>Ga0172364_10001021_pt1 | contig 21015 bp, 26 predicted proteins | sample LakKivSesite10cm_FD_114545 | JGI IMG/M metagenome (GOLD analysis project Ga0172364, IMG submission 114545) | Sediment microbial communities from Lake Kivu, Rwanda - Sediment site 10cm | ecosystem: Environmental > Aquatic > Freshwater > Lake > Sediment | place: Rwanda: Western Province, Lake... | reverse complement strand
GTCTGGAGTCCACCCCGGCTGTGGCCGCTGGATTGACTGACCACGTGTGGTCGGTTGAGGAGCTTTTGCGCCTCAGATTCCCCAACCAACCACTCCACGCTATTGTGTAATGCTACCCTCTTCTCCAAAGTGGCCTTCAATTCCCCCTCACTGATTGGCGTGCCCCCAAAAAGTTCGTAGGCTACGTAAAGTCCACGTCTCCCAAAACGGGAGAGAAAATCAGGCAGCAAGGTTTCTTCAGAAAAAGGAGAATACGCCCCCCACTTTCAGCATGCGGTAAACTTCTGAGATTAATTTCTTCCACCCCTTTATGTGATGAAGGACGCCGAATAGGAAAACAGCGTCAAAGTAACAATCTGGAAAGGTAGACCTGGTTGCGTCCTCACAAAGGAACTCGATATTGTCGGTTCTTATGTTCCGGGCCCACTTCGGTGGATGTGACACGTATTCTTCGGCTGCGGTGACCATACCTGGGTCAATGTCTATGCCCACCACTTTCTCACAATTGAGGTACTGGTTAATCAAGAGGGCACCTATACCACTTCCACATCCAATGTCCAGGCATACGCTTCTCTCACCAATGCCAAGATCGGAAAGAACCCTTGGAGCCTCAAGCCTTCGCAACATATAGGCCCTCAGTGGACTACGGATCAGCAACTTTTCTGCGGTTGTAAGTTTCATTAGGCCCTCCTTAGACAGCATTCGGGCGGGGCCAACCTGTGACCCCGCCCGAAAAGCGTTTCCGGCCCCCCCTCAGAACCCCAGCAGCCCCCCGATCTGATAGATAAGCGTGGAGACGATCCAGCCCAGAGCCGTGAGGTAGGCGGCGTTGAAGAGCGCCCACTTGGTGCCGTATTCGCTGCGGAAGGCGGCAACGGCCACCATGCAGGGGATGTAGAGCAGGACAAAGACGCAGAAGGCCACCGCCTGCAGGGGCGTGAAGTCCTCCTGCAAGGCCTCGATCAACGCCGTGTCTTCCTCCTCTTCCTCCTTACCCATCAGGTTCACGCCGGGGATGAGGCTGATGGTTTCTTTCACCGTGTCCACGGTGGCGTCCCAGAAGCCCACCACGATCTCCCCCAGATCCTGGAGGAAGGTCGTCGGCTCTGCCGCTTCCTCCTCCTCAGCACCCCCGACGTAGATCTGGCTCATGGTGCCGACCACCACCTCCTTGGCCACGAAGCCAGTTACCAGCGACCCGGCTGCCTCCCAGTTGCCGAAGCCGGCCGGGGTCAGGACCGGGGCGATGGCTGCGCTGGCCTTCCCGAACAGGCTGTCCCCCGGGTTCTCCACCCCCCAGGGGATATTCATCAGGAACCAGAGGATGACGGAGACGGCCATGATGATAGTCGTCGCCTTGCGTAGAAAGAACGAGGAACGCTCCCACATGTGGATCAGGACGCCCTTCACCGTGGGCAGGCGGTAGGGCGGGAGTTCCAAGACGAAGGGCGCCGGTGGCTTGCCCTTATAGAGCGTGCGCTTGAAGACCACGCCGGTGACGATGGCGAAGAGGATCCCCGTCAGGTACAGGGCGAAGACAAAGCGTCCGGGGTTTTCGGGGAAGAAGGCGGCGGCGAAGACGGCGTAGACCGGCAGCCGCGCCCCACAGCTCATCATCGGCACCAGGAAGCTGGTGAGCTTACGGTCGTCCTCGTTCTCCAGCGTCCGCGTGGCGTAGATGGCTGGCACGGTGCAGCCGAAGCCGATGAGCATGGGCATGAAGGACTTGCCGTGAAGGCCCAGTGTGTGCATCAGCCGGTCCATCACGAAGGCCGCGCGGGCCATGTAGCCCGAATCCTCCAGCAGGGCCAGGAAGAAGTAGAGGAAGAGCAGCACCGGCACAAAGACCAGCACCCCGCCCACGCCAGCGATGACGCCGTCCACCATCAGGGACTCGAACCAGGTGGAGCCCAGGCCGGTGAGGTTGAGGATGGCTACCACCCAGCGGGTGATGGGCCCGCCGATGACGCCGTCCACCCAGTCCAGGTAAAAAGCGGAGACGTTGGCCGTCATCTGGAAGATGACCCACATGGCGACCAGGAAGATGGGGATGCCCAGGACCCGGCTGGTAACGATCTTGTCGATTCGATCCGACAGGGTCACCCGCTCCACGGCCGGGCGACGCACAACCTCCCGCACCAGGCCGCTGATGAAACCATAGCGGCGGTCGGCGATGATGGTGTCTACGTCGTCGCCGTAGACGTTTCGCAGGTGCGCCACGCTCCTGCGGGTCTGATCGAGGATCGTCTTGCCGCCCGTCACCGAAGCCTCCAACTGGGAGACGATCTCAGGATCCTGCTCCAACAACTTGACGGCCAGCCAGCGAGAGGGATAGCGCCTTGAGAGCGCTGGCACCTTCTCGATGACCTCCTGCAAACGGGCGATCTCCTCCTCGACTTCGCGTCCGTAGTCAACGAGGGAAACGCCCCTAGTGTAAGCGAGTTCATGGGTTGTCATATTTGTCCTCCTTCGAGATTGGGTCATTTGTCATTGAGCGCCGGCTACCCGGATGGCCGCCTGCAGCAAGTCGTCAATGCCCTCTCCCCTGTTGGCGACCGTGCGCACCACCGGCGTCCCGCTCAGCCCCTGGGATAGCTTCTCTGCGTCAATGCGCAGGCCCCGCGAGTCGGCGATGTCGCTCATATTGAGGGCGATGACGAGATTGGCGCCTAGTTCCAGGAGCTGAACCGCCAGATAGAGGTTCCGCTCCAGGTTGGCGGCGTCCACCACGTCGATCACCACGTCGGATTTCTCCTCTAGGATGTAGTCCCGGGCGATGACCTCCTCCAGGGAGTAGGCCGTCAGGCTGTAGGTGCCAGGCAGGTCTACCACCTGGATCTCGTCACCGTTGCGCTTGCAAATGCCCTCTTTCTTCTCAACGGTCTTGCCCGGCCAGTTACCGACGTGCTGGCGGGCACCGGTGAGGGCGTTAAATACCGTGCTCTTGCCGGAATTGGGATTACCCGCCAGAGCAATTATGAATTCCTTTGCCATTTGATCCTCCCATCTGTTCTCATGTTTCTACCTACTACAATGGCTCCACCATCATCTTGTGCGCCATGCCGCGGCCCAGCGCCAGCCGGGTGTCGTCCTTGAAGGCCACGATGAGCGGGCCCCAGGAGTCCGCCTGCATCACGCGCAAGATCGTGCCCGGCGTCAGGCCCAGGTCCGCCAGACGCTGGCGGATGCCCCGTCCGCCATAGATGGCAACCAGTTTGAGATCCACGCCAGAAGGAGCCATGGTAAGAGGCATCATATGCACTCCTTCCCACTAGACCTTAACCTGTATGTGCTGGGCCTCGCTTTTGCGCAGCGAGAGGTTGTATCCCTTGATCAGGAACTCAACCGGATCGCCCAGGGGGGCCACGCGCACGACCTCGATCTCGGCCCCGCTTACTACGCCCATATCGAGGATGCGGCGTCGCACCGGCCCCTCGCCACCCACTTTGACGATGGTCGCCCGATCACCGGGCTTGAGTTGGTTCAAAGTTTTGGTAGTCACTCTCGTATCTCCTTCCCGTTGTTTTCTTCTAATGTGCAGGACCATCTCCTGAAGGGCAATGTCTCCTCATACATCCTGGCTTCTTTGTCCTCTGCATCACCTCCCTCCTGTGACCGTGGTTTCAACCCTTCATTCCAATGAGTGATGATGATAACGCCAAGGTACACCGCTGCATCGCGGAAAGCAAGAAAATCAGCCAAAAGCGCTTTGGATACAGCTATGGCTTTATTGACGCCCATCTCCTTTACATTCGGCGCAATAGCCTACCAGGTGCAGGTCAACCCCTGTGATCTCGAACCCCCATGCCTGCCCCGATTGGCTCAGGAATTCCTGGAGGAAGGGACAGTCGAACCCGACCACCGTGCCACAACCCTGACAGATAAGTATGGTAATGCTCTTTCTCGTCCCGCAATTTGTAGCGGCGGGGCTCTCCATTTAGGCGTAGTTCCTCGATCATCCCAACCTCTTTAAGCACATTGATGGTTCGGTAAACGGTGGAGAGGCTCAGGTTGGGGGCCTTTCGCCTGGCCCTGCGATGAATCTCGTCAGCATCGAGGTGTCCTTGTCCGTCGCGGATCGCCTCCAGGATAACCAGGCGCTGCGGAGTGATGCGCTTTCCAGCCCGCCGCAGGATTCTCTTGAGTTGGGCTCCTTCTCGATCACGCGTACCCATAGGCCTGAAGTATACCGGTTATGTGTCCCAACAACCTCGGCCTGCATATTCGCGGGACAGGTCGGCACTTCACCCATGCAGGAGGAGGTCATCATGTTGATATTGGAATCGCAACGCATTTGCAATAAGCAGAACGAAAAAAATTACGGCGAGAGGCGTTGTCTCATCAACCCTCGTGTTCCAACTCTACCAGAATCTGAGCGGCTTCCTTCTTACGTAATGAGAGGCGATATCCCTTGACCGTGAACTCCACCGGGTCTCCCAAAGGAGCCATCCGCTCCACAGTTATCAGTTCGCCGGGCACCATTCCCATCTCCAGGAGCCGATTTCGCAGGCGAGGGTTGCCCCTCACCTTGATGATAATGGCTCGCTGCCCGATGCCCAGCTGACCCAGGGGTAGCTGGATAGGGCCTGGACCTGTACCCTCTTCCTCCGCCGCTGCCTCCGCAGACGGGGGCAATCCCTCACCGGCCTGTTGCCCATCTGGATTCACCTGAAGTGCACCTGCCAGGGAACGACTTAACGCCACCTGTCGTCCATCCACCTCAACCAGCAGGCTCTCCTGTGCCACGGCCATTAGCCGGAAGGAAGCACCGGGGCGCAACCCCTGGCCGGCCAAGAACGCACAGGCGGCCTCATCTGCTGTACATCGGACAAAATACCCTCTTTGCCCCGCCTCGAGCTCGACCAGAGGGCGGAGCAGAACCGAGGAGATCACGCCAGAACTGGGGGGAATAGGATCACCTTGTGGGTTTATCCGAGGATGGCCCAGGAAGACATCCAGCCGATCGATGACTTCATCCGGTGTGCTATGCTCTAATTGGCTGGCAGCCTCATGGGCCTCATCCCATGTCATCTGCAGCCTCTCCGCCAAGAAGACTTCCCACAGCCGATGGCGCCGCAGGATGCGAGCAGCCAGCCTCTCCCCCTCCGGAGCAAGAGAAGCCCCTTTGTAGGGGATATACGTCAACAGCCCCTCATCCTGAAGCCTGCGACACATCTGGTTCACAGAGATGGGGGAGATATCCAGAGCAGCCGCCAGCCGCGAAAGGGGGATTGGCTGCCCTTCTTCCCTCAGCCGTAGTATATTGACCAGATACGTCTGAACGCTTTCCGTCAGGAGGGAGGGATCAACTGTCATACTTGCGAGAGCCTTATCTTTCGGCTAGGTATATTTAAGGCTAACCTAATTATACTCCGTTTTCCCGGAATGTCAAATCGCATGTCTAGTAGCTAGGAGCCTCGATTCCGCAGGGGCTGCCGCCAATCAGGAGTGTGGTTCAAAGATGTTGAACGAACCATCGTTGGCTCAACCCTCAAGCTGATGCCCCCTTGTTGTGTATGGGGACTACTCTTGGCAACAATCCATACCAAGCCGCTTACACCAGCTTTCTTCGGACCATCCAGCGGGCCAGCAGGCTGGCGATCAGGCCGGTGATGGGCACGGCCAGGACCACCCCGATGCTTCCTGCCAGCGTTCGTACGATCTCCTCGGCGATGGGCTCGCGGTTGATCCGCTGCCCGAAGGGCTCCTGGCAGATGGTGAAGACCAGCATCAAGGGCAGCGAGGCCCCCACGTAGGCCAGAAGCAGTGTGTTGACCGTGGCCGCGATGTGGTCCCGGCCGATGTTGAGGCTGTGGCGAAAGAGTTCTGTCCAGCCCAGGTGGCGATTGACTTTGCTCAGCTCGAAGACCGCCGAGGCCCGCCCCACGCAGATGTCGTCCAGCACACCCAGGGAGCCGATGATGATCCCGCCCAGCACCAGCCCCCGGAGGCTGACCCCCGGCCCCAGCTCCATCACCAGGTACATGCTCTCCTCGGCCCCCAGCCCAGTCAGGCGGGTCCACCCCACGAAGAGCCAGGCCAAGACTCCCGTCAGTACCAGGCTCAGCATCATCCCCCCTACCGTTGCGTGGGCCTTGGGGTCCCAGCCGTAGATCAGATAAGTGGAGATGGCCAGAATTACGATGGAGCTGGCGACACTCACCGCTACCGGATCCCGGCCAGCCAGGATCTGGGGCACGACGAAAGCGAAGATGACCAGCAGGCTGAAGAGCGTCCCGCCCAGCGAACGCAACCCCTTGCCTCGGCCCACCAGCACCACGAGCCCCATGAACAGCGCCACGATGCAGAACAGCGGGCCGGTGCGCACGACATCGGAGATGTACAGCCGATCCCCCTGGGGACCTGCAACCCGTTCCAAATAGACCTGGTCGCCGGGACAGAGCAGCCGCTCCTGGGTGACGGTGGTGAAGATCCCATGCTCAGCGATGACCTCCTGCCCAACCAGGGAACCGCTCTCGATGTGCAGCAGGAGGCGCTGGTAGGGGGACGTGCCATCCATGCCCAGGTCCATGGTCCCCTCTTCCAGCACCTGGACCACGCGCGCGGTCAGGGTCTCCTCTTCCTCCAATGCGGTGGGCTGCTCAGGTGATGCGGCCTGCTGCGCCACCTGTGGCTTCGACGTCAAGAACAGGATGACCGCCACCAGCAGGACGTACAGCAACACCAACCAGACGAACCAGTACTCCTTGAGGCACTTTAGTCGAGACATCACCACCCCTCAGCAATTGGACTAAAGGAAACCCCTTCACCTGCGATCCCCCCTCACCCTGGCTTCTGTGCAAGAGCTGATGCGCGCCATATGTTGACCGAGTTGCTGATTGGCAGCTTATGCGCTTTCCGGGGGTCCACCCAGTCTCCGCGAGGCTGCCCTCAATGACTCATTGGCCTCCTCCAGACCTTGGGCCGCAGCGAGGATCTCCCTGGCTATCTCCACCTGACCCGCCCTCCCCGCCTCCTCTGCCCACCGGCGAAACTCGTCCGCGTGCTCGAGGTTGTGCTCGATCCAGTGGGGCAGAAGCACCCGCAGCTTCTCCATCTCGGTCCGTTCGCTCATTTCTCCCCCAGGGGCACCAAAGTCACGGTATGCTTGAGGAAATCAATGCGGTCGATCCGAGCCCGCACTACCCTTGGCTCCTCGAAAAAGGTGGATAGCTTCACTCCCTCCGGTGCGGATACCAGCAGGATCACATCCCGCATGATCTCCTCCTCCTGACCGTTACGGCTCAGATACACTGTGGCTTGACACATAGGACATCTCCTCCTCTAGCTCAATCTTTTCGATGTGGTCTCCTTCATCAATGCCTCAACCTGGGCTCTGCCCACTCCTCCAGTGAGAACCCCGTAAATGTCAGCGCCAGCACCACCAGAGTGATGCATATCCCTGGCGGCATCGCCCACCGCACCCACACATCGGAGATGAAGATGGTTGGATACTCAAAGGCATAGTGCAGGATGGCCCCCCAGCTCTTGACGGTGGGATCGCCTAAACCAAGAAAACTCAACCCCGATTCGGCAAGGATCACGTGCTGGAACTCCATAATGAAGCGAACGAGGGCGATGGAGATGGAGCTGGGAAGGAGGTGGCGACTCAGGATGCGGAGATCGCTGGCACCCACCAGGCGGACCGCGTCCACATATTCCCTGTTTCTCTCAGTGAGGATCTGAGAGCGTACCAGGCGGGTGGCCCTCGGCCAGCCAAGGAGGACGAAGAAGAGGACAAGGGTCCTGAGGCCGGGCTTGAGGAAGGCAGCCATGAGGATGATCAGTGGAAAGCGCGGGATGGCCAAGAAGACATCCACCACTCTCATGACGGCGAAACCCACCCTGTCGTAGTATCCTGAGATGAGGCCCAGGCAGAGGCCGATAGCTGTGGAAGCCATGGCGGAGAGGAAACCGATGAACAGGGAGAAGCGGGCACCGTAAAGGAGCTCGCTGAGAATGTCCTGACCAATGTCGTTAGTCCCCAGGGGATGCGGTCGGTTCGGCGGCAACATCGGCGTGTCCATCTCCGCAGGATCATGGGGCGACAGAGAGGGGGCGAAGGCAGCCAGAAGCCCGAAGAGGGCCAACATGGCCAGACCGACCAGCGCCAATCTCTGCTCTCGCATCGCATCCAGCAGCCGTCTCATGCTCTCCTCACCCTCGGATCCAGGCGGCTGTACAGGAGATCCGCTGCCAGATTGAACATCATCACAAAGGCCATGATGAGCAGAAAGGTCCCCTGGAGCAGGGGATAGTCCCGCGTCGTGCAGGCCTGGTAGATCAGGGTGCCCGTGCCCGGATAGGCAAAGACCACCTCCACAAACATGGTCCCCATGATCAGGAAGCCGAGGTGCATGGCGATCATGGTGACGATGGGGAGAAGGGCATTCGGCAGGGCATGCCTGAGCAGGATGTCCCGCTTCCTGAGCCCCTTTGCCCTGGCCGTTCGGATATAATCTTCCCCCAGCACGCCGAGCATGGAGTTGCGCATGAGGAAGTAGACCCCCGAAAGGTGGGTGAGCACCAGGGCGAGGGAGGGCAGAAACAGGTGATACGCCACCTCAGCGGCAAGCTTCAGGCCAGCGGCATTGGATCCTGTGGGGCTTTTGGCGCCTCCGATGGGGAAGGCGCCCAGCTTGACGCTGAAGAGGATGATGAGCAGCATGGCCAGGAAGAAGGGGGGCCAGGAGCCAAGGGAGAATACGGACACAAGCAGCCCGATGTCCGTCCTGGTGCCCCTCCTCCAGGCGGATAGAGCGCCAAGGAGGATACCCAGGGCGACGTAGCCCAGCGTCGCCGTCCCCATGAGTAGCAGTGTCCACCTGAGCCGTCCCAGGAGTACCGAGGAGACCGGCGCTTTGTAGTAGATGGACCACCCCAGGTTGCCGTGGGCGAGGTTGATTAGATAGTCCGTGTATTGTCTGGCGAGGGGTTCGTCGAGGCCGTAGTAAGCCAGCAGCTTCTCCCTCACCTCCTCGCTTATGGCTACCGGCATGTCGGCGGTTGGGTCGCCGGTGAGGTAAGACAGAGGGTCGCCCGGCATCATCCGGGGCAGGAAGAAGTTTAACGATAGGACGATGAACATGGTGAGGAGATACTGGGCGACCCTCATATCTATCATCTCTTAAGGAAGACCAACTTGTTCTGCTCGGTTGGGATGCCGGTGGCTATCCCGCCCTTGGTATAAAACCATGTGTCCAGCTTGGCGGGGTCGTACACACACCAGATCTTGGGGTGATAGAGGGTCAGGACAGGCAGCTTCTCGGCGATGATCTCCTGAAGCCTCCAGACGAGAGCCCGACGCCTCTCTTCATCTAAGGTTTTTCCCTGTTCCTCGAACAGGCGATCAAGTTCCTCGTCTTCATAGACCATGGCCGGCCAGGTGGGTGTGTCCAGCATGCCAGGATCGGCGATGCCTCCATGGCCGCTTATCGCCAGGTCGAAGTCGCCCTCTCGCAGGAGCCCGTCAATGGTTCCCCAGTCTGCGGATTTGACCTCCACCTCGATCCCCACCTGCCCCAGGTCGGCCTTGATGAGCTCCGCCTCCCGCACAAATTCGCCCGTAGTGAGGAGGGTGAGGCTGAGCCCCCTCACCCCCACTTCGTCGAGGATCTCCTCAGCCCCGGAGGGATCATAGTCGCAGGGGGATAGCTGGGGGTTATACCAGTCCGTCCCTGGGGAAATGATACCCAGGTTGGCCACGATGGCCCCGTCGTGGGTCACCTGCTCCACGATCCTCGACCGGTCCACAGCGTGGGCGATGGCCCTCCTGACCTCCACCTTGTCGAAGGGGGGCCTCTCGTAGTTGAAGATGAGCTGCAGGACCCAGAAACTGGGGCCCTCAATGACCTCCAGGTTGGGCTCCGCCTCGAGCTCCCTCACCGCTTCGATCTCCTTGCCCCAGAAGAAGGCGGCGTCCACGGTGCGCGTCTTCAGGGCCAGCGCCTCGTCCTGCACCTTGGTGAAGACGAGACGGTCTATCACCGGTTTTCCCTTGAAGAACTCGCCATTTGCCTCGTAGATGTAGCGGCACTCCTCCTTGCTGTACTCGACCAGCTTAAAAGGCCCTGTCCCGATGACCGCCTCTTTCCCGGTAAACCTCTTTGGATCCTCCACGCCCTCCCAGATGTGCCTGGGGATGATGGGCACTGACCCCGCTACATCGCTCAGGAAGCCCGCGATGGGCTCTTTCAGATACAGGACGATGGTGTGCTCATCCTGCGCCTCTACCCTCTCGATCTGCTCGCTCAAGGCTTCGAACCCGGGGGCGAGGTGTTCCTTGAGGTAACCGAAGGTGAAGGTCACATCCTCAGCAGTGAGGGGCTCCCCGTCGTGCCATCTGACCCCCTCTTGCAGATAGAAGGTCCACCTGGTCCCGTCCTCTGAGACCTCCCAGCTATCGGCCAGCCAGGGGATCATCCCCCTCTCGTCCTTCCAGGCGAGAGTGTCGAAGAGGAAGGACATCTGGATATAACCGGGGCCACGGGGGTAGCGGGTGAAGGGGGAGGGATAGCCCCAGTCATCCCCCGGCAGGGTGAGGGTGCGGGGTGCGGAGGTGGGGCCTGGGATGAGCATGGGGGCTGCGGACACGGGCGTGGCAGTAGGCGTGAGCGCAGGCTTACACCCGACTAGCAGGTTGGCCAGGACAAGCGCCAGAATCAGCACACTCACTGTCTTCCTCATGATGAGCCTCCTCTCTCCACCGAGATGCCCGCACCATCCAGCAGGTAGTGCTCAGCGGTAACACATTCCATACAGATCGGCTCGCCGTCCCTTACCCTCGCCCTCGTCTCCATAACGTTCTCTCCGCAGATGGAGCACCTCACAGAGGCGAAGATAGGGGCGAAGGGGGGTATCTCGATTTTCGTGTGCTTTACATTGAAAACCTCCTCCTCTGGCAGCTCCAGTTGCTCGAACGAACTCTCGGCCCAGAGCCGCATCAACTTCTCGTGTTCGACCTGTGTCGCCTCCTCGCGGTTGACGACGATCTTCTCGAACAGCGCGTGGGCCTCGGGATACCGCTCGTCGAAGCCATCGGCGTAGTTGGCTTTGACGACAACGCGGACGGCCTGGCCATCCCGCGTGGCCACGGTCACCGCCGTCTTTCCCAGGTCGCGATAGATGAGGGCGTTGTTACCGAAGGTGCAGCCGGTGACCATCTGAACGCCATCGCTGAAACAGTTGTTGGCCTCCACGAGGGCCACCACCTCCTCCATCCCCAAGTTTTGCTCGATGCCCAGGGCCTTCAGCGCCGTGTAGCCCGCCCTGACGCCCAGGGCTACGTAGGGGCAGAAATGGCCGTGCAGCTCCCCTGCCTTTCTGAGCAGGCCCTCGAGGTCACCTTGACGGATAAGAGCCTCGATCTCCTCCCGTGGATTTTGTGGGGTGTCCACACTTTCTCCTTTCTGGACTTCCTCTTGAGATTGAATGGCGGTAAGAACCAAACAGGCTGTGATGCCTCTTGGATTCCATCCAGGTACTGTCGGCCGTCACAACCCTTTCCAACACCAAGTACCTATAAGATGAAACGCCGTATCAAGCCGAACTGGAATCAGCCCCACACCCGGCACAGAGTCCGTGGAGTGTCAGCTGGGCCACGTCGGCCGTAAATCCATATCGCTCCTCCAACTGCGTTGCCAGGGGGAGAAGCTCCTCGGGACCCAGGTCCAGGATCCTGCCGCAGGAGCGGCAGACCCAGATGAGGGTGAGGCGAGTTGACGCCCACCAGCTCGTAACGGCGCTCGTGAGCTCCCATGTCAATCACGTTGACGAACTCTAGCTCCTGGAGCAACTCCAGCGTGCGGTAGAGGGTGGCGATATCCACTCTGGAACTCAGCTCCTGAACCCGGCTGTAGATCTCCTCCGCCGTGCTGTGGCCTGGCATATGGTGTAGGACTTCGAGGATCATTTCCCGCTGGGGGGTGAAACGAAACCCCCTGGCACGGAGCGCCTCCATAAATGCTTTCTCACAGGACATTCTTCCTCACATATGACTAATTGCTTTTGATTGCAATTACATTTTATAGCAACAACCGCTGATTGTCAAATCAGCGGTTGGGATCAGAAGGCGAGACTGCAAAGTCTAAAAACTCAACACTGTGCCAGTCGGGTAGGAGCGCACCCCTTCGCCAAAGGCCCTCACCAGGGCGAAACGGGCCTTCTCTCCCGTACAGTGGTTGAGGTGGAGACGTGGCGAGTTGTACTCCTGGCGCAACACGGTTGCTACATGCTCCAGATAGACTTCATCTGTGCTTCCCAGGTGAGTGCCCCCCGCCACGGCCACGAGCTCGCCTCCGAAGGTTCGACGCACATGGGCTAGGGTGTTTAGCAACCCGGCGTGGCAGCAGCCGCACAGCAGGACCAGGCCTTGGGCGGTGTGCAATACCAATGACAGGTCATCCCGGTATGGGTCGGGGGCCCAACCCTCCCCCTCGCGCACCAGGTGACGGTCGCTGCGCCCCTCCGGCTCGGGGCGGGATGTGATCTCCCCCGTGGTCCATACACCAGGAGTGATCTCGGCTGGCTCAGCGCTGAGGCGCACCTCGGCTCGTGCTGCCAGCGCCTCCCGCGCCAGGGACAGGCCGATGGATTCCACCTTCTCATCACGGCGGGCGAAGTGCCCCTGGAATAGGGTGGGGTGAGCGTAGAGAGGAAACCCCGGCGACTGCTCCAGCAGCACCTCCAGCCCGCCAGTGTGATCTTTGTGGCCGTGGCTGAGGGCCAGGGCCTGGATCTCCTTCGGATCTATCTTTAACTCCGCCAGGTTGTGCAGTAGCACGGTCCCGCTCTGTCCGGTGTCGAAGAGCACGCGACTGCCCTCCTCCGTTTCGATGAGAAAAGACAGCCCATGCTCGCTCCAGAACGAACCCCCGCCAGCGGTGTTATCCACAACGCAAGTGACTTTCACACTCCTCCCTCGCTTTCAGTGATTTGATCTCCCGATGGATGACCTACTCGGCCTCAACTGAGCCACCCTCTGCTCAATCTCCGGGCATAACGAAGGGCTTGATGTCCAGCAGCGGGGTGCCATTGAGGGCATCAAGCCCTCGCACCACCAACACCCGCCCCTCTTGTCTGACCAAGTCCACGAAGCTCACCCCCAATGGGATTGGGACGGCGAGGGCTACACAGGGCGAATACCCCTCGTTTGGGATGCGAGGCATCTCCTCGGGGGTGCTGTAACAATTCGTAGCTCTGGGACAGATGGAAATGAAACACCACCGTCAGCCTGTCCCCCGCCTGGAGGCCCCCCAGCCCCTCTGCGAACTCCTCCGCCAGGACGAGGCGCGATTCCTGGGCCTGGATCTCTTCCGGCGGCGCGGGATGGTGGAAGGTATTCTCCACCTGGCCAATGGGCCGGAAAATTATCTCCTCCTGTACCCGAGCGATCTCGTCGCCTCTCTTCACCCGACCCCCTCCAGCACGCGACAGAAGACCCCCTCGGTGGGCAGGAGGGAGAGGCCTTGGAAGTTGTAGGTGTGAGCCGCCGAGGGTGGCTTGCCCATCTAGACCACCTCCAGCAGGGCCTCGCCAACCCGCAGCCGATCCCCCACCCGCAGTGAGAGCAAATCCACCCCCTGGGTGGTCAGGTTCTCGGCGAAGGAGCCGGGGCCAGCGCGGATGCCATGTTCCCGGTTGGCCCGCGTGATGCTCTCCCACCCTCACCCCCGCGTGGGCATCCCCCACCAGCCCGTAGCCCGCCGGCGTCGATGTCCTCTTTGGGATCTGTGCGCTGCTGGCTGCGGCACACGGCAACAATGTGAACCATGGGTTAGCCCTCCTTCCCTCAGTTTGGACAGTGCCTCGTCCAGCGCTTCCGCTTCGGTCTCTCTCATCTCCGCCCCCGCGCCGCGGAAGGCGTACTCCGGCCCCTTACCCTGCGGGCTCTCTACGGTATTACTCCCCGACCAGGTGCAGCTCCCTGACCAGCTCCAGCTCCTTGAGCAATCCCAGGACACGATAGACGATAGAGGCTGATTCGGGGTCGCTTTTTCCGGGCCAGAGGGTAGATGCCATCAGCGCTGAGGCGCCCTCCGTGCTCCTGGATGATCCTCAGGATCAGCGCCCGCTGGGGAGTGATGCGCTCGCTTGCCGTCTGCGGGAGCCACACGGATATCACTCCACCTCTATCCCCTACTCCATCAGCGCCTGGAGCATCCGATGGCGAGCCATGGCCGGAACCTTCTCCCTGGCCGCCCGCACCAGATCCTCCTCCTGAACGACATCTGATCCCCGTTCGCGCGCGAATCCCTCGCTGGCCTCGATGATGATCCTCAGCGCCCTCTGCCGAACGAAAGGTGGCATTGGTGTGACGGCATCCTTCAGCCCTCGCCAGACTTCTTCATCCCAGGGCATCCCTCTCATCGAATTCCCCCTCAACACTCATGCTCGAAATAGCAATCGCTCGCGTCGGGATGGCAGAGGCAAGCCCGGCACAGGGGACAGGGGATGAAATGGCTCTTGCAGATCAGATGGCCACAGGCCTCGCAGGCCGCCAGCGGCTTCCCCGAGCAGCAGCGACAGGTTATGGCCTGAGGTTCGACGGCCCACTGGGCCAGGGCACCCTCCACCACCCGATAGAGGGCGGTCTCGGTCTGCCCGAACTTGCGAGGCCTGAACTCGGTGTCGAAAAAGCTCCTCAGCCCTAATTCCACGAGTTCCACGCGCCCGGCCAGCCCGGGTTGGCCGAGGAGCTGGCCGAGGGTCCGAGTGGGTAAAAAGCCCATGGTGAGCAGGATAAGGTGGCTGCTTGCGGGGAAGAGCGCCATCCATCCCTCCAGGTTGGGCCAGTAGATCGGTCCCGTGTGCTCTTTGGCGTCAATGACGAAGGGCTCCCCCTCTGCCACGACCTCCAACCAGGCCCGTTCCCCCCTTCGGGCCAGCCAGCCCCTTTCCCGACAGGAGGCGATCAGATGGGGGATGATCTCCGACAGGCGATGGATCATCGCTTGAGATCCTTCTCCTCTAACCAGCAGCTTTCGTCCTCGGCGGTGAGGGAGCCTGTCCTCTCGTAGACCTTGCAGCGGGCGCCGCCGCAGAGCTGTCGCCAATCGCAGCGGCCGCACTTGCCCTCCAGCCGGTCCCGATCCCGCAGGATGTGGAAGACCTCCGACTGAAACCAAATCTCCTGGAAGCTCTGCTCCCGGACGTTACCGGCCTCCTTCTGGAGCACCATGCAGGGGTAGACGGTGCCATCGTACAGGACGCAGCAGTAGCGCAGGCCAGCTCCACAACAGGTGCGCACGAAGCGCATCAGCACCTCTTCCTCGGGGACGCTCCTCTCCACCTCCACCCACAGTTGGGGGATGCCGATGCAGCGGTAGACCATCTCCTCGTCGGCCCGCTGGCGGGCGATAAAGTCCCTGACGAACTGCTGACGTTCCTTGGTTGTCAGCTCCAGCTCGCCGTGCTCCCGGCCCCGGCCCGCGGGGATGTAGTCGAAGGCCTCCACCGCCACCGCGCCCAGCTCCTTCGCTATGTCCGCGACCTCCCCCCACTCCTGCCAGCATCCGTGGCGCAGGGTGGGGGCGATCTGGAAGGGGATGCCCGCTTCACGAGCATTTCGGATCCCCTCCATCGCCCTCTCCCAGCTCCCCTCCACTCCACGGAACTCATCGTGCGTCTGAGGATCCACCCCATCGAGGCTGATGGCCAGGGCTCTGAGCCCTGCCTGGACCAGCTTTTCCGCCACCTCAGGGGCGATGAGGGTGGCGTTACTGCCCATCAGGGGGCGCAGGCCTGCATCTCTGGCGTGGGCGATGAGCTGGTAGATGTCAGGCCGCATGAGGGGCTCACCGCCATCGAAGATGATAAGCCGGGCGCCAGCCTCGGCGATCTGGCTGATGACCCGCTTGGCTTCGGAGGTGTCCAGCTCATCCGGATGTGGCGAGTCCACCGACTCGCTGTAGCAGTGCTTGCACTTGAGATTACACTCCCGAGTGACAGAGAAGCTGACCATGACTGGTGGCAGAACCCTCATAAATTGCCTCCTTTCGAGGTTGTGTACTGAGCGATCGTATTCGCCCTTCAATCAGCTCGATCGGACTACTCTCTGACCATCTTCGTACCACACTTGGGACAGCTTATCCAGTAGCAGGGCTGCCCTGCCCGATGAGACAGAGAGATTTCTTCTCGGAAAATGGGCTTGCGTCGAAACTGCTCCGTCGTGAGCGGGACGAAGGGCTTCAGCCTCGCCAGCAGGTTTCCTCCATCGAGCAGGGTGGGACATCGCAGCGCTCCTCTCGCCCGCAGCAGGTCCGTCCTGGAGGGCGCGATTTCCCGCTCATCACATAGGGGGCGGAGAACAGCTTCTCCAGTAGGGTGCTACCACAATTGGGGCACCGAGGCTCCTCATTTCCGGAGCGCACCAGCACCTCCACCCGCTCCCCGCAATTCCCACAGCGATACTCGTAGATTGGCATGTCGCTCTCTCCTCATATTCCCAAAAGCCGTGCAATTGCGCCACCCAGGACCGCCCTCTCATCCGCCGGGCTTAGGTCCAACATCCGGACCTTCTTCAGTTCCATGCGAGCGTACCCGACCGTATCGGGCGCCTCGTGGGGGCCATCGGTCCCGAAGATGACGCGGTCAGCACCGAGCTGATGCACCGCTTCCTGGATATTCCACGGGATAACGACACCGCTGATATCCAGAAAGAGGTTATCCTGCGCCTTGGTCAGGGCGATAAAGCGGTTGATGAGAGACTCATCGGTACAGAGGTATTTCCCCATATGCGCAATGATGATCTTCGTGCCGGGAAAGGTCTTTGCCATACGCTCGATAGCATCATGCCGGCCGGCGCAGTCAATGAGACAGGGGACACCCCGTTGTTCGGCTAGCTCTATGATCGGATCTACCACATACTCCGCCAGGCTGCACTCTCCGATGTGGATCTTGATGCCTTGAAACCCAACCGAGAGGGCCCCCTCGATCTCCTCAAGGACCGGGCGCTCATAGTTGGGCAGGGCGTAGACGTAGGGGATCAGTCTATCCGGAAACTGCTCAACAGCCGCTTGAGCCATCTCAATGGAATGGCATGTTGTGGTTGACATGGCGAACACAATGGACTTGTCAATCCCCACCTCATCCATGGTCCGCACGATGGTCTTCGCGCTGTACTCCGTCCGCAACGTATCTCCATGCTTCAGGTGAACGTGTGAGTCTATGATCATGGGGATATCCCCTCAACATGCACACCAACTGTCCTCTTCTGCGCCAAAACGCAGATGCCCACAGCGGAGGCACTGCACTCTGGCGACGGCCCCATTGATATCCACCTTGAGCACCCTCCCTTCAAAAAGGGCTGTGACCTCCCTGCGCAGTTGGCCGTATCCGTCACCCCTCCAGGGCCTGGCCTCGACGACGATGGGGTCTTGAAAGTCCATGGTCTGGAAGACGTTGAGAAAGTCGTCCCAAGGGATGGTGCCATAGGGAGGCTGGAGGTGCATATCGCGGGTGGAGTCGTTATCAGCGAGATGGAAGGTGATGATGAAATCCTTCAGGACCTCCATCCCCTCCTTGACCCCACCGGCCACATGCGCGTGACCTGTGTCAAAGCACACCCCCAGCCACTCGGACCCTATCTCCTCCACCACCTGACGCAGCTCCTGGAAGTCGGATCCAGGGTGATGGGGCAGCATGTTCTCCAACCCCAACCGCACCCCTAATCGCTCCGCGACTGGAAGGAGCTCCTCCAGGCTGTCCAGGAGCAGGGGGATCATTCGGGGGATCTCCTCCTCTCCGGCGTCAGCACCGGGGTGGATGATGGCCATGGAAGCGCCTGCCAAGGCTATCCTCTCCAGGACATACTTGTGGTACTCCACCCCGCGGCGTCGGGTCGGTTCGTCGAGGTGGGACAGATTGTGAGCATCCCCAAAGGGGGCATGCACCGACCATATTTGGATCCCAGCCTGGCGAAACAACTGAGCGTTCCTCTCCACCACCGATTCGGGATAGGTGACGAAGAAGTGATATCCGGCCTCGATGGCTGTCACACCCTCTGCCTTTAGCTGAGGGATCGTCTCCTCCGGCTTAGGCAGGACAGGGACATCCCACGTATGCACTGCTACCTCCATGTTTTCCCCCTCCTTTCAGTTTAGCGAAGCGCCTCATCGAGCATGGTGAGGCAGTTCTCCACCGGCACGTAGCTGGGGATGGAATGGCCTGAGCCGATGACAAAGCGACCCCTGGCCAGGACGGGCAGCGTCCCCAGCCTTTCAGCGACCGCTTCCACCAGATCCGGGTTGTCTTCAAACCCGTGGTCATGAGGATGAAGGACTCTACAGCCAGCGCCTGAGGTAGAGTTCATTGATATACCGGTCGAGGAAATCCTCCTCGGAGAGCTTGACATGTTCGATCCGGGGGGCTATCCGCTCGGCATCCTCCCTCCTCTCATAGGAGAGAAGCATCTGCCTGGCCCCGGTTAGCGCGCCGTTGCCGACCTTGACCAGCTTGTCCCTCCTGGCTGGCAGGACACCGATGGCCATGGCGCTGTCCAGGTTCACGTAGTTGCCGAAGCCCCCGGCCAGGTAGATCCTATCCAACCCCTCCAGGTCAACTTCATACTTTCGCATCAGGGTCTGCTGGTTGAGAGCCGAGCCCGCCTTGGCCAGCCTCAACTCGTTGATGTCCTTCTGGGAGATACCGATCTCCCCTCTATCCTGGACGATGATGAACTCATTGGCCCTCTGGTAGGGCTCTGAGAACCTTCCATTTTGGCCAATGATCCCCTCTCTCAGCATCTCAGCCAGCAGGTCGATAAGGCCGGAGCCACAGATACCCACCGGTGGCCTCCCGCCGATAGTCTCATAGTGGACCCTCCCATCTCGTATCCAGATGTTCTTGATGGCCCCTTCTATGGCACCTATGCCAGAGCTGACTGTGGCCCCTTCAAAGGCGCCGCCAGCGGCATTCGAGGCCGCCAGGATGCGATCCCTGTTTCCGAGGGCGACCTCACCGTTGGTGCCGATGTCCACCGCCATGGAGGGCCTTTCCCCCTTGTACAGATCGCAGGCCAGGATCACACCCAGGCAGTCAGCCCCCACCTGGCCGGCCACCAGGGGCGCGCCGTAGACATTGGCCTCGGGATGGATCTGCAGCCCAAGCCTCCCCGCCCTCTCGTTGACCGGCGATGTGTCCTCCGGCTCGTAGGGGCTGGTGCCCAGGGAGTGGACGCTCAGGCCGAAGAAGAGGTTGCGCATGGTGGGGTTCCCTACCACAGTGGCCTCGTAGATGTGCTTCCTCGGGTTATCACCCCTCTTCTCCTCGAAATCGCACAGCACGGAGTTGACCGCCTCCACGACTGTCCTCTGAAGCCGGGCCAGGCCATCCTGGTGCTGATCTGTGTAGCCGATCCGTGAGATCACATCATCCCCATAGGCTGCCTGCGGGTTCTTGCAGGCCAGGGTGGTCACCACCTCTCCGCTTTCCATATCCACTATCTGGGCCACCAGGGTGGTCGTCCCCACGTCTATCGCCAGGCCCAGGAGCTCCCCCTCATATCTCCCCACGGGGTCTTCCCGGATGTCCCTCAGGAAGACCCAACCCTCTCTCCGAGATATGAAGGGATCGAGGGGGACAGATCCTTCTATGCTTTCGGTCAGGATGGTATACTCCCCGGCGGCCTTGACATAGACGATGATATCCCGGTTGCTGGAGATGACCCTGGTCTGGCAGGCCAGCCGCTCCTCCTCAGCCAGGGGGAAGTTTCGCTCCGCCTCTGTCCTCTCCGCCAGCCCCTCCGAGCCCTTATCCACCCTGACCACGCACTTGCCGCATTCACCGCGGCCGCCGCAGGCGCTGGAGATCTGGATGCCCAGCCCCCAGGCGTGATCCCACAGGGTCGCCCCCTCCTCAATCTCGATGCCCTCCCTCCCCCTGGCGTACTGGGGGAATACCACTCTGTGCTTGCGTCCCATAGTCTGTTCCTCCCGTGTGCAACTAGCTATCTCCTCAAGCGGATCATCCGCTGAAGCAGCTCGTCTAGCTGCTCACGCAACGCTTGACTTTCGCAGACCTCGATGGCCTGCTCGATATCGCTGACGGCCTGATCGTATTGTCCCAGGGCACTGTGGGCGAACCCCCGCATCACGTAGAACCCCACATCCTGAGGGCTGAGCTTGATGGCCCAGTCGAAGTCCTCGATGGCCCGCCGATGCTTCCCCAGGTTGCCATAGGCCGCCCCCCGGTTGTAGTAGGCCTCGGCGTTCTGAGGCTGAAGGGCTATGGCCTGGGTGAAGTCCTCGATGGCCCGCCGATAGTTCCCCAGCTCACCATGAGCCAGCCCCCGATGGTAGTAGGCCATGGCGTCCTGGGGAGCCTGGTCGATGGCCATGGTCAGCTGTTCAATGGCCTGTTCATATTCACCTGACTCCAGGTACTTCAGCCCCAAGTTGAATGGCCCATCCTGTGACCCGGCACAGGAGGTCCCTCTCTCATCGCATACCATTGATCATCCCCCTTACATCTAAGCTTCGACACGAAACGCCTTCAAGCGGTGGCGCGCTTGTCCCCCTCCCCTTGCCAGAGGCCGATTCACCCACTCCGAGGGGGATAGCTCCGTCCCTCCAGCTCAGCGATGTACTTCTCCGCCTCCATCGCCGCCACCGCCCCTGATCCGACCGCCGTCGCCACCTGCCTCAGCACCCCCTTCCGCACATCGCCGGCGGCGAACACGCCCTGCCGGCTGGTGTGACCCTGCCCATCGGCCACGATGTATCCCCGCTCGTTCAGCTCCAACTTCCCCCTCAGGAATTCGGTGTTGGGGATGGAGCCGATGTAGATGAAGACCCCGTCCACAGGTACCAGCGAGACATCCCCGCTCCTCACATTCTCCACCCGCACCCCGGTGACGGCCTGCTGGCCCACGATCTCCTGCACCACCGAATCCCACAGGAAATCGACCCTCTCGTCCTCGCAGGCTCGCTGCTGCAGGACCTGGGTGGCCCGCAGGCGGTCGCGACGATGGATGATGGTCACCTGCTTGGCGAAGCGGGTGAGGAAGATCGCCTCCTT
>Ga0172364_10001020_pt1 | contig 21018 bp, 19 predicted proteins | sample LakKivSesite10cm_FD_114545 | JGI IMG/M metagenome (GOLD analysis project Ga0172364, IMG submission 114545) | Sediment microbial communities from Lake Kivu, Rwanda - Sediment site 10cm | ecosystem: Environmental > Aquatic > Freshwater > Lake > Sediment | place: Rwanda: Western Province, Lake... | reverse complement strand
TACCAGTATCGCATCTACTGCCAGGCGGTGCGCCAACCCCTGCTCGAGCCTTACGCCTGGCGGGTGTGGCCCGCCGTGCAGCTGGATGATCTGCAAGCGGCTGCTAAGCCGCTGGTGGGCACCCACGATTTTGGCGCATTCGGCACCCCGCCCCAAGCCGGAGGCCAAACCGTGCGAGTGGTATTGGAGGCAGGTTGGAAGGATGAGCCACCCTACCTGGTGTTCGAGATCACTGCCCAGGCTTTCCTTTACCACATGGCGCGGCGCATCGTGTTCCGGCTGGTAAAGATCGCCCAAGACAGGCTGAGCATGGGCGATCTCTGGCAGTCGCTGGATCATCCTGCAGCCTCCGAGCTGCAAGCCGGCGATGACCTGAGTCAACCATCCAAGCTTGTACATGGCCTGGCTCCTGCCCGGGGCCTGGTGTTAGCTGAGGTGCATTACCCTGCTGAAGCGTTTCAGCTGGCTGAGGAGTAACAGTAAACCAAGAATATCTCGTGGCATATGTTTGTGCCATAAATATGGAGAAGGATGACGTGCAAAAGACATACATCCCAAAAAAGAATGAAATCAGCAATGAGTGGGTCCTGGTCGACGCCAAGGATCAAACCTTGGGCCGGCTCGCTTCACAGGTAGCCAGTATTCTGCTCGGCAAGAACAAGCCTAACTTCACCCCGGGTGTTGAGATGGGTGATTTCGTGGTGGTGATCAACGCCGCTAAAATCAAGGTGACCGGCAACAAATTGAATGACAAGATCTATTATCACCACAGCGGATATCCCAGCGGCATCAAATCTATCTCGCTGGGGCAGCAGCTGGATAAATATCCCGACCGGGTAATCCGCTCGGCAGTGTGGGGTATGCTTCCCCATAACAAGTACGGTCGCTCATTGATTAAGAAAATGAAAGTATACGCTGGACCCGAGCACCCTCACGCAGGGCAGGTTCCCAAGCCGCTCGCTTAAGTTATAAGTTATCATCAGGAGTAATTATGGCAACTCAGTATTATGAAGGTATAGGTCGTCGCAAAGAAAGTACCGCCCGGGTGCGCATCGCCAGCGGCACAGGCTTATTCACCATCAACCAGAAAAACCTGGAAGAGTATTTCAGGCGCCAGGGTGATGTAGAAACCATTATCGCCCCCCTGCAGGCCTCCGGTGAAGCACGCAATACCCTGGATATTTCCGTAATCGTTAAAGGCGGTGGGGTAAACGGCCAGACCGATGCGGTGATGATGGGCCTGGCGCGTGCCTTGCTGATTATGAAACCGGATGCCCATGCTGCCTTGCGGCAGGGCGGTTTTCTAACTCGCGATGCCCGCGTCAAAGAACGTAAAAAACCCGGCCTCAAGCGTGCTCGTAAGGCACCCACCTACACCAAGCGGTAGATCATTATTACCATTGGTAATGCGTAAAAACGTGGCTTCCCGGCTCTCGTTTTACGCATTACTTTTTAAACAGGCTATCATGCCTCACCAGCCAGTCAATCGAGAGGTCCTATGTCACCTATGATCACCATCCTCGGCCTTGGCCCCGGCGACCCCGCCCTGCTCACCCGCCAGGCATGGCGGGTATTGGAAAGCAGCCCCGAGATTTTCCTGCGCACCCGCCAGCACCCCAGCGTGAAAGGCTTTCCCTCATCAATAGCAGTGCATTCCTTTGATGAGCTTTATGCGCAGCTACCCTCCTTCGATGATGTCTATGCGCATATCGTCGAAAGAATCCTGGAGCTGGGTAAAAGGCCCCAGGGTGTGGTCTATGCTGTACCCGGGCATCCCTTCGTTGCCGAAGCCACCTGCCCTGAAATTGCCAAGCGGGCGCGCTTGGAAAATATACCCCTCGAGGTGGTGGAGGGATTGAGCTTCATCGAGCCCACCCTCACTGCCCTGGGCATCGACCCTTTACCTCAGCTTGCTGTTGTAGACGCCCTTGAGCTATCCAATGCACATGTACCCCCCTTCCCGCCCGATGCTCATGCCCTCGTCGCCCAGGTGTATTCCAGGGAAGTGGCTAATGCCCTCAAGCTCACCCTCATGGAAACATACCCCGACGAGCACCCCATCAGGCTGGTGCATGCTGCCGGAACGCCTGAACTGCTGGTGGAAGACCTGACCCTGCACGCTATTGACCAGAGCCCTCACATCGGGCTGCTCACTTCCCTTTACCTCCCACCGCTCGCCAAAGGCACCTCCTTCGAAGCCTTCCAGGAGATCATCGCTCACCTGCGCGCCCCCGGTGGCTGCCCCTGGGACCGTGAGCAAAATCACCAGACCCTGCGCACCAACCTGCTGGAAGAGACCTACGAGGCCCTGGCAGCCATGGACGCCGATGATCCCATCCATATGCGCGAAGAGCTGGGCGACCTTTTATTACAGATCACCCTGCACGCCCAGATTGCCAACGAGTATGGCGAGTTCAACATCGCCCAGGTGATCAAGGGCATTTACGACAAGATCATCCGCCGCCATCCCCATGTTTTTGGCGATTGGCAAGTTTCAGGCGTGGAAAATGTGCTCCAGAACTGGGAGAAACTCAAGGCCGAGGAACGGGAGCAGGCGCATGAAGGTACCGGCGGTAAACAAAAAGGCCTGCTGGATGGGGTGGCACAAGCCCTGCCTGCCCTCTCTCAGGCAGAGGAAATCCAGGAACGGGCTGCGCGGGTGGGCTTCGATTGGCCGGATGCTACGGGTGTGGTGGACAAGATCGACGAAGAGTGCCACGAGCTGCTGGCTGCCGGTGACCTGCCCTCGCGTGAAGGCGAGCTGGGTGACCTGTTATTTGCCGTGGTGAACCTGGCCCGCCATTACGACATCGATGCCGAATCTGCCCTGCGCCAGACCAACGCCAAATTCCGACAGCGCTTCGCCCATATCGAGCAAGCCGCCCGCGCCCAGGAGAAATCGGTCAGTGAGCTTTCTCTGGATGAGATGGAACATTATTGGCAGGAAGCAAAAAAGCTGTAAAATATACCTATGCCCACCACCCTGGTTATCATCCCTACTTACGATGAAGCGGAAAACCTGGAGAAAATCACGGCTGCGCTGTTTGAGCTAAACATCAGCAGCCTTGAAATCTTGAATGTGGATGATGCCTCGCCAGACGGCACCGGGCAGGTGGCAGACAGGTTGACGCAGCAATATCCGGGGCGGTTCCACGTGATTCACCGCCCGGGTAAGCTTGGCCTGGGTACTGCCTATATCCAGGGGTTCCAATGGGCGCTGCAACAGGGCTACCAGTACATTATCCACATGGATGCCGACTTCTCGCATCCCCCACGCTTTGTGCCCCAGATGCTGGATCTGATCCCCAAGTATGATGTGGTGGTGGGTTCGCGTTACGTGAAAGGCGGCCGCCTGGATGTTCATTGGGCCTGGTACCGGCGCTTGCTTAGCTGGTGGGCAAATTCAGTGTGGGTGCGACTCATCCTCGGCACGCAAACCCTCGATTCCACCGCCGGCTTCAAGTGCTGGACCGCCAGTGCCTTGAACAGCATTAGTTTGGAACGCATCTGCTCTACAGGCTATATCTTCCAGGTGGAGATGTGCTACCTGGCTGAAAAACTGGGCCTGCGCATCAAGGAAATCCCCATCTACTTCGAGGAAAGGCGTCAGGGAGAGAGCAAAATGGATGCGTATGTTAAGCTTGAAGCTGCCCTGCGGGTAATTGAGCTGCGTTCCCGCTACCGTGACGTGAAACCACTGGTGTCACATGTTCGCGAATAAGGTTGCCCTCATCAGCGGCTCGGGGCGTGGCATTGGGGCGGCAATAGCCCAGCATTTCGCTTCCCTTGGGGCCGATGTGGTGGTGAACTACTTCCGCAACCGCCTGCCGGCCGAAAATACCGCCCAAAAAATTCGTACCCTCGGCTGCAAGGCCCTGCTGGTCAAAGCCAACATGGGCGAGCTCGACGAGGTGAACAGTCTCTTCGAAGCGGTGGAACAAGAGTTTGGTGCGCTGGATTTCTACGTCCACAATGCCGCCTCGGGGTATAACCGCCCGGTGATGCAGCAGCGCCCCAAGGGTTGGGACTGGACCATGAACATCAACGCTCGCAGCTTGCTGTTCGCTGCACAGCGCGCCGTACCACTGATGGAAAAACATGGCGGCGGTTCAATCGTGGCCATATCCAGCCCGGGTGCGGGCCGCGTGCTGCCCGATTACGTGGTGGTGGGTGCCAGCAAGGCAGCCATCGAAGCCGTCACCCGCTACCTGGCAGTTGAGCTGGCTCCTAAAAACATCGTGGTCAACGCGGTATCCCCTGGCATGGTGCTCACCGAGGCTTTGCAGCACTTCGAGATGGTGCGCAGCGACGTGCACCTGGCAGAGAAAGCCACCAGCATCACCCCGGCAGGCCGGCTGGTAGTGCCGCAGGATATCGCCGAGGTGGTGGCCTTCCTGTGCTCGCCGGCTGCCAGCATGATCCGCGGCCAGGTAATAACGGTGGATGGTGGTGCAGCTCTCTTGGCCCCTGGTATGGAAAAATATCCGCCTAATCCGGTCGGATAATATTTATTGGCTATGCGCAATACATGGGGGAGCTCAGGCTTATGATCTGCTTACGCTCAAATTTATACCACGTGTTAATGAGTAAATACCAGTAAGCAGGTCAGGTGATCTGCCGCCACTACCTGCCATACCTCGCCATCAGCTGTCCCTGGGCCAGGATATGACCCTCCATGGCGTTTTCAAGCTGCGCCTTGGTGGCTCCCCCATTTAATCCCAGCTGTTGATCCAATGCATAAACCTTGATGTAATAGCGGTGATTCGAACCGCGCGGTGGGCACGGACCGTTATACCCAATTTTCCGAAAATCGTTGATCCCCTCGATCCCACCGCCGTTGCTCCCCTGTTCCAGCCCGCTGAGACCCGGAGGCAGGTTGAACAGCACCCAGTGGACAAATGTACCCGATGGTGCATCTGGATCTTCCAAGATAATCGCCAGGCTCATTGTCTTGGACGGCACCCCACTCCAGGCAAGTGGTGGGGATACATTCCGGTCATCGCAGGTGTACAGGCGGGGGATATTCCCACCCTCCTTGAAGCCAGTGCTGGTAATTTGTATGCTCATCTCATCTCCTCTTGCTGGGGCAGGTGATATGTCCTGCTTCGCGCACCCTGCCAGCAGCAGGATGCCGATGCCCACCATCCAAGCCCATTTGATGCGGATTTTCATCGCTATATACTTCTTTAAGGATACTATATTCCATTTTCACTCGAATTTCAAGGGCAGGTGATTAACAAACCTCACAGCTTTACCTAACCTGTGAGGCCTGTATGTAATATAAACAGTAAAGGCGGGTTGCGACCCGCCCCTACAATAGATAAAGAATTTTTACCTGCCCTATACCCCCACCAAAATCGCCCGGGCAGGAGCGCCATCCGCCCCTCCCAGCTTGAGCGGCAGGCAGTGCAGCGTGTACCTGCCCTGTGAAACCCTGGAAAGGTCCAACCCCTCGATGATCACCATTCCGGCATCCAGCAGGATGGAATGGACCTGCGTGCTCATCTTATAAGGTGCGATTGACAGGTAATCGATACCCACCAGCTTGACATTACGATCCACCAGCAGCTCGGCCGCATCGACGCTGAGTGCCACGTAATCGGTCTGGAATTCACGGTTATTATCCGCCCATAATTGCGAATTGCGCGTTTTAAATAGCAACCTACGTGTGCGTGGTGGGATATCTGCCTGCATCAATGCTGAGGCGGTGATCATCGAAACGTCCGGCAAGTACAGCACGTATGCCCTGCCCACCAGCAGGTCGAGTGAAAGGTCATCCACGGTGATACCATTATTTAGAAAGTGGTGCGGTGCATCTACGTGTGTACCCGTGTGGCAGCTCATGGTTACTTCCGAGACATTTGAATCATCCCCCGCTGTTATACTGCTGGTCTGCTTTATGCTGACTGGCTTATCTCCTGGCCAAACGATGCTTTGAGGAGTAATCGTGAGGGTAATATCATATGTCCGCATCGGCTACCTCCTGAATATTAAAAAAGTATAGAATAGAGTTAAAAATAATGCAACTTTTTCAGGCGGCAATTTTTCTAAGGCACAAAAATCCCGCCTGAGGCGGGCTTGAGCGGGAAGATATAGATTATGGCAGGCTGATTTGTGTTATGGTAAAGTGTTTTAATGCTTCTGGCTCAATGTTCACCCCCAGCCCGGCTCTGGTTGGCACATCGATCGTGCTATCCTCATTGAGGCTGAAGCTCTCACGGGTGATGTCTTTGTGGTAATAACGGTCGGTAGCTGAAATATCACCCGGCAGGCTGAATCCGGGCAGCGATGCCAGCGCCAGGTTGGAAGCCCTGCCCACGCCCGTTTCCAGCATTCCCCCGCACCACACCGGCACCTCCTGGCTTAGACACAGGTTATGGATGGTTACAGCCTGGCTGATGCCCCCCAACCGGCCAGCCTTGATGTTAATCACCCGGCAGGCGTCCATCTCCAGCGCCTGCCTGGCCAGGCGCGGCGAAGTGATGCTCTCATCCAGGCAGATGGGCGTTTGGAATTGTTTCTGCAGCTTATGATGGTCCCACAGGTCATCTTCTGCCAGGGGTTGCTCGATCATCAGCAGTCCCAAATCGTCCAATGGCAGCAGCGAAGTTGCATTTTCCAGCGTGAAAGCTGAATTTGCATCCACCTGCAGGGGTAAATCGTCGTACGCCTTCCTCACTTCGAAGGCATCTTCAACATCTCGCCCGGGTTTAATCTTGATTTTTACTCTGCGGTAACCCTGTTCAACGTATCCTTGCACCACCTCAACCAGCCGGCGCGGTGATTCCTGCAGCCCAACGGACACCCCCACCTCAACCTTCAAGCGCACTCCCCCCAGCATCTGTGCCAGCGATTGCCCGCGTATCTTGCCAAGCAGGTCCCAAAAAGCCATCTCCAGGCCTGCCTTGGCCATGTTGTGCCCCCGCGTAAATGCCATGTGTTGCTGCAATTGTTCCGCAGTCTTGATCTCCTTGTCCAGAACAGCCGGCACGAGGAAATCCTCCAAAATATGCAGCGCAGTGCCCACGGTTTCGTAGGAATAGCCCGGATCGCGGTCCGCTGGGCACTCGCCGTAGCCCACCATATCGTCGGTAAATGCCTCTATCACCACGCAATCACGCGTGGTAATACTCCCAAAGGAGGTCGCGAAGGCACTTTTTAGCGGCATTCGCAGGTGATACAGGTTGAGATGGGTGATTTTCATAAGGTGCTTTCTCCATGGCACAATACATAATAGCTCCGCCCAGGCTCATCGTTGGAATGAATAAAATCAGTCACTAAATAGCCAGCCTGGAACAGCGCTTCAAAAACAGAGCGGGTATGCAGCCGCCACTGGCGGGCAAGCTGGATATCCATCTCTTTAAGCCTTGCGAAATCCGTGGGAATTTCCACAAGCAATATTGGCAGGTCTTTCCCCACTTTAAGCGCGGGGTCAGCAACCGGATGGGCCAATCCATGAGGGTCAATTTCAGCCTGGGCATACATGCGGGCGCCACCACTCACGAAATGGGCCAGGGTGAGATCGTTCCGCCTGCGACGGCTCAACCTGCGGTTCACCCGGTGTGAGTTTACCCACCAATCCACGTCGAAACGGTCGGAGGGCAAGCCCTGATTCAGCGTGTCGCGCATTTTCCCGTAGAAATCGCGCAGGTAGGTGCTGCATACCGCCCCCAGGCGGGTGATGTTCAGCCAGGCATTACGGCCGTGCAGCGGGTCGAACGTCCACGTGATCCGATCGATTCCCTGGTGGCGCACCATCTGCCATTGCGCCCGTTTGAGGGCAAAACCGATCCCCTGGTCGCGCCATTCAGGCAGCACGCCCAGCATGCTTGAGTAGTGTTTTATCCGTGGTCCATCCGCGGTGTGATAGGTGCCGGGGAAACCAAACACAAAACCCACCAGCTGCTGGTCGGTACATGCACCCAACACGACACCTCCATTATGCACCGCTGAGTTCATCAGGTGGGCTGGCACGATATCGATGTCTGACTCTCGCCATACCCTGCGCTGCACCTCTTCCACCTGGTGCATTTCGTCCATATTTTCGATCAGCTTAATCGTCCAGGCTGCTTTCATCACCAATCTACCGCCTTGAGCTCCTCCTCCTTCTGCTCAGTATTGTACGCCACAAAGATACGCGCCAGTTGGTCATTTCCAGGTATCCCAGGGTATAGTCGAAGCGCGCCGGCAGTATGTTGAACACCCTGGAGAGTACATCCAGGCTGCATGTTCGGTTGGTGGCCAGGTAATCCAGCCAATACACCGATACAGGCATCACCGGGAAGATTGATTCAAGCATCACGGTCATGGCACGCAAGTAGGGCGGTGAGGCATGCACCAGCCGGCGCTTCAGCTTGATCTTGTCCAGTATAGCCTGTACGATGTGGCTGAATGTCAGGTATTCCGGGCCGCCTACCGAGTAAGTCTGGTTGATGGTCAGCTTATCATCCAGGGCCCACACCAGGCAGGTCACCAGGTCTTCCACCCAAATGGGCTGTAGCAGGGTATTCCCTTCCTCGGGCATGAAGAACAAATACGGCAGCGCATTGAGCAGGCGTGCCAGGCCGCTGGTAAAGTGGTCATTCATCCCGTATACAAGGCTTGACTGGAGGATGGTATAGCGTACTTCGCTGCGTCGGATATTCTCCTCGGCAATGGCCTTGGCCTTTAATACAGGGTATGCTGATGCCCGGTCCGCGCCCAGGTGGCTGAGATAGAAAAAGCGCTCCACGCCAGCTTCCGCAGCCACCTGGCTGATGGTCCGCGTCCCCTGGATATCCACATCCATTAAGCTGGCATGCGCACCCTGCCATTCAACTCCCGCCAGGTGATACACGATATCCACATCCACCAACGCTGCGCGCAAGCTGCGCGCGTCAGACAGGTTTGCCACCGTCACCTCCACTGGCACGCCTCTCGGCAGGTCAGGCGACTGCCTGGAAGGCCTGATAAGCAAGCGCACCGGCTTGCCTGCTTCAGTCAGGTGGCGCACCAGGGCTTTTCCGATGAAACCGGTGCCGCCGGTAATCAAAATCATGGCGTGATTATAGCATGCGTAAATATGGGAGCAATGTGAGGATCAATTTCCTCACCCTCAGCTTCCCCGGCTGTGTGACATGGCCTGATAATATCACTTGAGCTTGAAACGCATCACCTGGTTATCGGCCACCAGGTACAGGTTATTCTGGTCATCAAAGGTCATCCCCATCACTGCCCCATTCACCGCCAGCGTGTCAAGGTAGCGCCCATCGCTGGCATAGATCATCACCCCGGGAAAATCGGCGATGTAGACCTGCCCCAGGTTATCGATGGCGATCGACCTCGGCGAGGTAAATTGCCCTTCTTCATCTCCCATGCTACCAAAACGTGAGCTATACCGCCCGTCTGGCGAAAAAATAAATACTCCCTCATTGAAGTACCCCAGGGCGTAGATATTCCCCGTGCCATCCACGGCCACCTTCATATCCATCTCCGAATCATCGGTCACACTGGATATGGCGCTCTCGACCAGTAAAGTGGCCTGACCATCTCGATTAAAGCGTATGATGTCATCACGGTTTTTGTACCAGGCTGCCACGATCGAGCCATCTGGCGCCACGCTTACATCAGAGAAACCCCAGCCATCCGGGTGCTCCAGCTGCCCCAGCAGGTTGCCCGTCAGGCCATCGTACACGTAAAGCTGGCTGCCGGTCACGGCATACACTGCACCATCACGCCCGGCTGCCATCCCCGCCAGATAAATATCGCCGGTCTGCTCGCCCTTCGCCTGCCATTGGGCCAGGTATTTACCATTTTCATCGAATACCTGCACCCGCCCTCCAATCATTTCGCCCACGAAAATGTGGCCATGATTATCAACCGCCACGTATTGCGCGCCGCTGAAATAACCCGGCCCTGTACCCTCCTTGCCGAAGCTCATCTCCAGCCTGCCGGCAGCAAATGGGTTGATGCGCGACCAGGCGCCCGCCAGCGGCCCTCCTCTGGATGCCATGCCAATCAGCATGGGGACGATGATGAGCAAGACAATGAACAGGACGATGCCAGATAATACGATCCTCCCGCCCGTCTTTAAAGAACCCGTCTGCTGGTCGGCACTAACTGGGATGATGGGCGGTGATGGCGCAAATGCCCCTTCAAAACCGCTGCCCTCAGCCGAAGCCGACATCGCCACCGACATTCCATCGATAGCATCCTTGGCTTGTTTTAAGCCCACCCCGGTACTTTGCCGGAATAATTTAATGGCGCTGATCTTGTCGCCCGACCGTACCAGGTCAGCGATTTGCTGCATCTTAGCGGGTCCCAGGCTGGCAGGCAAGCTCGATGCTCTCCCCAGCGATTGCAGCACCTGCAAATCAACCTGCTCCCCGCGCTGCATGGCATTCACCAGCTCTGCGGCTTGCTTCAAACTGATTGGAAAGCCGTCGCGCAAGGCTCTTACCGCCACCAGCTTATTTCCCGACTGGGCGGCTTCGATGACGAAATCCAGCTTTTCTTTCAGCGCTGATTGCAGGGCAGCGTCACGTCCTGTGGTGAAGCCTGCGGCACCTGGTTGGCTGGCGCGTAATTCCTGCGGCACGATCACCGAGGCATGGCAGTAGGGGCAGCGGATTGTGGCTGTATCCAGGTGCTCAAAATCCAGTGGGGCAGAACAGTTGGGGCAATTGAAGGATGAAGCCATGACGCGATTCTCCTTTACTGCCTACCATTTTATACTATTTTGAATTTTTAATTGCTTCCCCTGTCCCCACGGGCGGATATCATAATTTCATAGGCACTGGTCACGCGGCGCTCTCGAGCTTAGCCAGCTTGGTCAGCCGGCCGCGCTCGTGGCTATCCAGGATGCGCTTGCGGATGCGGTAGCTTTGCGGGGTCACCTCCAGCAGCTCGTCGTCTGCCAGGTATTCGATGGCTTCATCCAGGCTCATCTGCCTGGGTGGGGTAAGCCGGATTTCCATCTCGCCCCTGGCAGCCCGCACATTGGTCAGGTGTTTCTTCTTGCACACGTTGATGGTCAGGTCATCCGGCCGCTGGTTCTCACCCACCACCATGCCTTCATAAACTTCCACCCCCGGGCCGTAGAACAGGGTGCCGCGCTCCTCGGCGTTTTTCAGCCCATAAGTTGTGGTAATACCCGTTTCCCACGAGACCAGCGAGCCCATCTCGCGCCTTGCCATGGCGCCCACCATGGGTAGGTAATCGTAAAAAATGGCATGCATTGTGCCGGCTCCCCGAGTGGCGGTCAGGAAGTGGTAGCAGAAACCCAGCAAGCCTCGTGTGGGCACCAGGTACTTCAGGCGCACGGTGTTATCCGCCGTATCCAGCATATCCAGCATCTGCCCGCGCCGCCCTCCCAGCATCTCCACCACCACGCCCACCGTTGCCTGGCTGGTTTCGATGTATAGCTCCTCGAATGGTTCCAGCATCTCACCTGTTTCGCCCTCCCGCAGGATGACCTCCGGGCGCGAAATCTGGAACTCGTAGCCTTCGCGCCGCATCGTCTCCACCAGGATTGCCAGGTGCAGCTCGCCCCTCCCCGACACCATAAACGAATCGGCGCTTTCCATCTCTGCCACCCGCAAGGCCACGTTGGAGCGCAATTCATCGAACAGCCGCTCGCGCAGTCGGCGGGAGGTGTTCCAGCGCCCCTCACGCCCCGAAAACGGCGAGCTATTCACCCCAAAGGTCATGCGCACCGTCGGCTCCTCCACCTTGATGGGGGGGAGGGCTAACGGGGTTTCGGGGTCTGCCAGGGTTTCACCGATGCCAATCCCTTCCAGCCCCGCCAGGGCCACGATCTCACCGGCTTCTGCTTGCTCTACCTCCACGCGTTCTAAACCCTGGTGCACGTATAAATAGGGCACCCGCTCTGGCAGCACCTGCCCGTTGGTCATGATGCGTGCCAGGGGCTGCCCTACATTCATCCTTCCCGCAAAAATACGCCCCACCGCCGTCACCCCGCGATAATCATCATATCCAAGCGTGGTCACCAGCATCTGCAGGGGGGCCTCCACGTCTACGCGTGGCCCGGGGATGTGCCGCAGTATCGCCTGGAACAGGGGTTGCAGGTCGGGACCCAGCTCGGGGGTCAGCCCGGCCTGGGCAGTGATGGCATTAGCATACAGGATGGGAAAATCTGCCTGCTCATCAGTGGCCCCCAGCTCGATGAACAGGTCGAAGGTCTGGTTGAGAACCCTGTCAGGCTCGGCATCCCTGCGGTCCACCTTGTTAATCACCACGATTGCCCGGTGACCCATCTCCAGCGCTTTCTTGAGCACAAAACGCGTTTGTGGCATCGGCCCTTCCGCTGCATCCACCAGCAGCAGCACCCCATCCACCATGTTCATCACGCGTTCCACCTCACCGCCGAAATCCGCGTGTCCAGGTGTGTCCACGATGTTTATCTTCACCTGGCCTCCAATTTCATCATCCCATATCTCAATGGCGGTGTTTTTAGCCAGGATGGTGATGCCTCTCTCCCGCTCCAGGGCGTTGGAATCCATCACCCGCTCCACCACCGGCTGGTTTTCCCGGAACACGCGCGCCTGTTTCAGCAGGCCATCCACCAGTGTGGTTTTGCCATGGTCTACATGGGCGATGATGGCGATATTACGGATATCTTTACGTTCGATGATCACAGCTTTTTCCCGCTTCATACAAAAACCCCGACCCATTGGGTCGAGGTAAATTTACCGAAGAATAATCTTATCAGAGAGAGGCCGTTTTGAACAGGGCTATTAGCTCGCTTGTTAGCTCGCTGTTGCTGGTAGTGAGCCTGTGATATTTCTGGCCTATACGAAAGTTAATCCCGGTCATCATGGAAAAGGCAAGTAGGATGGTAAAAATGGATCCAGCTCAGACCATGGTGAAGTTAATCACTGATATTAATATTTATTAGCGCCAGCCAGGTATTTTGATAGTACAATAACGGGGTAGTTATGCCATCTATCCGAACCAATGGGCGGCGTGGGATGTTATTTCGGATAGAATCACAACAAGCAGTAGTTATATATGAGACCGTAAGCAAATCGTAAGAGGGAAACATGCGCGCTGGCTGGACACCGATTGCACATACAGGCGAACAAAGGCAGGAACGTTCACTGGTTTACGATATTGCTCGTTTCATTGGCTCACCTTTCAGTTATGATCTATTGGGTTTTGAGAACGTCCAGACTTCCGGCCCGGCCATTTACACCGCCAACCACCTTGGCCCGCTGGGGCCTATCGAAGTGCTGATCTCCGTCCCGGTGCGCTTCTACATTTGGGCGATTGCCGAGATGACCGACTATAACCGTGCTCCCGAATACCTGTTCCACGATTTTGTCCAGCCGGTCCTGCACCTGGGTGGGAGCCTTGGCATGCTATTTTCGACCGGCTTGACCAAGGTTGCCGTTCGCTTCCTGCGTGAGCTTGGGGTCATCTCGATTGACCGTTTTGGTGGTTCTTCCATCGATGGTTTTCGCCAATCACTAAATTTGCTCATGGAAGGCAAGAACCTGCTCATCTTTCCGGAAGATGCCGTACTCCAGCCTGACCCCACCACCCAGATGCGGCCTTTCATGCCTGGTTTCGCCATGCTGTGCAGCCTGTTCCAGGAGCGCACCGGCACATTGTTGCCGGTTTATCCCATGGCAGTACATCCCGCCAGCGAGACGATAATCATCGGCAAGCAGGAGATATTTGCCCCCCACGGGTCTCACCGGCAGTCGATGAAATCGTTCAGCGCACTCATCGAGAACCGCACCCGCCAGATGTACCTGGAGCTGCAGAAAATCGAAGATGATATACTAGTGTAATGCCCAACCCCGAAGCACTGGTCACACCCACTCTCAGCAGTGTCACCGCCGTCCTCTACTCGCAGCTTATGGGTGTGATGGGGTTGAAGCGCCCCAATTGGATCACCCGCAGCCTCTATCCATTGTTACGGTCCCCAACACGCCGTATGGCCGCTTACCTGGTTGAGGCCGACCGCAACACCGCCCTCCACGGCTGGAATTCAGCGGTGAAGACGTTTACCGCTCACCTGGTCAGCGATGTCCGAATAACCGGGCAGGAATTCATTCCACAACACGGGCCTTTGATGGTGATCGCCAACCACCCCGCTGCTTACGACGTTGCTATCCTGACCGCCAGCATTCCCCGCGATGAACTCAAGATCATTGCCTCGGATATTGCCATCGTCCGCATGCTGCCCCATATCCGCCAGCACAGCATCCCCGTGCCATACCACATTCCCTCCCGGCTGCAAACGGTGAGGAGCGCCATCCAGCACCTGAAAGGCGGAGGTTCCATTTTAATATTTCCGCGCGGCAACGTCGAGCCAGACCCGGCCGTCTCTCCCGGTGCTGAGCAATCCATGGAAGGGTGGTCTGAAAGCGTCGAGCTGTTCCTACGCCATGTGCCCCAAACCACTACGGTGATTGCCATCGCCAGTGGGATGCTATCCGCTGCTTGGTTTCGTAACCCGTTGATGAAATTATGGAAGAAATATGAGCAGCGCCAAAAAGTAGCCGAAATCTTTCAAATTGCCTCCCAGTTGTTCACCGGGAAGGCGCCCGCAGTCACTCCCGCGGTTCTTTTTTCACCCCCGCTGCAAGTCGAGGAATTGGGGGGTACAGGCGCCCCCCAGGGGGCCATCCTGTCAGCTTTGATCAGTCATGCCCGGCATTTGCTTGCCAATCATACCGCATGTTCTGGATAGTTTTTTATGATCTCACGATATTCATTCGTAATATCTTCCCATGAATGGCTTCCAGCTGCAATGGATATATCCAGGGCGCGTAAACGATTGACACATTGATGACCATTCAACAGCCGTTCCTCGAATTTCATTTGCTGCACGAAACCTGTACTCAAAGTCGAAATAAATGTCAGAATTGCAGCTACAATGCATGATGTCCGCCAGCCGGCAGGTCCTTCTCCAACAATTGGACCTGTAGCGGCTGTAACTCCTGCTATCAGAGTGGCAGCTGAGGAAAACACAATATTGCTGATGAGAAGCCCTGTATTCGTCTTGCGAATCATCGAAACTTGTTTCTGAGCCTTTTGCAGACTATGCTTCACCATCTGTGTGAATGCATTCATATCTTTAATTGGTTCCTGTACCATCTCTACCTCCACATGGATTGCTCGAACAAATAATTAATGCTTTTCTTCTTATTTATCCATTATGTAATTTCTTATTGCTTGTTGTTATCCGAAATCCGGTTTATTACAACTACACCATCTACTCTCTCGATGCATTTTTCCCCAATGAACGTTAATTATATCTTGATCTATACATTCTCCCCGCGCTCGATCTCTTTTCTCAATATTACCCTATCATATATGCAAAAATTTTTATATTGATCTCGAGCTTACAGGCAGAAGAAAATAACCGTAGGCTTTTACATCGCTAAAAAAACTGTTTCAGGTTTTCACCCAAATTCATCAATCCGTCGATAGTATCGCTGAATTTAGGTGCGCTCACCGTATGAATAAATAAAACCTCTTTACATAACCTTATTTATAACCTGAAATTATCGAAATCAACCACGATTGCTCAAAATCCACTAATTCTTGCTAAATCTCAAACTTCAATAACCACCACCGATTTTCCCTGGATTATCTCAATGTATGATATAATGAGCCAATAAGATAATGTGGAGGGGATTAGTATGGATTACGATCTTGTCTTTGAGGGTGGAGGCGCAAAAGGGGTGGCATTCGTTGGTGCATTACAAGCCTTTGAACGTCATGGACATAAACCTCGCCGCCTTATCGGTACTTCAGCCGGTTCAATCACCGCTTGTTTAATTGCCGCTGGTTACACTGCCCAAGAAAGTTTGGACACAATTATGGAGAAAACCCCAGATGGTCGACCTCGCTTCACTACTTTTATGGATATCCCGACCATTTATGAGGATTTACTTGCCAAAGATCAATTAGGCTATTGGCTAAGGACTGAATTAAATAACCCAGTAGTTCCTGATCTTATTGAACCAATCATGGACACTCTCATTAAGAATATGGTTAAGATTGATTTAGTCCGCCATTTCACTTCGCTCGTAATGTGGGGTGGATGGTATGCCGGGGATGAGGTAATTAACTGGCTAAAGGAAAAACTCGATGCCAAGGATCGTTGTCTAGCTGATTCAACGCTATCGGAGTTCCAACAAAAAACTGGTCGAGATTTATCGGTTGTTGCATCTGATCTCACTGGGAATGAGATGCTGGTACTGAATCACCGTACTGCACCCATGTTACCCACGGTCTGGGCTGTTCGTATGTCGATGAGTTTTCCTTTTGCGTGGCAGGAAGTTGTCTGGCGCGATGAGTGGGGTACTTATCGAGGGCGAAACATTGATGGACACCGCGTGATCGATGGCGGATTGTTATCCAATTTCCCGATTAGCTATTTTGTTGCTATCGATGAAAATATCAATGAGATCATGGGCAAGGGAATGCAATCAGAGAATGTAATTGGTTTACTGATCGATGAAACACTTGAAGTGCCTGGAGCGGGAATTCCTGAAACTAAACCGCGGAAATCACCGGGCTTGATTGATCAGGATGACTTTTTGGAAACAATGAAGTTGCGAATTAATGGTTTAGCGTCTACCATGCTTTCCGCTCATGATAAAGCCATGCTTTCTGCATATAAACAATTGATCTGCCATTTACCTGCGAAAGGAATTGGTACACTTGAGTTTGATATGGCACCCCAACGGATGGAGGCTGTCAGGCTAGCTGGTGAGGCAGCCATGGAAGCGTTTTTAGCTAGTCACACACCACTCTGATAATCAACCTTATCGCAGGTTTTGTCCAAACCTAAGTTATCCCTGTTGTGGATTAGAACATATGTGCTATAATCGAAGATGATTTCATGTAGTTATTTTGATCAAATCATCTTCGTAACGGTTGATTTTCACCGATTTGGATGCGTTCAATACTATTCGTTTCGTTCCTCGGTTTTTTTCTAAATGATGTTGCCCACCACCAGCTGTGGCTTATTCACCCTTTTTTGCTCGTTCAAATACCCAGACTTTTCGATTAACCATTTTCACCGGAAAGATTAATTGAATGTAATTGAATTTATAACTCAATTCAACTTTCCATCCTTCCTTCATCACCAAAACACGATGGGCATTTGACTGCAAAGGCTCATCGCTGGGATGCTGGGAGTAATTGGTATTCAAGCAGACTAAATGTCAGCTTCATCTCCTCCCCCGATTAGGATAGAAATCACACCCGGTCTTATTGTTAATCCGCATTACAATATACCAATCCTGTGCAATAATTACGAAATCATAATCACCAACACTGGAGGAAGGCAATGAAAGATTACCGCGATAAATCATTCTGGCTGGCCATCTATGGTGAGTACATCCCCAACCCGCCTCTCCAGGGTGACCTGATAGTTGATATCGCTATCATCGGCGCTGGCTTTACCGGGCTATCCACTGCCTATAACCTGCGCAAGCAAGATCAAGGGATATCGATTGCCGTGCTGGAGGGTGAAGTGGTAGGCTTTGGCGCCAGCGGACGCAATGGAGGCTTCTCGATGACCCTGTTCGGCCTCGAGCCCGCCGTCACCCAGGCTCTTTTCGGGCACCAGCGCACCGTCGAAGCCCACCGCTACATGGAGCGCGCCGTCGATTACGTGGATGAGCTGGTCAGGCAGCACAATCTCCGATCCAATTATTGGTTCCCGGGCTTCCTGCGAGCTGCCACCACCCCTGGCTACGCCAGGCGCATCCAGCACGACCTGGAGATCCTCACCTCCATGGGCATCACCGGCATCACGTGGATCGGAGCGGATGAGATCAGGCAGCAGGTTGATTCTCCCCGCTTCCTGGGCGGCTGGTGGGAACCGCGTTCGGGATTGCTCGACCCCGCCAAACAAGTGCGCGAGCTCAAACGCCTGGCGCTGGAGGCCGGAGCGCGGGTTTACGAGGAAACCCCGGTGCTCGAGATCCAGCGCGGCCAGTACTTTACCCTGGTCACGCCAGCCGGTAAGGTCACAGCCAAGAAAGTGATCTTCGCCACCAACGCTTATTCGCACCTCATCCCCCAGCTCAGGCGCAAGCAGGTGCCCGCTTTCACCCACATGGTGATCACCGAACCCCTCACCCCCGACCAGTTGGGCAAAATCGGCTGGTCGAACCGCCAGGGCATCGAGGATGCCCGTAACCTGGTGCACTACTTCCGCCTCACCATCGATAACCGCATCGCCATGGGTGGCAGTGACGTCAGCATCGCCTTCGGTGGCAATATGGAGCATGATCTCAACCCCCACACCTTCGCCGACCTCGAGCGCGACATCGTCTGGCTCTTCCCCCACCTCAAAGGCATCCGGATCACCCACCGCTGGGGAGGCCCGGTGTCGGTGCCGGTGCAGATGGCTCCCGCCATGGGTTTCCTGGGTGACGAGCGCGCCCTCTACAGCCTGGGTTGCGTGGGACACGGCGTCTCCATGACCCACCTGAACGGCTGTACCCTGGCAGACCTGGCCCTGGAGCGCAAGACCGACCTGACCGATGTGTGGTTCGTGAACCGCAGCCTGCTCCCCTGGCCTCCCGAGCCCCTGCGCCTGGTGGCCAGCCAGGTCATCCGCGGCTACCTCAGGCTGGAGGATAGTTTTTATGAGCGGGACATCGCTCGAAAGGTGTAAACCACGTGCCAAGTGCCGCCACCGCCATTGCCCACCCCAACATCGCCCTGGTCAAGTACTGGGGGGATGTCGACCCCGAGCTGCACCTGCCCGCCAGCAGCTCGCTCTCTATGAACCTGGCTGAGCTAACCACGCGTACCACCGTAACCTTCGAAGCCAGCCAGCAAGCTGATCAATTTTCCCTCAATGACGAGCACATGGACGGCGAGCCTTTGCAGCGGGTCACCAGGCTGCTCGACCGGGTTCGCCATATGGCGGGCACTGCCACCTTTGCCAGGGTGGAGAGCAGTAATACCTTCCCCACCGGGGTGGGCATCGCCTCTTCTGCTTCCGGCTTTGCCGCCCTGAGCCTGGCAGCCACACGAGCTGTGGGTTTATCGCTCGACGAAAAGGATCTCTCTCGCCTGGCGCGCACTGGCTCAGGCTCCGCTTGCCGCTCGGTGCCCGGCGGGTTTGTCGAGTGGCAGGCCGGGCACAATGATTGCGATTCGTATGCCCGTTCGTTTGCCCCACCCGCACACTGGGATCTGGTGGATTGCATCGCCATCATCGCCCAGCAGCATAAGGCCATTGGCTCCAGCCTGGGGCATGCTCTGGCAACCACCAGCCCATTACAGCCCGGGCGCGTGGCCGGGGCTGCTTCACGCCTGGAAATTTGCCGCAAGGCTATCTTAGACCATGATTATGGCCTGCTGGCTGAAGTCGTCGAGTATGACAGCAACCTGATGCATGCCGTGATGCTCACCTCCACGCCACCCTTGCTCTACTGGCAGCCTGCCACCGTGGCCATCATGCAGGCCGTGCGCGAGTGGCGCAATGGTGGCATGCCAGCATGCTTCACCATAGACGCCGGACCTAATGTGCACGTCCTCTGCCCTTCTGGACATGCTGAGGCTGTTGCAGGCCACCTGCAGCAGCTGCCGGGAGTGCAACAAGTGCTCACCTGCCATCCGGGTGGCCCGGTAAGCCTTGTGTAAGCGTTTTTATGGATATGATTTCACGATACCCTTAGAGTTCTGTTAGAATCGCATTGTTTTTTCGTCTGGTCACTGGATGCAAAGCCCATGAGAGGATATAATTCGTCGGTTAATATTGCATAATAAGGTCGGTTAGCTCGATTTTGATGGTCAAAGGTAAAAAATGACCACACTTCAACTGGTAATAGAGTTCATCGTTGGTCTGGCAATTATTGTCTTCCTGCACGAGTTTGGGCATTTCATCGCCTGTAAATTGATCGGCATTCAAGTGGAAGAGTTCGGGTTCGGTTTTCCGCCCCGTGCCGTCACATTGTTCGAGGCTGGTGGCACAAAATTCACCCTGAACTGGATCCCTTTTGGAGGTTTCGTGCGCCCGAAAGGCGAGCAGGATTCCAGCGTGGAAGGTGGATTGGCATCGGCGAACCCCTGGAAGCGCATCGGCGTGTTCATTGCCGGGCCTACCATGAACATCCTCATCGCCCTGATCCTGTTTGTCATCATCTATGCCATCCTTGGCATATTGCCCGATCGCAACCACGTCCAGGTGGATGCGATCGTCCCGGGCCTGCCCGCCTCATCAGCCGGCATCCAAGCGGGCGACATATTGGTGAGCATTAACGGTGTGAGCATCCATTCGCTGGATACAGCCCAGTCCACCATCTATGCCAACCTGGGTAAACCGGTGAGTTTAGTCTACCAGCGCGATGGCACCGATCACCAGGTCACCCTCACTCCCCTCGCCAATCCCGGCAGCTCAGGGGCGGTGGGCATCCAGATGAGCTACCCAATGAAACCCTACACCGTGTGGGGCGCCATCCCTGAAAGTGTTAACTCCCTGGTCGATTACCTGAAGCAGTTATACACAACCCTGGTGGCGATGATCCAGGGGCAGTCCTCAGCATCTGGCGGTCGATTGGTAGGTTTCAAGGGCATGTACGACCTGTATGCCTTCGTGGTCAGTTCCAGCAGCAGCAGCGGGGTGCCTATCATGGCCAATGTGCTGTTCTTCTTCGCCAGCATCAGTATCTCGCTCGGCGTGATGAACCTGCTGCCCATCCCCGCCCTGGATGGTGGGCGCATCGTCTTCGCCCTGCCTGAGATCATCATCCGCCGCCGCATCCCCGAAAAATACGAAAATTGGGTGATGTTTATCAGCTTCGCCTTGTTGATCTTGCTGATGATATTTATCAATGCTCAAGATTTCATTAATCCAATAGCTACACCTGTTCCATAATAAAATGGCAATTCGAAAACCTATCCCCTTTACCAAACTGATCGATGCCTTACTGGATGATAGCACGCCATTTTCTCCGCGCTACCTGCACCGCCTGTCAGACCTGGCGCCTGCAGACGTAACCATTTTAGCTGAAAACTGGCCCAAGATTTCAGCCC
>Ga0172364_10001019_pt1 | contig 21022 bp, 22 predicted proteins | sample LakKivSesite10cm_FD_114545 | JGI IMG/M metagenome (GOLD analysis project Ga0172364, IMG submission 114545) | Sediment microbial communities from Lake Kivu, Rwanda - Sediment site 10cm | ecosystem: Environmental > Aquatic > Freshwater > Lake > Sediment | place: Rwanda: Western Province, Lake... | reverse complement strand
GATTCATCCAAGCTGTTGACAAGGGGCACGAGGCTGTACCAGTTCTTCCTATCCAGATACAGCAGAACGGCAGGCCTCTTCAAAGCCCCATCCCCGGACCGTCACCCTATGAGGAAAAGCATGTCCCCAAGTCGGCCGTTGGGCAGCACCGCGTCGGCGCAGGCTTTCACCACGCCGCCCTTGTTGAAGGCTATCCCCGTGCCAGCCTCCCTCACGATGTCCAGATCGTTTGCCCCATCCCCAACTGCCACGACCTGGTCCAGGGTGAGGTTCAGGCTGGCCGCCAGCTCGCGCATCCTCCTGATCTTCGCCTTCGCGTCGATGATCTCCCCCCTGACGTTGCCGGTGAGCTCACCGTTCATTATCTCAACCGGGTTGCCGACCGAGTAGTCCATGCCCAGCCTTTCCCTGGCTCTTTCGGTGAAGAAAGTGAAAGCCCCGCTGAGGATGGCCGTCTTGATGCCCCTCATCCTCAGCGAACTGAGGAGCCTGACCACTTCCTTGGAGGGCCTGATCGTCTCCCAGATGTCAAGCAAGTCCTGCTCGGCCACCCCCCTCAAGAGCGCAACCCTCTGGATGAAGGACCTCTTGTAGTCGAGTTCGCCGGCCATGGCCATCTGGGTGATGCGCGCGACCTGCTCCTCCCTGCCCGCCCTCTTGGCAACCTCAATTATCAGTTCCTCGGTGACCAGGGTGCTGTCGAGGTCAAAGCATGCCAGGCCCTTGGGCTTCCTAAACATCGAAAGCGGCTGCACGAGCATGCTCAGGCCCAGCTTCTCAGCCAGCTCCAGGATCCTGACCTTTCTGGTCTCAAGCCTTGTTCCCATGCCGGTTGAGAGCCTCATGTCAAGGACGGTTGGCTCGCCATCGGAGAGTCGCAGTTCAATCAGATCAGTCTCGCCGATCTCGTCAGCGATCTCCTTCACAAGGGTCAGAACTCGTCCGTAACACCTCTCAACGAGGTCGGGACTGCCCACCGCTCGGACGAGCCAGTCCGTTCCCGGCGCTGCCTCCAACAAAGGCACCAGCGCATCCGTGCTCACTGGCACGCTCGGCCCAACGGCCTCAGCAACCCTCTGGGTCGATGTTGTCGCTGCCAACCGCACCCAGAGATGGTTCTGTTTCCTGAGGGCACCAGTCACGCGCAGGCCTCGGGACTCCAGCGCCATCAGTTTCTCCAGAGTCCGGTCGCCAAAACCGACTTCCAGAAGAAAGCAGATGCCCCGGAGGGCCATGAAGCAGCCACCAGTCCATTCACTATTTAATTCTTACCGCCTCATGAGAAGCCCATCTGTAGTGGTCGCGCCCAGACGCCAAACATGGATCAAGTCACGGGAACATATCACAGTATTTATAGTTCGCGAACTCAGACACGATCGACAATGAGGAGTCTGTCAAGGCGTCGCTTCCTCGAAATCGGGGCAGCAACTTCCTTCTTGGCCTTGCTTAACGAAAGGACCACTGGAGCTCAGTCAACCCCTGAACCTGACTCGGTTGTGGTTGCCCGCAACGGCACGCCTTCAGAGCTCGCTTCAGGGGCAGTGAGATCCCTGGGCGGAATGGACAGCTTCGTTGGAGCGGGCGACGTGGTATTGATCAAACCAAATGCGAGCTTCAGCGTTCCGCCCGGGACGGGAGCCAACACCAGCCCCGAGATCGCCTCCACCGTTGCGAGGCTGGCCCTTGAGGCCGGGGCTTCGAAGGTCATCTTGACCGACCACAGGATCAACAAGCCCGGCCCCCTCACCGTTCAGATCAACGGCCTCCGCGAAGCCGCAGAGGGATGCGGGGGCGAGTTCCTTGTCCTACAACAGGAGTCCGATTTCGAGACGGTGGACCTGAATCAGGCCAGAACGCTGACGAAGGTGGAGGTGGCAAAGGCCTACCTGGAAAGCGACGTGCTCATCAACCTGCCGGTGCTGAAGCACCATGACGCCACGGGTTCATCCGTAGGCCTGAAGGGCCTCATGGGGCTGGTCTACGACCGCACGGTCTTCCACAGGGAGGGACTGGACGCCACAATTGCGGATCTCTCCCTTGGCATCCGCCCGAACCTCACCATAGTTGACGCGACGAAGACCCTGATGACCAACGGCCCCCGCGGCCCTGGCGAGGTCATCGAGATGGGCAAGGTCGTTGCAGGGGTCGACCCCGTTGCGGTCGACGTCGCATCGATGGCCCTTGCCTACTCCCTCGGGTACCAGGACTTCGGCATCGATGACAGGAACGCCTATGTGAAGATTGCAGGCGAGCTCGGGGTGGGGGACAGCGATCCCTCCAGCGTCTTGGCGAGGACGTTCGAAGTCGACGTCAAAGAGCAGATCGGCCCGTGTCCACCTTCCACCAGGAAGGGTGCGATCCCCGCATGGACGCCCTACGCCTCGCTTTCCGTGGCTTCCGTCGCCCTCGGCCTGGCCGCAATGGTATACGACAGGAGGAGGACGCGGGATGCCAAGTAGCACCCCATTTGACGCCATGAGCAGACGTCACTTCATCACTACCGTGGGAGCGGGCGCAGCGGTCTCAATCATGGGTGCGAGCCTTGCTAGGGCCTCCGCGAAGGAGCCCGTCCTGAGGCCCCCTGGCGCAATCGACGAGGACGCCTTCCTGTCGCTATGTGCTCGGTGCGGCAGGTGCATCCCGGTCTGTCCCAATTCGGCCCTTCGCCTGCAGGGCCCCGGCAACGGCCTCCAGAACCTCATGACCCCCAAGCTGGTCCCGAGCAAGGGCTACTGCATCATGCCGGTCAACGGCTGTCAGAATTGCATCAAGGCCTGCCCCGCCAAAGTCCTTCAGCCGATCAGCCTGGAGGGACTGTCCTCAAGCCAGTTCTCAAGTCGGTTGAAGATGGGCACCGCGTCCGTCGACACCCGGATCTGCATCCCCTATGCCCTCAAGCAGCCCTGCCTGGCCTGCAAGGAGATATGTCCAGTCGAGGGCGCGATAACGACAAAGGGCGGCGAGGGCAAGGGGCCCGGCGCAACGGTAAGGAAGCCCGTGTTCAACAACGATGTCTGCGTGGGTTGCGGCGCGTGCGAGAACGCGTGCCCGACCACGCCCAAGGCCGTCACGGTGTCCAGCAAGGGAGCCAAGCGAACTCAGTGGAGGGCTTGACCCGATGGTGGACCCCGCAAGTGTCAGCCCGGCGGTGGACAGGTCCCTTCTCTCAGGAATCAAGTTCCGCTACATCAGGCACATCGTCCAGGCCCAGATACTGATCCTTGTCCTCTACGCCCTCACCAACTACTCCCTGCCGATACGCCTGCTCTGGCATGTCGATCCCCTCCTAGGCATCTCCGCCGCGCTATCCGGGGCCGTGAAACCGGCTCCGTTGCTGATGCTGGGTGCTGCCATGTTAGCGGGCAGCGTGGCCTTGGGCAGGGCGTTCTGCGGCTGGATCTGTCCGTTGGGCTTCGTGCAGGATCTAACCTCCTTCGGCAAAAGGAAGAGCTGGATGCCGGAGACGCTTAGATACGTCAAGTACGTGATTCTGGCGGCGGGCCTGATCATGCCGATCCTTGCCGGGTGGACTTTCCTCGAGTGGGTCACGCCGATGTCGGTCCTCCCAAGGGCCCTTGGCCCATTCTGGGGACCCTACGACTCTCTCGCCCTCGGACTTGTGGTCTTCCTCCTTGCCGTGCTCATTGCGGCCGCGACCGAGAAGAGGGCCTGGTGCAGGTACGTTTGCCCCCTGGGCGCGATCCTGTCCTTGCCTGCGTCAAAGAAGGCGATCGGTATCTCGGTCAACGAGGAAAGATGCATAAAGTGCCTCCGGTGTGAGAGGGCCTGCACGATGGGCATCATCGACATCAGAGGACAGTCGGGCCTCAGATGGGATTCGGAATGTATCCTCTGCCTTGCATGCCGGGATGCCTGTCCAAAGAACGCCATCGGGCCAGCATTCCGCACATGAGGGATCAGTATGAGGCTTTTGTTGATTCACGTCGAGTCGTTCTGGTACGAGGCCAAGATCAAGACCCCGATTGCAGTTGAGATACCCGAGGAACTGAAGGCGCGCAACTTCGGCGAGGCCGTGATCGCGCTGTACTCCACCGAGGCCGCTGACGATGAGGATCCTCCCCAGGTTGCGCGGCTGGCCGCCGACGAGATCCGGAACTACCTAGCCAAGGTGGGTCCCAAGAAGCTGATCCTCTTCGCGTTCGCCTTCCTTGTCGGTAGGGACGAGAAGAGTTCCTCGTCGACCGCAGCCGGAATGGAGAAGCTGCTTGTGGAAGAGCTCAAGATGCCAGGAGTGGAGATCACGCCCTTCGGCTGGTACAAGAAGTTCTCCATAACGTCCATGGGCCACAAGTACTCCGTGCACTCAGCCAGGGTCATCCCGGCCAAAGCCAGTTGTTGACCGGAATCTGGGAATCCCAGGAGGGCCTAGCGCGACGTTATGGCTATGCTCCTCATCACGTCGGCCACGTCCTCGGCCTGATCCGCCACCTTTTCCATGTTGTCCATGGCCTCCTTCAGGATTATGCACAGCCCGGCCTGGTTGGTGGCTTGACACCAGGGAATGAACTTGTCCCTGATCAGGCCCGCCCTCAGCTCGTCGATCTGCTCCTCGAACGTCTCGACCTTCTGGCAAAGTTCGAATACGTTCTCAGCGCCCTTGACAAGAGCCTCGAACGCCTGGCCCATTGCCTCGACGGTTGTCACCAGGGTGTCCGAGAGACTCGCCAGATCCTGCGTCAGCGAGTCCGCCACCGCCTTCCTCGGTATCATGGAAAGCTTGCCCGCGGCCGCTTTTGCATTGCTCGCGATTCCATCCGCCTCCAGCACAAATCGGAGGATCTCATCCCGGTCCATCGGGTGGAACATCTCCCTGACGAGCTCATCGAGGATGGCCTTCTTGATCGCGTCGGCTTCCTTCTCCATTAGCGAAGCGGCCTTGGCCAGGTTGCTCGCCCGTTCCAAGTCACCCTCATGGTAGGCGTGAATGCTGTCACGCATCTCCTTCACGGTCTGGATGATCTTCTCTATGTGGTTTGTGCAGACCTTGAAGATCTCCTTCTCCCTTTGCTTGCCCAGCCAGATGCCCAGACTTCCCGTTCTCTTCATGCCATCACCCTAGGGACCAAGAGTCCCGGCTGCAAGCCAGAATGAGACCCCGCTTATCACGGCGCAGCTCGGGACGGTAAACAACCATCCAGCGACTATGCGCAGAACCATTCCCCTTGACACGGTCCGGAAGTTGCTCGCCATTCCGACCCCGATGACCGACCCGACGCTGGCCAGCGTTGTTGAAATGGGCATTCCCCACCCGAAGATCAGGAAGGGCAATGTTGTGAATAAATATACCGCCGTGGCGTTGCTAAGCTCGGCTGCGCCGCCCATCACGTAGTCCAGCCTCGTGATCTTGAAACCGACCGTGTTGATCACTCGGTAGCCCCACGTGAATGCGCCCACAGCGATCCCGGTGCTTCCAAGCACGGCCAGCCCCAGAAGGGAGAGAGTCCGGGGGATCTCCCCTGTCTTGCTCGCAACCGAGAAGAACACGCCCGTCGCGTTCCCGACATCATTGGCGCCGAACGCAAAAGCGGAGAAACACAGTGCGAACATGAGTATGTGCTTTGCGACCTGTTCAGGGTTCCGCCTGCCAGGAAGCCACGCCACCATGATGCGGTACAGCAAAGCGGCGAGCAGAGCGGCCAGTACAGGAGAAGCAACCCAGGCAATTCCTATCCCTCCCATCACCCCCCACCGCACCCCCGCGCCGCCGTACAGCAACGAACGGGTAAAACCGTACCCAAGAACGCTCCCGATTATCGAATGCGTCGTTGAGATGGGCAACCCTTTCCATGTGCAGACAGTTATCCACAGACAGGCGGATAGAATGACCGTCACCGAACCTAGCAGGGTCACATCCTGCACGACGCCGGTGCCGATGGTCTTTATGACCATGAAGCCGTGGGTGAGTGCCCCCAACGCGGCGAAGGCCGAGAAAAGCACCAAGGCCTGCCGGAGCGTCGTCGCGCCCGATCCCACCGCGCACTCCGTCGGGTTTGCCGCATCATTTGCCCCCAAGCACCAGGCGACATAGAAGGACAGCACCAAGCCCAAGGCCAGGAGCAGAATGCTTGCGACTGCCACTCGGCTCTCCGCAGCCTCAGCCACAGGGCAGTTGATAAAGAATTCCCACAGGGTGCCCTATCGCTTGCGCGCCCTGCTCAGCAGGTCCATCATGAGGGCTTGCTCACGGTTCTTCCTGGTATCGTAGATCGAATCCAAAAGCTTCCTTGCCTTGTCCCGCTTGCCCAGCTGGACCAACGCGTCCACGTATTCCTTGTCGATCCCGTTCAGCAGCCCGGTCCCGTTGGGGGCCCCGTTGCTCCGGCCGGCCTCGTCGATCACCCTTGCCGCGGCTTCCTTCTCGCCGATCTTCTGGAGCATGTCGACATACTCGCGCTCGATCTGCGAGAGGCCCTTGGCATCGACGTCCCTTCTCCTCTTGTACGCCAGTTCAAGCGCTCGCTCCGCCTCCTCGGTCTGCTTGGCCTTCAAGAGGGCCTCGAAGCACTCTTTCTCCGGCGGGGTGAACAGGGTGTTTGACTCCTTTGTCTTGCCACTGTACAGCTCGTCCAGCTTCCTCTTGGCGTCTTCCTTGTACCCCAGCCTGATCAGGGCCTCGACGTAGTCCCTGTCCAGGGGAGACATCAAAGAAGCTTCGAATATGTGGTCAACGTCCGCTTCGTCCATCGGAACCACTATTTTCGGTGAATAGGCTGCAGTTTCCTAGTCTTTTCGATCTTCATATAAATACTTCTTGGCAATAGACGCATGAATTGTGTATTTTGCGCAAATCCGTATAGATCGCACGCTTGATGTTCCACGAAACCATGCCTCTTAGGCCTTCCCGATCTCCTCGGACCGCCTCTCCACAAGGTTCCGGAGCGTGCCGCGGTCATGATGGGATGGCACGGGGTATCACGGGATGGGACAGCCCACCCGCACGCTCGGGGTAATAGTAATTAGCCCATGGAAGGGTTGCCGGGCCTGAGGTGGCCTCTTGGCCCAACTTGCGATCCATGGAGGAGGGAAGACCAGACTCACCCCCTTTCCTGACGCCCGGGAGATAGGCAGGGAGGAGCTCAGGGAACTTATCGATGTCATATGGTCCCAAAGACTGAACCGGGTGGGAGGCACGAAAGTAGAAGCATTCGAGAGAAGCTTCGCCGAACTCTATGGAGCCAGACACGGCATAGCCTCCACATCTGGCACAGCCTCGATCCACGTCGCATTGGGAGCCATAAATCCGGACCCGGGTGCGGAGATCATCACGACGGGCATATCGGACATAGGGACGATAATACCGATCCTTTACCAGAACTGCATCCCGATCTTCGCGGACCTTGACCCCCGCACCTACGCCATGGACCCTGAGGACCTTGACAAGAAGATCACGCCCAAGACAAAGGCGGTGATCGCCATACACCTCTTCGGACTCATGGGCGACATGCACACAATCCGTGAGATCTGCGACGACCACGACATCTACCTGATTGAGGATGCCTGCCAAGCGCATCTGGCGCAACGCGATGGAAGGCTTGCGGGGACGATCGGCCATTTCGGCTGTTTCAGCCTCCAGCAATCCAAGCAGATCACCTGCGGCGATGGCGGGATCACCATCACCAGCGACGACAAACTTGCATCCAGGGCACGCCTCTTCGCCGACAAGGCGTGGCCCAGGGAAGCGGGGTGGGCGGAGCGCGGCTACCTCTTCCTGGCCATGAACTACCGGATGACCGAGCTCCAGGGCGCCGTCGCGCTGGCCCAGGTAGGGAAAGCCAAGAGGATAGTCTCAAGAAGGCGAGCCCTGGGCATGCGCCTGTCACGGCTGTTGCGGAAGGCCCCGGGGGTCAACCCGCCCGAGATCCCGGCGAACTGCAGGCACTCCTTCTGGCTCTACCCGATAACCATCGACCAGCAAATCCTCAAGACCACGCCGGAGGAGTTCACAAAGGCCATCTCCGCCGAGGGCATCCCGGCGTCGCATGGCTACATCAGGCAGCCTCTGTACATGTTCCCGATCCTCAGGGACAAGAGGACCTACGGAAGCTCCCACTGTCCGTTCGAATGCCCAATCCACGGGCGAGACGTGGAGTACAAGGAGGGCCTCTGCCCCGCGACCGAGGACATCCTCAAGAGGATCATAACGCTTCCGATGCGCGAGTGCTTCACGGAAGCTGACGTGAAGGACATGGCGCAGGGCATCACGAAGGTGGCGGAGTACTACGCGGCCGGAAAAGCCTGACTTCGGCATCATAGATTCCAACGCCTTCTTCGGATCGCGTCCCAAGAGGGGCAAGTCGATTTCCCCGAAGGACCTAGCGTCCCGGCTGTCTTCCCGGGGGGTCGAAAGGGCGGTCGCCTTGTCGCTCCAGGGGATCTACTATGACTACGGCCAGGGCAACGAGGAGACCCTTCAAAGCTCCCGCGCCCTCCCCTTCATAATCCCAGCAGCAACGATCGATCCCAGGAAGTTCTACGCACGGCAAAAAGAGGGGCTTAGTCTGGAAGGTTTTGCGGCGCTCCGCGTCTTCCCCGACCTCCAAGGGTGGCCCGTTGACTACGCGCCGTTTCACAAGATGCTGGAGAAGGCCGCATCACGGCAGATACCGCTCATCGCACCTGCGATGGGGCCTGGAAAAAGCACCGAGATGGTGCGGGCCGCCCAGGCATCCGGCCTCGTCGTCATACTGAACTCCGTAAGCTACTGGACCCTTTCCGAGGCCCTCGTGCTCATGGCCCAGTACGACGGCCTCCACATCGGCACGGACATGCTTGACTCGCCGGACGCTATCGAGCTTGTGTCCGATGAGCTGGGCCCCGAGAGGCTGGTCTTCGGCTCCAACTACCCATTCACCTACTTTTCAGGGCCCCTTTTGAACGTCCAAAGGTCGGAGATCCCAGAAACACACAAGAGGCTCATCCTGAGGGAGAACGCCCTGCGCATCCTGGGGATTAGATGATAATCGATGCCCATGCTCACTGCGGGAAATGGTTCTTCCCCATCTTCTGCGAAAGCCCGAGACAGGTCGCTGGATTGTGCGACAGGTACGAGATTGAGAAAGCCGTCTTTTCATCCTCGCGGGCCATAACCTATGACATGGAATCAGGCAATCGTGAGGTATCTCAGTTCATCCAAACCGACAGCAGGTTCTACGCATACGTCTACCTCAATCCCGGGGAATACGACCGATCCAGACGCGAGATGCAGAGCTATCTCTCAATGCCCCGCTTCGTCGGCGTCAAACTGCACCCCTCCTACAGCGGCGAACCTGCAAACTCCAAGGCCACGCTGAAGCTGCTCGAGACGCTGCCTGAAAGCAAGGTGGTCCTCGTCCACACCTGGGGACGGGACGGCGTGAATCAGGTCTGCGAACTTGCCACTGCTTTTTCCGCGCACCACATGATCATGGGACACATGGGAGGCGGTGCGGAGAACGAATGGAGGGCCGGCATAGAGGGCGCCCTCCGGTGTCCAAACACCTACCTTGAGATCTGCGGAAGCGTGCTCCACCATGACCGGATCCGGGAAGCCGTGGGCGTCGTCGGATCGGAAAGGATAGTCTTCGGGAGCGACATGACCCTCCTTAGCCCCGCCTTCGCGCTGGGGCAGGTCCTCGACTCGGACATCGGCAAGGAAGACAAAAGGCGGATCCTCCACGACAATGCCGCGGGGCTTTTCAGATTCGAGGGATAGGATTGAACGTCGCATGATACTATCCTACATCCCGAGATCGCATCAGGCCTTCATCTGATCTGCGATCACGACGAGTCCTCCACGTTCTTGGCCGGCTCCATCTCCCATTGGGAAGCCCCAGTCTCGTTGATGACACGCCTAGCACCCTTCTGCTGCAGGCTTTCTCTCAGGTTCCCGATCAACTGCGTGATGAAGCCGTCCTTCTCGTAGATTATGATCCCGTCAAGCACGATGTCGGGGTAGATCCGGTGGTTGAGGGATGCTTCCTCACTGCCAAGGGGATAGTGCTGGATTATGGGCACGAATCCGGCCCCGACGCTATCGGAGTACTCGCGTGTCTTCCTCAGCGTCGTCCTTAGAGCCAGCAGCTCATTGGAGCGGGTCCAGGTCTTCGTGTCCCACCGATCCACAACCACCAGCAGGTCGATGTCGCTCTCCTTCGTCCAGTCACCCCTCGCGATCGAGCCGAACAGTAGAACCCCCAGCAACCTCTCGCCGAAGTGCTGCTGGAGAATGCGACAGTATCTCCCGAGAACAGGGCCAAAGGTCGGATGGGGGATGCAGGCGAGATTCATGGGCTCCGTTTGAGAGCCATGGCTGAGTTTCCTCCATTCCTCCACCATCTTGGCGGCTCTCTCACCTGCCTCGGTCAAGGAATACGACCTGTCAAGCCTATTGACTAGTCCAAGGGAACTGAGAAGCTTCAGCTTCCTGCTCAGTGTCTTCGGGTTCTGGACTATCCGGGAAAGCTCCCGATATCTACTCGGGCCATGGCTCTTCATCTCCAGGAGCATGTCACTGGCGTAGTCGTCCAGCATCGCGAATTGGCCTCCGGTCTGCTATACTTCTGGATACTAAAATGTCACCTCACCCTCCATAGGTATAGTGAATGGCACGTCGAAGGCCCATGCACGCAGGACCGCTCGTCCGGCGGGAAGGGGAGGCCAATCCCCTGTCCGGCCGGGCTCCCGGGAGGAGTCCTCAGGAGTCGCTTCAAACCCTGAAGGCGCAAAGATCCAATGACTCGTCGTTTGGCGCCACACGCCGGGGCCAACTTGCCTGCTAGACCCACTTGAACCCGAGTACCTCCCCGACGGACCCCAGGACTTCAAGCGCCTTACCTGCTGCATCGGGTCCGATGGAGAGCATGGAAGCCTTCTCCGCGAAATCGGCCAGCGCCTGCAGGGCCCCGGGGGTGTCGAGGTCGTCGTCCATGCTGGAGGAGAATCCCTCCCTGAGGTCCTCCATTAGCTGCAGTAGCTTCCGATCATCCGCACTGGATGCAGGTGCCGCCTCCTTCAGCTTTGACGACAACTGCTTGATGCGCGCCAGACGTTTGCCCGCCTCCGCTACGGCATGGTCAGAGAAGGGCAGGTTCTGTCGATAGTGCGTCCCGAGAAGGAAGAACCGAAGGGTTTCGGGGGAATGGGTCTTGAGCGCATCCCTGATCGTGATGTAGATGCCCCCTGTTTTCGACATCTTCCTCACCCCCAAGGTAAGGAAACCGTTGTGGACGTAGAACCTCGCCAGGTCCTGGCCGAGGGCCAGAGCTATCAGCCGGGTGCTCTCGTGGTGGGGGAAGATCAGGTCGACCCCTCCGCCCGTGATGTCCAGCGGATGCCCGAGGACCTTTGACATGGTGTAGCATTCCACGTGCCACCCGATCCGGCCCTTCCCCCAAGGGGAGTCCCAGAGCGGGTTGCCCTTGGCCGTTCCATCCCAAAGCTCAAAGTCGAAAGGGCCTCTCCTCGACGGTTCGATTCCCTTCCCGGCATGATTCAGAACCACCGAGTCCTCGGGACGGGCATGGAGGAGGCTCCCGTAGCCCCCCGCTTTCTCCACATCGAAATAGATCCTGTCGCCAAGGCGGTAGGCAAGGCCCCGTTCCATCAGCTGCTCAACCACCTTGATCATCTGCGGCATGTAGCCCGAGACGCGTGGATAGGTATCCGCCCTCATTATGCCCAGGGCATCCATTTCCCTGAAGAAATCGCCTATTCTGGCCTCGGCGAACTTCAGGGGGTCTTCTCCAGCCCCCTTTGCCCTTTCCGTGATCCGCTCGTCCACGTCCGTGAAGTTGATGGCCAGGCGAACCTTGTAGCCCAGAGAACGGAGATAACGAGCGGCCACGTCGAAGACGACGTAGGAGCGGGCGTGTCCCAGGTGGCAGGCATCATAGACGGTCGGCCCGCACACGTACATTCGCACCTCCCCCTCCCTGAGGGGTTGAAAGGGCTCCTTTTTCTGGCTGAGGGTGTTGTAGAGGCGCGGGGCGGGCAGCGATGCCACGGGAGACCCGGCCCGGGACGGCATATAAAACTGTGCCTCAGCCCTTCTCCAGGGCACCGATCGCGAACACCTGATCCGGCCTGCCTCCGGGCTCCCTTCCGCGGACCATCCTTGTTACCCTGAAACCCGGGGTGAGCCCGAATTCCCGGGTCAGCCGCAGACCTCCCTGGCTTGGGGCGACCAGGAAGCATCCCTTGCCCTCGAGCAACACCCCCAGCGATGAAAGCAGCAGGTGTGCCGACCCCGACCTGAGGGCCACTCCCGGCCCCACGTTGCACAGGGCCTCTGAGACGGTGGCCATGACGTAGCCCGTCAGCCGGCCATCCAGGTTATGGACCAGACTTGTCGCGGGGAACTCCAGTCTGATTCTCTCGAGCAGCTTCGACCTATCGTCCCCAAAGGACGACGCATCGAGCCCGCGGACTTCCGCAAGATCCTCGTCGGACATCCTCTCCACAGCGATCCTCTTCGTGCGCGTCCTGATCCTTCCCCGGTAGGAGATGTAGGAGTCCAGCTCCCTGAAGCCAAACCTTCTGTAGAAGCCTTCCAGGCCTTCATATGAGTAGAGCTGGATGGACTCCACCTTCCGCGCTTCCAGGTGCTGCAGGGCCCGGGACACCAACGCCGACCCGAGGCCAGACGACCTGAAGGGTGCATCCACAAGGACGTTGCCGACCCAGCCGGAAGTGCCGTGTGTAGCCGTCGTAAGCATGCCAATGATCCGATCCCCTTCCTCGCACACGAAGGAGCCGCCAGGCCACAGATCAAGGATCCGGGCAAAGTCCGCGACATCGAAGCCCCAGCCCTCGCTGTCAGAGAGAGCGCAAGCCTGGGGCGCGTCGTTCACCGTCATCTCGCGTATGCGCCCGGCAAGGGATCCAGAGGTGATATGATCAGGCCTCAACCTCTCCCTTTGAGGCAGCGATCTCCTGCAAAGCAACTTTCTCGTCGCAGGCATGATTCCCCCAAGTGAGGTACTTCCTCTCGCCTCGCATGTGCTTCAGAGAACAGGGCCCCAACCCCTGGTCCTCTGCACCGTACCAGTACCTGCAGTCTTTGCACACGAGCATGGCACGCCTCTCAGGCATGGACGGGTCTGACACTCCCGCACGTTTAACTGTTCCGTGGAGATGAGCCAGAAAATCGGGAAATCCTTTTGAACCAAGGGGTTGATCTCCACTGCAGCCACGATGTTACCCATAAGGGACAGGAACCCGTCACAGACGTTTCCCTACGTAACCTACTCACTAGTAGCGGCGAACGTGGTGGTCTTCCTTTTCGAACTGACTCTTCAGTATGGCGGGCAGCTGGATGCGTTCCTGATGAACTGGTCCCTGATCCCTGAGAAGGTCATGGCGGGGAAGGCCATGATAACGATCCTGACCAGCATGTTCCTTCACGGCGGCATCATGCACATTTTCGGCAACATGCTCTACCTCGGGATCTTCGGCAACAATGTCGAGGACGTCTTCGGCCACCTCAAGTTCCTCGTCTTCTACCTCGTCTGCGGGGTCTCGGCGACGATGCTGTACATTTTCGTTGGCGCGGATCCCACAGTTCCAACGCTGGGAGCCAGCGGTGCAATCGCTGGGGTCCTTGGCGCCTATCTCGTCCTGTTTCCGCGGGCCAAGGTGGATACGCTAGTCGTCGCGTACTTCATAACATGGGTGACGATCCCGGCCGCCGTGCTTCTGGGATTCTGGTTCGTCCTCCAGTTCTTCTCGGGCGTCCTGTCGATCGGAACCTATGCTGCCTCGGACGTAGCCTACTTTGCCCATGTGGGAGGGTTCGCGGCGGGCGCCCTGATAGCACTGCCATTGAGAGGCCGGGTGACGGCTAGGGGAGAACCGCCGCGCGTCTTGGACTTCGGAGGGCGCGATGACTACTACTGGCGCTAGACGTACTCCTTCCAGTACGCGACGCTCTTCTCCAGGTCCTCCAGAACCTTGTCCTCCTTCTCCTCGAAGGCGTGGATGATCTCGAGCATCAGCGCGACCTCGCTCACTCCCGATGCCTCTATGGCCTCGATGAGCTTCTCGGCCTTGATGAGCCCTTTCGAGTTGAACTCGGGCGTGAAGGGCCAGTGCCGGTCCATCTTGCCGTCCGTCTGCTGCACATGCATGACTGGGCTCATCGGGCCGATCTCCCTGACCCACTGGAAGGTGTCCAGGTCCTTGTCGCATTCGGAATAGGCGCACTGGTGTCCGGTGTCCATGCAGAAGTAGATGGGCACCGCTGCCCCCTTGTTCACCTTGCGGTAGAGCGACTTGGCATCCGCGATATTACAGGGCGGCTCGCGCGGCACCGGCATTGGCTCCCAAAGCACGAACTTCTGCCCGAGATCGCGCGCGATCCGGGACAGGTGCTGCAGGGACTCGGTCAGGCAATCAAGAAGGTAGGCCCTCCTGGCCTTGTTGCCGTAGTCATTGTAGCTCATGGATGCGACGTGCCCGCCGGTCCCATCGGCCCCCATCTCCGCCGTCATGTGGACCGCCTGTTCGTACCAGTCCAGGGCGTCGCTCCTCATGCCCACGTCCGGATGCATCAGCAGGTTGAACGAGTAAGCACCGAGGCCCGTGAAGGTGCTGTGGATCTTCACCCCATGGTCTGCCGCCGCCTGCTTTGCCTCCGCGCTCTTGCGCGCCCTCACCGACGGTCGAACCCTCGGGTCAACCAGATCAAACGAGAACTGAGCTAGATCTAGGTCCAGCTTGCACCCGACGATCTCGGTCCATTCACTCGCCTCGGGCCACCTCTTGACCGCAAAGCATGTGTTGATCCCAAGCTGCAGCTTCGTCATGCGACCACTGCCTTCAGCAAGGCAGGCCTTGTCTTTTATGCCTTTCCAACCTAGCGTACCTTTGTAGTTTGGCCGGAACCGGAAAGGACCGGTGAAGGACATCGCCGCACAGGAAAGTTAAGAGGTAGCACCCTTCCTCCGTCCCCGTGCTCATCACCGAGGGAAGCCAGTTCCTAGCGAGGGGGCCTCTGAGGCTGACGGTCACGAATGGGAGCATATCCTGCCGAGGTATTGCTTTCGACCCGGCAAGCCAACCATTGGTGGTGAAGGTCTGGGAATCATTCGACTTGACCGCCCTTGAGGACTCCCAGCTCCAGACTGCGGGAATGGGACAATTGGAACCGGTTGAGGCCGCGTATCCAAACGAATGGCCCGCCTTCATAGGTTCCTTACCCGCAGATTTCCTGGGAAAGGCCCTGATCGCAGGCCAGTCAGACACCGGCAAGTCCACGCTCTGCACACTGCTTGCCAACAGATGCCTTATAACCGCCCGGGAAGTCTCCCTTGTCGACAGCGATGTAGGACAGTCCAGCATCGGGCCGCCCACAGCCGTCGGCCTTGGCCGTGCCAAGAAGCCTCTGCTGAGGCTCACGGAGGCTGAGTTCGTTGACGCATACTTCGCCGGAGACACCTCGCCGGCCCACTGCGTTGAAGAGGTCGTCGAGGGAACCCGCGTCATGACGGAGGAAGCGGAGGCCATGAGCGAAACAACAATCCTCGACACATGCGGCTTGGTGACGGGGCCCCTGGGTGAGTACCTGACCAAACAAATCATCGCCACCGTCCAGCCGGACGTCATAGTGATGCTTGAGCGCGAGGACGAGCTTGCCTATCTGCAGAGCGCCGGAACCAAGGTCATCCGCCTCCCTGCCCTTCCGACCGGCAAGAAGGGTGTGGAAGCGAGAAGGGCTTTCCGCTTAAGCCAGTACCTCTCATGTCTGAAACAGTCCCGGATCGTCAGGTACGACCTTTCGGCAGTGGCGGTTGAGGGCTATCTTGCCCGGCGCGCGAGGCGGCGTAGCCTTGCACAGAACGGGAATCCCCTGAAGTCAGCGAACCTGAACTGCAGCGATCTCATGGACATGCACCATGCGATAGTTGGGCTCCATAAGGGAGAGAAGTATGTCGATCTTGGCGTGATCGACTCCTTGGATTGCGACGAGAAGGCGATCAGGATTCTCACAACATGTGCATCTGAGATAGATCGCGTGATCGTCGGCAACCTGAGGCTTGGCGGCGAGGGCGAGACAAGGTTACTTCAAACTCAGGAGGAGCCCAGCCGATCGGGGCCCGTCCACCAGGGCCCCTGAAGCAGTCTGACCCCAAGGCTCGCAATCCAGACCGAGCCCGCGACGGATGAGATGATCTCCGGTATGGCCACTCCCCTGTGCGGTAGCGTCCAAGCAACGGCTGCGGTGATCCCGAGCACGAGTGCGAGCAAGGCGTGAAACCGATCCCACCTGGCCTTCGAGCGCGCCATGGCAAGCCCAAGCACTATCAGCGACAGCGAAAGGAAGGTGAAAAACCCAACCGAAACGATGAAGTGTATCCTTCCAGCGCTCTCGGGAAAGATGCCGATGCAAGCCAACCAGATGCAGGCCAACGTGAACAGCGCAACCCCGATTCGGGCCATCCTGTCCTTGAACACCAAGATCGCAAGGCCCGGGGCCGCGAGTAGGAGCAGGACCCCACCCAGGATGAGCCCCAGGTTGAATATCGGGGCAGTGTCACCAACCCCAAGATCACTGAGGGCATCCTCGCTCCAGCTGAACCAGGGGGCTTCGGACACGGCAAGGCCTATCATGGACAACGCAACTATTGGCGCGGTCAGGCAACATACCCCCGATGCCTTCCTCAGCAACTCGGCATCCATGGCTCGCGCCGAAGCAGCTCATCGATATTAATCCAACTCGAAACCAAGCATGCTGCCCGGCCCGGATGAGCCCTCATCGCCCCGAGCCCCAGCCAAATCTATAAGAGTCCCCGGCGGCGAGAAAGGCCGGCGTTCCTGATGAGCGACGATCGCCCGAACATCCTGCTCTTCACAACCGACCAACAGCGGGGCGACCACATAGGTCTAGCCGGCCATCCCGTGGTGGAGACCCCCAACCTTGATGCCTTCGTCAACCGAGGGGCTTACTTCCCCAACGCCTACACCGAGATCCCCTCCACGACAGGTGCCCGTCGGTGTCTGCTCGCCGGCCAGGCCTCCTACACATGCGGGCTTGTGGGCTACTCCACGGCCGAATGGAAGGAGCGCAACACCGTCGCTCAGGTCCTTGCGGACAATGGCTATCACTGCATCAACGTAGGATGGCGCAACCTTCATCCGGCGCGGAAGCTCTACGGGTTCCACAACGTCATCTGCCACGATCTGTGGGAAGGGGTCGACGACTACCTCGAATGGCTCAAGGAAGAGCTGGGCCCGGGTGCGGAGGAGAGGGGCCACGGGCTTGATCCCAACGCCTGGGACGCCCGGCCCTGGCATCTGGAGGAAAGGTACCACCCTACCGTTTGGACGACGGATGCTACTGTCCAACAGATAGCTAAGAGGGACCCGACCCGGCCCTTCTTCGTCTGGACATCCCATATGAGGCCCCACTCACCATATGACCCGCCCCGGTACTTCTGGGACATGTACATCGACAAGCAACTACCAGAGATACCGATCGGGGACTGGGCCAAGAGGAACAACGTCCCCCCACCCCACGACCCCACCGCCTGGCGGGGCAGTCTCAAGCCGGAGCAGAGCCACCGGATGCGCGCGGCCTACATGGCCACCTGCACCCACATCGACTACGAGCTGGGGAGGCTAATGCAGAAACTGCGTCGGATGAACCTGCTCGAGAATACGCTGATCATATTCGTCTCGGACCACGGCGACATGATGGGCGATCACTATCTCCACCGGAAAACCTATGCCTACGAGGGCTCGGCACGGATACCTTTCGCCCTCAGATACCCGAAATCCCTGGACCTCCCGAAGGGAGTCTTCAACCAGGTCGTCGGGCTCCAGGACGTGATGCCCACCATACTGGACGCGGCGGGCGTGCCGTGTCCCAGCTCCGTGACCGGAAGGAGCGTCCTTGATGCCGTGAGGGGCAAGCCCTGGCGCCAGTATCTCCATGGCGAACACAACCCATGCTACTCTCCCGACGAAGCCATGCACTACCTCACGGATGGCAGACAGAAGTACATCTACTTCCCCAAGCCGGGCAGGGAGGAGCTCTTCGACCTCGTCAATGACCGAGCTGAGCTCCACGATCTTTCGGGCAACCCCAAACACAGAAAGGCGCTGACCACTTGGAGGAACCGCCTCATCAAGCATTTGGCCAAGAGGAAAGACGGCTTCTCCGACGGAAGGAAGCTCTTGAGTAAGGAATGGTGGGCCCCGGAGGTCGCGGGGGACTAGTACCTAGAAATGAGAAGGCCGGGCCTAGAAGAAAGGACTGCACCTCGCCAGAGACATCCAGATCGTGTTGTTCGAGAAGTGCGCGACAACCGGGCCGAAGATGTTGCCGGTCCTCTCGACCAAGAAGACCATGATCACCCCGAAGAGCAGCGCCGCAGCCAGGGCCGAAGGAGGATTCGGGTAGTGGACAAGGCTGAAGAGCAGGGCCTGGAAGACCGAGCCGGTCCGGGGGCCGAAGATGTTCCTGGCGGGGCGGTAGAAGACCCCTCGGAAAAGCACCTCCTCAACCATGCCCACGAGCAGGGACAGCGTGATGGCCCAGAGCAGATATGCAGGCCAACCCAGAGAAGGCACTCCGACGATCCGCTCACCCGAGAGGTGGTCCAACACACCAAAGGGGAGTCCGACGGCCAGTCCAAAGGCCACGGCTTTCCCAATCCCCTGGCGGGCAATCCTCAGAAACTGCAGCGAGAAGAAGTGCCGCGCCAGCAGGAGTAGAACAACCAAGGCAGCTGCCTGCTCCACATGATAGCCCACCAACTCGGTCGAGTCAAACAGCCTGACCGCGGACACCGCCAGGACCCTGACGTAGAGGATGACGAAGAATAGGCTGTGGGCAAGGCAGAGGTTGAAGAGGGCGCGGTCCTGGGTGAAGAACATGGGTGAGACAAGCCAGCCCACGGAGACGATCAGGAAGAAGGCGGGGTAGGCATCGGAAAGGGCAATTGCCAACGGGAGGGTGGCCAGCGAAAGTCCAAGGACGGCCCATGCCAGCCGAGGCACTCCATCCAACGGCGACCCCGAGGGTCGGGCGAACGCGGGCCTGATAAAGATTAACGCGGGTAGCCGCCCAGGCGAGCTATCTCCTCAAGCATGGCGCAATAGTTCTCGAACTTGGTTCCGACGAGGAGAGAGTGGCTCGAAGCGCAGATGAAGCCGCCGCCCGGCGCCCCATGCTCGATTGCGTACCTGGTGAGCCTTCTTGTCTCCGACGGGGTCCCGGCCGCCATCCTCTCACAGGAAACCCCTCCCCAGAGCGCAATGCGATCGCCGTAGAGGTCCTTGAGCCTGGCAATCTCCATCCCGGCCGTCGGCTGGATCGACTGGTAGGCATCGTATCCGGCCCTGACGAACAGATCCATGATGGGCCAGTTGTTGCCGCAGGAGTGTTTCATTATCTTCACACCCATCGCGTGGGCTGCCTCGCACTGCTTCCTCATGGCCGGGAAGAAGAGTTCCTCGATAATCTCGGGCTGTAGGAAAGTGCCTTTGTTGTAGCCGTAGTCCGCTCCGGGGGCCAAGGAGTCAACGCCCTCCCTCGCGAACACCTTGTCCACGGCGACTGCATGCTTTACGTTGACCTCAACGGCTTTCTTGACGACATCCGGTTTCCTGACACATAGCTTGATGCCGTTCAGAAGGCCCCCCGGAAGGGCTATCGATCCATCCGGGCTCCTTGCGAAGATGAAATGGGTGTCGCCGAGCTCGGCCACTACGTGCCTCACGAGCTCAAGCTGGGTTTCGTCGACCTCAGGCTTCCTGTAGATGAAATCATCCGCCGTGTATTCCCGTCCCTCATCCACACTCTTCACGCAGAGCAGGTTCTGGCTCCCCTCGGCAAGTCTGAACACGTTCCCTTCCTTGTCCTGCCATGCGTTGGGGCCGATCCGCCTTGGCCTCTCGAACACCTTGTCCTTGCTCGGGACCAGCATCACCGGGACCATGTCCAGCCCCATCTTCCTGGTGAACTCCACGATGTCCCGCTTCTGGCTCTCCACAACCTGGTCCCTTTTGCCCTGCCAAAGGGCCTTCGTCTCCCTGATCTTGGCCCTCCAGTACGTCCTCCGACCAAGGGCTGCTTCGATCACGAGGTAGTCGGTCGCAAACTCGCCCGTAGGAATCCTGTCGGGCTCCTGCCTGTCGAGGGCTGCTAGCACCCTTTCCTTGGAGTTCAAGGTGGGGGCTCCCCAGCCCCTCCGGAGAAAAATGTAGTGCAGGCGCAAGATCACGAAAGCTGGCGGCAACCGGGCGCACATGATGGGTGAAGAGATTTAACCCGAACGTGAGAGACTATCCGGGATGGCAAAGACCCGGCTCGCGTGCCTAGCTGTCATCGCCGCCCTTGCCTTGGCAATCCTCCTTCCTGGCTGCCTCCAGCCAACCGACGAGGACAGGATCGGCGTGGTTGTGACCATCATGCCTCAGAAGGAGATGGTCGAAGCCATCGGGGGCGACAGGATCAAGGTCACCGTCATGGTTCCGCCCAACGCTAATCCGCACACCTATTCGCCAATCCCAAGCCAGATGGCTGCCGTGGCAAAAGCCCGGCTCTACCTCAAGGTCGGCAGCGGCGTGGAGTTCGAGATCGGCCACATGGACGAGATAACCGCGCAGAACAAGGCCCTGGGGGTCGTGGATTGCTCCCAAGGCATGACTCTCATCGAGGGCGACGAGCACGAGGAAGGAGGAAAGGATCCGCACATCTGGCTTTCGCCGGTGAACGCCAGGCAGATGGTTAGGAACATGTGCGAGGGCCTGGTGAACGTGGACCAGGCAAACAAGGACTACTACGAGGAAAGGCGGGACGCCTACCTAGCCCGCCTAGACGAACTCGACCAAGAACTGAAGGAGCTCTTCAGAGGAAAGGAAGGCTCGTCGTTTCTGGTGTACCACCCCGCCTGGGCCTATTTCGCCAGGGACTACGGCATCAACGAGCTTGCCATCGAGGAAGCTGGCAAACGCCCCGGCCCGGCCGGAGTCGCTGCCGTGGTGAACCAGGCGAAGGAGAACGGAATCCGGGTGGTATTCG
>Ga0172364_10001015_pt1 | contig 21048 bp, 26 predicted proteins | sample LakKivSesite10cm_FD_114545 | JGI IMG/M metagenome (GOLD analysis project Ga0172364, IMG submission 114545) | Sediment microbial communities from Lake Kivu, Rwanda - Sediment site 10cm | ecosystem: Environmental > Aquatic > Freshwater > Lake > Sediment | place: Rwanda: Western Province, Lake... | reverse complement strand
TAAAACGGGAGAAATGGGAAATTGTGATTCATATATTGGATAATAATATTGTAAAACAAGAATCGGTTAAAATAGACTCTATTTCTAAAATTCAAAAACAGGTTGAAAAGAAAAGCGGAAATCCTAAGACATGGATAACTATCATTATGATATCCGTTTTTGTTGGACTTCTCTATTGGGCAAGCTATCTCTCTGGTATAGGGCAATTGGGTTCATAATGGATCAACGAGTTTTATCATCATCAATGTAAGCAAATGGGGATATGACGAATATGTTCATGGTTTAGGGCCGACAATCTCCTATACCTTTTTTATTGATGGCAATCCGGATGACGGACGAGGGATTGTCATTTTACCTGACCCAGATGATATCGATTACAACACAAATCCTGGGATGAGCTGGTTCAAAGCAGACGTAGCTTTCGGACATGTTGAAGTGGATTCCCCATTAGATTGGAATCCTTTTGCAGAAGTGGGAAATCATGCTCCGAGTGGTCCATATCATAATCCGGGTTGGAACAGAATCGGGGATGTTAAAGATGCATATCATAATTACAATCCATGATGATTTGTGATAATATGCCACCCTGGATCCAACCAGGGTGGCATTGATCATTCTACATAAATCGAGGGAGATAAGAGAATGAATTTAAAAACACTTATATTTTTCGTTTTATTCATTCCTACAATATTATCATACCAATATAGCATAGCATACTCGAAAACATTTCCATATGTTAGTCCCGGCCTAAGAATTGGTTTTGGCAAGGGAGTAAACATCAGTCTTAAAATTAGTTTTGGTATTAATACTGATTACGAGTTAGGTCACGATTCCAAGTATTACAATCTCACAATCGGTTTTAAGGTACCTTTCCTTAGAAAAGCCGAGAACAGTTATGAGAAATATAAATTTATTGAAGTTCAAGCTGGTTACAAGCCGTTCCCAGAAGAAAATCTATTATCCGGTATGTTCTTCGGTGGAGGATTAGGGTTTATGTTTTATAAGGAGAACAACAAGACAAAATATTGCCCTATGGCTACTGTTGATTTCGGTCCACTCTTTCTGTGGGGATTTTATGGATTTGATCTTGTATTTTTAGAGTATAAAGAAATAAACACGGACTTTGGTATTTTATGGGTTATGCCAATTCCTTTGAAGAAACTCCCGCCACTGTTTGATTAAATCTTAGGTGTGATTTTTTCGTGAGCAGTCAAATATTTCTTAAAAGTAACTGTGTTGTATGATTTCGGAATTCTCTAAAGGGGAAAGGGATGTTAAAAATATTAAAAATTTTAGTCTTCCTATTTTTCATTCTTTCATCTGTACTATCCTGTCATTACCAGAGGCCATCCACCTATCCACTGATTCATGATATATCCCAACTTGCTGACATAAATTCGGACACATTTATCCAAATCCACTTACGGGATGGCAGCATGGCAGACGGTTTTTTAAAAAAAATAGAAAATGACAGTCTCTTTTTGGAATGTATTGACTATCGGAGTATTTTGGATTTTCTTAACAAAGACAGCCTAATTTTAAGGGAGGAACTAGAACATGACACAACACATGAGAAGACCGGAATCAAAATACAAATTGCATTAAAAGATATAAAATCATTTGAAAAGCTCCACGCGGAAGCCTTTGATCCGGTTCATGTACGATGGTTTTATCCAGGAGAAGAAGTATCAATCCGGCTTTTAAGTGGTATTCATCAAAAGGGCATTATAAGGGAAAACCAATTCGGTGGAATCATACTTGAGTTAAAAAGAGATGGTAGAATATTTCTTGGATGGAAGGATATAGATCAGATTCGGATAATCAGAATTTCAGATGATAAAAAAGGCTGGCGGTTCCTTTTTGGCATATCATCCCTAATCGTCGTGCTCCATTTGCTTTACATAGTTGCTTTTTCCAACGTTTCTTTTCCCACATGATAGATATAGAAATCCACATATTTACTTTAATTGAAAAGGGATTTTGAAATGAATCACAAGTTAAAAAAAATATTTTATTCAAGTTTTTTCATGCTTTTTATTTCCACCTGTGCATTATCTCAAGAATGCCAAGTTGACACTCTTCCTGAGGTTAGCAATATCCGTACGCTAAATCTCTGGAAACAGAAATTGTTCGAAAAGTACAAAAGTAATCCTTTAGCACATCGAAATTACGGGATAGAAATCAATCCCTTAGGTCTTTTTGATAATAGTTTCAGTAGTAGCTTTTCCTTTTTTAATCTCAATCGCGATGTGGAAATCATCGTACCCATACATTATTCTAAACCAGATGATCCGAACGAATTAACACAATTCACACTGGATTGCCACTACCGCCAATTCCTTGGAAATACACAAACCGGTCTTTATATCAGTCTTTTTGTCCGCTATGCTTATCTCCAAGGTGTGCCGGACAAATCGTGGCCCATACTAGAAACAGAATATGAACACAAATTCGGCATCGGCATTGCTATTGGATATCGTGCTGTCTTTAATAATAGATTGTATTGGGGGATAAATTTGGGAATTGGCAGGTTTTTGATAGGGAGAAATAATAGATTCCACAGTAAATACTACTTCAATAACGACCTCAAGGTCATCTACGACTTTCAACTTCTAAAGATCGGCTATGCTTTTTAGGGTAATATAAGACCACGTGTGTACATTAAGTTGGAATAGAGAAAAGAGAAGCTTGTCCTTCCAGTAAGAGAATCCCAACACAAACCCTGAAATGAGCTGGCTAAAAGCCAATGTAGCCTGGGGGCATGTATGTGTTGATTCTCCTTGGGATTGTATTGAACCATTTGCCAATATATGGCCCCTCAGAAACTGGGTGGAAAGAGATGTGGGTAATAACGCGGTTCCAGGTCCAACATTTAATAAAGGTTGGGAAAAAGTAGGTGAATGTGAAGGCTATGAGAATTTTTGACAAAAAAATTACAGCTTAAAATTGAGGAATAAATATGAGGTATTACAGCTCAAAGGCAATAGTTGTTATTTTAATTTGCTGTATAATTATTAAGCTCCTTGGATGCAGTGGAACGTATCGTTATCAGTTAGCAGATATCAAACCTACTATAGGAAAGAAAAAAAGTGAGATTCAAGTCTTTCTAAAGGACGGCACGAGGTTTAAGCTAAAAGAATTTGAAATATTAACTGGAAAAGTTATCGGTATAGATGCATTAGGAAAAAGACGAGAAGTCGCATTAAATGATATTGAAAAAGTTTTCATCATTGAAGAGTCTTCAATAGGTCGAAAAATAGTAAGTACGGTTTTGGCAACAGGAATATTATCTTATCTCGTTTTTATACTTCTAATTGCGATATTCGGTATCCCAGGGGGTGGGCTACAATAAGCCTTGGATAGTTCATCAACAAGTCGGTGAATGCGAAGATTATCAAAATTATTAAAACCATGGTGGAGGTGATTTTATGTCAATTAGATTTAGTATCTCCCCTCTTATATTTTCTCTGTGGATTGCGTCATTTTCAATATGTTCAACTTGCTATCCTATGATTCTGGATGACTCTACAAATGTCATAATATCGAAAGGCATTTTCTCAGATTCTCTGCAAAAAGAAGCGAGGATTTGTATTGCACCCATCGTAGCATTTGGATTTATTGGCGCATTAACAGGTGGGACGATCGGTTGGTCTGTTGGTGCTCCTAAAAGAATCTCCGAGGGAAAGAGAGGACTTAAAGTCTCAAAGACTGGGATGGTTGGTTTTGCAATTGGTGCGATTGTGGGTGGTTATATCGGTTATCGTTTAGCAAAACGGGATGCCATACGTACAAGAAAGCAGAATGATCAATTAATAGATTGTTTGAATAACATGTACTTAACACAAAGCTCTATCAGATTAATGATACAACAAATATACATAGATGATTGGCAAGATTATACATTAAGTGGCCAGAAAATAAATGTCTATAAAATACAGTTGCTAAGTTTATGTTGGTGAGAATATACGCAATTTCAGATACTAATTTTGTTCTCATTGAGTATACCCTCCTCTTTTTTTACAGGCATGCATAACCACAGTTTGTACACTTCACCATTTGAAACGACTGATAATGGAGAGGAAGTATTCGTTCTTCCCCATTTTAAATGGGCTGGTCTAAACGGGAATGATCCTGCTTCAGGGGAGGATGTTTATCTCGATGAAAGGTGGGTCAATCATTACGAACATATCATCTGTGCCCATCTTTTAAAATCGGATAACAAACCAATTATTCAGTACTGGATGTTTTATCCTTATAATGATGCATCGAACAACCACGAAGGCGATTGGGAGCACATTAATGTCCACCTTAATAGCCAAAATCCATCAACAGTAGCTCTAAATCGTAAGAGATGTCATGTCCGTCTTCGCGCACACCCGAGGCAATGAAAATTTGATTTTCGGATGTGCAATTCCTTTATGGATTGCACATCGCATGAAGACAATGCACCCCAAACTAAAATAAATTTTCGAAGGTGACGTATAAGAATTTTAATATTCATCTTCATGTGTTTCATCTTTTTTGAACCACAGAATATTGCGGGAATCCCAGGAAAGTGAAAAATGGCAAGCTTCCACTTCTGAGGAAATCACTCTGCCTTAATTTTTTATAAAACGTCGGGGAAATTGTTCATTTTATTTCTGCCGGACATTTGATTGACTCCCACTTCCCTCCTATCTGTCTCCTGCTTACCGCAGGCAGGCGGGCGATTTTTTAGCAGGAATCCATTTCGAGTGTGGCCCTCCCCCCATAATAGAAAATTTTTTCAAAGGTCCGTATATTTCCGTGAAATCATTTTTTTGGACAAACGTGGTATGAAATCTTTTATGAGGGGATGTCATGATAAAAGAAGGGGCCAACCGGTTATTTTGTTTGTGATGAGTTGTACTGGTTACGTAATGAAAAATCGAACTCTTCTATTCTGTGGTTTTTTTTAAGTCAAAACGAAAGGTAGACCCCTTTCCTTCCGTACTTTCTACAAATATTCGACTTTCATGCGCCTCGACAATATGTTTGACGATGGCCAGCCCGAGTCCTGTCCCCCCCATAGCTCGAGACCTTTCTTTGTCCACCCGGTAAAATCTCTCAAAAATACGCTGTAAATGTTCCGCTGGAATTCCGCGCCCTGTGTCTTTGACATAAAGGGTGACGGATTTTTCATTCTCAACATAGCCTACTTCGACGTTCCCTCCCGGACGGTTGTACTTGATGGCATTCATCACAAGATTTGTCATGACCTGATGAAGTCGTTCCTGGTCACCGGTGATCTTGATCCTTTTTTCATTCGCTGCACCAGCAAGACGCAAAAGGATGCCGTTCTCCTTCGCCGCAGGCTGTAACTCTGCGACCAGCCCATTCAGCCAGGGATGGACCGGAAAGGAGTTGAAACTCATCGTCATTTCTCCGGATTCGATACGGGAAATGTCAATGAGATCGCGTAGAAGATCGTTGAGCCGTACGGCCTGATGGTACGCTTTAGATATGAATGACTGCTGTGTCTGAGGATCACAATCAGGATTATGTAGAAGCGTTTCAAGATATCCCTGAACAGCGAAAATAGGAGTGCGAAGCTCATGCGATACATTTCCAAGAAATTGCGTCCTTACCAATTCCAGTTTTCTCATGCGAACCAGATCATCTCTGAGTTTGCTCAGCATCTCATTTAAAAGATCGGAAAGTTCTCCGATTTCATCGTGTGACACTTTTTCGAAGTGCACATCCAATTTTCCTGCTTTTACTGACTCTGCCGCTTTCATCAGTTTTGAGATGGGTGAAGTAAAGCGGTAAGATACCCAATGGCTGACCCCTGCCATGAGGAGAAGAGCGAGGATGCTGCTAATGATGATTTTCATTTGCATGGATCGAATGTCCCGATTCACTTCAGTCAGGGGCATAGCCATTCGTATAAATTTCAAACCGCGGAAACAGGGACTCGTTGGTGGAGTGTCCATGCGATACGCTGCGTAGAGCATGTTTTTCGGAATGGATGCGCTCATCCTCTCATCGGTGCCAAAGCCTCTCTTGATGGCCATTTGGATTTCTGGACGATCCAGATGGTTTTGCAGCAGAGGCAGAGAATCCTGCGGTACACTGGAATCGAAAATGACTTGGCCCGTGGAATCAGTCAAAGTGAGCCTCGCGTGGGTTGTTGCAGAAAATTTTTTCATCTGTGCGTTGTTGCTATCGGTCGGAGAGAGGCCTAAGTTGGTGTTAAGCAGTAAAAAGTGAATTTCATGCAGTTGAACTTTCAGCCGTTGTATGATCTGGCTCTTGTAGTTTTTTTGCATTTCATAGGCGGAAACGACGCTGATCAGAACCGTTACAAAGAAGAGCAGGGAGAACAGAATAAACACCAATTTTTTACGGAGCGACAATGGCATGATTTTATTCCTGTCGGATTGATTTTTTAGAAACTTCTGACGAATTCAATCGGACATGCAAATTTATACCGGTTTGGCTTTCGTTTTATTGTGTTCATCATCGGCTCATCAGGCGAAACCTGTTTATTGATCCAGAGAACTTCGTTTTAAATTAAGATGAAAATGATACAAATTCAAGCATTTCTTTCACTGTACTGCATGCCTTTCTCCAAAAAGGTTTTGCATGTCGCAACGTCCGAAACATCGGACTACATTTTCCATTTTTCTGGGCACCCACGTGTCCCTGGCTCAATACACGATTCCGGAAGGCACCAGAACGAAAAATGAAATCTTCATGATTTTTTAACATTCGCGTTATTTTCATATAACATCGTTTGGACAAATTAAGGCGTAAGTAATAAGATGTGGTCACAAATCCATATCAACATAACATAAGAGGAGTCATCATGATCCCGCAAAGGCGGGATCACCCGAAACTATGAAAATGAACAAACAAATTTTCGAAGGAGGAATCAATGAAAATCAAAATCATGTTGCTGTCCGCAACGATCGTACTGTATGTTTTATCTGGAGTCGGTCATTCGCAAACCGCGAACAGCATCAATGGCGTTGTATTTGCCGATTATTATTACAACTGGAAGAACAGCGTCCCCGCGGAAGTGGACCGCAACGCGTTCCAGATCCGGAGGTATTACTTCACCTACGAGAACAACCTGACGCCCAACGTCAAGATCCGGTTCAGACTGGATTCCGAGCACGACAAATACGGCTCCGCGACCAAGCTGGTCCCGTTCATCAAGCATGCGTTCCTCGAATGGAGAGAACTGATTCCTAAACACGCCCTGTATCTCGGCATCGCCGAGACGAACGCCTTCAAGAATTCCGAGGAGTTGTGGGGATATCGCTCGGTGGAGAAGACCATCATGGACATGAACAAGCTGAGCTCCTCCGCGGACATGGGGATCGGCCTGAAGGGCGATTTCAACGGGTTCATCCACCACTGGCTGACCGTGATGAACGGCACGGGCTACAGCACGCCGGAAGGAGACCGGTACAAGAAGATTGGGTACGCCCTGTGGCTGACGCCGGTGAAGGGATTCATCCTCGAAGGCTATGTGGATTACGAAAAACAGAATCCGAAAGATCTCCAGACCGCGAACGCCAACAGCACGGCCAGGGATTACGCGCTCGGTTCGAGCTACCTCAACTGGAAACTGTTCATCGGCGTGGACCGGCCCTCCTTCTCCGTGGGCGCGGAGTACTTCAACAGGATCAACCGCGAATCCGGAATCAGGGACGCGACGATCACCGCGGACAACACACTCGGCGATTACTCGAAGGCCGACGTCAGGAAGTCCGGGTACTCGTTCTTCGGGTCGTTCATCACTCCGATACCGAAGGTCAAGGTATTCGCCCGTTACGATTTCTACGATCCGAACACGGACGAGAACGTCTACACGTCCTTCAAGGACGGCAAGCTGAGCGGGAGCGGCAAGGACAACGAATACGGCCTGATCATCGCTGGAGTCGACTTCATCCCGTACGGCGGCGTGCATTTCATGCCCAATGTCCTGATCAAGCGATATGCGGCGGAGGGCGCGAAGAACGACGTGACGGTGCGGATGACGATGTACATCAAGTACGATTCAGGAAAGATCGTCGGACAGTAAACAGGAATAATAACAGAAGGAGTCCCAAATGAAAACAAGAATCGTGACACTCATGCTGATGCTCGGGCTGACCTTATCCGCTTTCGCCCAGGAGATGATCCTGATCAAGGGGTCGGATACTCTGGTCAACCTGGTTCAGTCTCTCGCGGAAGAGTACATGAACAAGAACAGCGACGCGGCCATTGCCGTGACTGGAGGCGGATCGGGCGTGGGCATCGCCGCCCTCATCGCCAACACCGTGGCCGTGGCCAATGCTTCGCGCGAGATGAAGGAGAAGGAATATGCCGCGGCCAAGGAAAACGGCGTCATCCCCACGGAAATCGTCATCGGGATCGACGGACTCTCCGTGATCGTGAGCGGCGGCATCCCCCTGAATTCCCTCACCATGCCCCAGATCGGCGCGATCTTCCGCGGCGAAATCACGAACTGGAAGGACGTGGGAGGCCCCAGCATGGCCATCTCCCTGTACGGCAGGCAGCCGAATTCAGGGACGTACGTGTTCTTCCAGGAGCACGTGATGGGCAACAAGGACTATTCACCGAAGATGAAGCAGATGAACGGCAACGCGCAGATCATCGAGGGCATCCGGAGCGAGAAGGGAGCGATCGGCTACGTGGGCATCGGCTACCTGTTCGACGAGAACGGCAGCGTCCTGCCCGGCATCAAGGTGCTCGACGTCGCCAGGGACAAGGATTCCAAGCCCGTGTCGCCGCTTGCGAAGGAGAACGTGATTTCGGGTCTGTACTCCATATCCAGGCCCCTGCTCCAGTACACGAACGGCAAGCCCAAGGGCACGGTCAAGGATTTCATCGCGTTCGAACTGGGACCGGAGGGACAGAAGATCGTGGAAGACAACGGATTCTATCCCGTCGTGGGCAAGTACATGGAGAAGAACAAGAAGGCGGGATTGTAATCCGAAGGTAGATGAAAACGGGAAGACGGAGCCGTCCGGGATTCCGAATACGGACGGCTCCGTCCGCTCGTCCGGGTCCGAATCACAGAGAGGATCATCTTATCGTATGAACGATGCGAACAGAAAACTCCCCTGGCGCAGAACCAAGGAGAAAGCCATCCAGCACTTTTTCCTCGTGAACGGCCTCTTCGCCGTTCTCGTGCTCGTGTGCATCTTCTCCATCCTGTTCATCGAGGCGTATCCCGCTTTCAAGGAAATCCGGCCGGGGGATTTCCTCGGCAGGCAGTGGAATCCCACCTCGCCGGTCAGGGAATCGTACGGCCTGGGGGCCATGATCCTGAGCACGTTGATGGTTACCTTCGGCGCGATGTTGATCGCCGTGCCGCTGGGGATCGCCAGCGCTGCCTTCATCGCAGAGGTGGCCACGGCGAAAGTCCGGGAGATCGTCAAGCCTGTCATCGAGATCCTCGCGGGCATCCCGTCCGTGGTCGTCGGTTTCCTCGGCATCGTGGTGCTCGGACCGCTTCTCTCGAAATGGTTCGGCACTCCGAGCGGCCTGAACGCGGTCAACGGCTCGATCCTGCTCGCCGTGATGTCCCTGCCCACGATCATGAGCATTTCGGAAGACGCCATCGTATCCGTTCCGCAGGAATTCAAGAAAGCGTCGTTTGCGCTGGGCGCCACGCGCTGGCAGACCCTGACGCGCGTCACCCTGCCCGCGGCTTCTTCCGGCATCATCGCCTCGGTCATGCTCGGAATGGGCCGCGCCATCGGCGAGACGATGACGGTGCTCATGGCCACGGGCAACGCGCCCGCCATGCCCGCCAAATTCTCGGACCCGGTACGGACGATGACTGCGACCATCGCCATCGAACTGGGGGAAACAGTTCAGGGCGGGATCCACTACCATTCCCTGTTCGTGATCGGAGTCGTGCTCTTCTTCATGACGTTTCTCGTCAATTTCGTGTCGGATCTCGTGCTCCGGAAATACCAGAAGGTGTCCCGTTGAAGAAAGTCTATCGGCGAATCGGCGAGAAAGTCGGGTTCCTCATCCTGGGGCTCGCGACCGCCCTGCTTGTGTTCGTGCTCCTGTTCATTCTTTACGATATCTTCTCGAAGGGCGGGCGTACGCTGAGCTGGGAGTTCATCACGTCCAAGCCGCTCAGGGGGATGACGGCAGGCGGCATCTGGCCGGCCGTCGTCGGGACATTCTGGGTGAGCCTGGTCACGGTCGTGTTCGCCGTGCCCGTGGGCATGTTCGCGGCCATCTACCTGAACGAGTATGCGAAGCAGGGGCGGTTGACTCGCATGATCCGGCTCGCCATCCGCAACCTGTCGGGCGTGCCGTCCATCGTGTACGGCCTGTTCGGTTTCGCCCTGTTCGTGCTTGCGCTGAAGATGGGCCTTTCCGTGCTTTCCTCGGGCCTCACGCTCGGACTCCTGACCCTCCCCTGGACGATCACCGCCAGCGAGGAAGCGCTGAAGACCGTTCCCTTTTCCTACCGCGAGGGAGCGCTCGCGCTCGGCGCCACGAAATGGCAGACGATACGCACCAACGTGCTGCCGTACGCGGTCCCGGGCATGCTGACGGGCACGATACTCGGCCTGGCCAGGGCAGCCGGGGAGACGGCTCCGATCCTGTTCACGGGAGTCGCGTTCTTCTGGCCCGTCCTGTCCCCGTTCCCCAAACTGCTGACGTCGCAGTTCATGGCCCTGCCGTATCACCTGTTCATCATGTCCACGCAGCACCACAACATCACGAAGGTCCGGCCCATCGCCTACGGCACCGCGCTCGTCCTGATCTCTTTGATACTCGGCATGAACTTCGTGGCCATCTACATCCGGTACCGATTCAGGAAGAAATACAAGAGATTCTGAGGCAACCGGCGTACGTTCAATGATACAGATTTGGAGGAGATAGAAGGTCCATGCCCGACATCGCGATTCAAACGAGGGAATTCACATTTTATTACGATGATTTAAAGGCGCTGAATAACATCACCATGGACATCCACAAGAACCGGGTCACCGCGCTCATCGGGCCCTCCGGGTGCGGGAAGTCCACATTCCTCCGCTCGCTCAACCGGATGAACGACATCATCCCGGGCACGCGCACGGAGGGGAAGATCCTGCTGGACGGCAGGGAGATATACGACCGCGGCGTGGATGTGGTGGATCTGCGGCGAAAGGTGGGCATGGTGTTCCAAAAATCCAACCCGTTCCCGAAGACCATCTTCGACAACGTGGCGTACGGACTGCGAATCAACGGCATGAGCGACAAAAGGAAAATTTCAGAGATCGTGGAAAAGAGCCTTTCGCAGGCCGCGCTGCTCGACGAGGTGAAGGACCGGCTCAACAAGTCCGCGATGGACCTGTCGGGCGGGCAGCAGCAGCGCCTGTGCATCGCCCGGGCCCTCGCGGTCCAGCCAGACGTGCTGCTGATGGACGAGCCGGCCTCCGCGCTCGACCCCATCGCCACGCAGAAAATCGAAGAGCTGATTTTTCAGCTCAAGAAATCCTATACGATCGTGATCGTCACGCACAACATGCAGCAGGCCGCGCGTGTGAGCGACGCGACCGGATTTTTCTACCTGGGGGAGCTCGTGGAGATCGACGAGACGATCAAAATTTTCACATCCCCTTCCAAAAAGCAGACGGAAGACTACATCACCGGAAGATTCGGATAAGGAGAGGACAAGCGGATGCAGACGCAATTCACCAGGGCGATGGATGACCTGAAGAGCAATGTATCGAAAATGGCCGATCTCGTGAACTTGCAGTTGAACATGGCTTTTCGATCCCTCGAAGAGCATGACGTAGGTCTGGTACTGAGCGTCATCGAAAGAGACAGGGAGATCGATGCATACGAAAACCTGATCCAGGAGCGGTGCGAAAACCTGCTGGCACTGTTCCAGCCGGTTGCCGTGGACTTGCGGTATATCATCACGGTTCTCCTGATCAATTACCAGCTGGAACGCTGCGGCGACATCGCCGTGAATATCGTGCACCGCGTTCAGAAGATCGTCGCGTGGAAAAGACTCGAGCAAGAGACCCTCGTCGTCGAGATGGCCCGTCAGGCGCAGGGGATGATCGTCGAGTCCATCGCCTCGTTCCTCACGGGCGACCTGGACAGGGCCAAGAGCGTGCTGATAAAGGACGACGAGGTGGACGAGAAGAACCGGACGGTCTTCTACCGTATGGTCGAGAAGATGAAGGCGGATCCCGATTTCGCAGAACTGGGGGCGCATCTCATCGTGCTCTCGCGCCACCTCGAAAGGCTGGCGGATCACGCGACAAACATCGCCGAGGACGTGGTTTTTCTGATCGAGGATCAGATCATCGCGCATAAGAATTTATGACAAAACAATGCGAAGTGCTTGCGAATGTAAAATTTTAGTCGTAATTTAACCTCGAACAGGGTGATTCTGAGTTCTTGCCAAAGGTCACGGACCTTCCGGATATTGCTTTAATAATGGTACATCCATGCCTAAAACCATTTTAATCGTGGACGATGAAAAGGATATCCTCGACCTGTTGAGATTTAACTTGGAAAAAGAGGGATATAAAATTTTATCTGCCATGGATGGCAAAGAAGCGTTGGAGTTGGCTACCTCTGCCATGCCCGATTTAATCATTCTGGACATCATGCTTCCGGGCAAGGATGGACTGGAAGTCATCCGAGAGTTGGGTCAGAATTCAAAAACTCAAAATATTCCGGTGATTTTTTTGACTGCGAAGGGCAGTGAAATTGATGAGGTGATCGGACTGGAATTGGGTGCGGATGATTATATCATCAAACCCATTGCCATCCGGAAATTGTTGTCGCGGGTCAAAATGGTATTCCGGAAGACAACGAAGAAAGAAGAATCCGATGAAATCATCCGCTTTCCGAATCTCGTCATCGACCCTCAGCGCTACGAGGTCAAAGTCGATGGCGCTCCGATCGTATTGACGAAGAAGGAATTCGAAATTCTGTATTATCTCGCCAGACGTCCGGGACGGGTGATCAACCGCGAAACCCTTCTCAACGATATCTGGGGCGAGGGCGTGATCGTCATCGACAGAACGGTAGACGTCCACATCCGAAAGATTCGGGAAAAGCTTGGTCCACGCCACGAGTCTATGATCGACACGATCAAAGGGGTAGGGTACCGACTGAAAACGGATACAGAATCCTGATGTCATGAATCATCAATACTATTTTATATTGATAGACAATTATCCTATCTTTATTACTTTCATAGTTTATCTTTTCTAAAAAACGAAATAGTTGTATTAAACAATTTTTTTACAGTCGCTGTTCTTGTACTCTGCGAGGATTCTTCCCGTTTTTAGGTTGACAATTTCGGGTATATTTGATATATTGTTAAGTCATTTTTTTCAATGATATTGTCTGCAAAAGAGGTCCTGTCTTGGCCATTGCATTTTTGGGGTTGGGCTCCAATGAGGGGGATCGCGAAGTCTATTTAAAAAAGGCCGTTGCAGAAATTTCAAAAATTAAACAAAGTTCCATCCAGAAAGAGTCGTCCATCTATGAAACAGAACCGTGGGGGAAAAAGAATCAAAGGGATTTTCTTAATCAAGTGATTGCGATTGAAACCAAACTTGGCTACAGAGAATTGTTTTTTCAATGTCAAGAGATTGAAAAAGCTCTAGGCCGAAAAAAACGAGAATGTTGGGGTCCACGAAAAATAGACATTGATCTTCTTATGTACAATGACCTGGTGATTGAAGAGGAATCGCTGTGTTTGCCTCATCGTCGGCTGAACGAACGCCGATTTGTCCTTGTCCCTTGGGCTGAGATCGCTTCGGAAGTCAGAATCCCAGGTTTATGGAAGACGGTTCAAGAGATTTTGGATGGATGCCCCGATCGTGGAAAGGTAAAATTTTACAAAAAAGGGGAGATGGTGGTCCATGGTAGATCCTAATGTCAAGGGACTCTATTCTATTGCCATAGAAGGTGTCATCGGTGCAGGTAAAACCAGTTTGGCTCGTATGATGGCCGAGAAGCTGGATGGCAAACTTGTCTTAGAGAATCCAGAATCGAATCCTTATCTCGAGGATTTCTATCGTGATCCTCGGCGATATGCTTTTCAGACGCAGCTTTTTTTCCTTTTGAACCGTTACCGTCAGCTTTTAAATCTTCCCCAGCGTGATTTTTTTCATAATTACCTGATCTGCGATTACATTTTTTCCAAGGACAAGATATTTGCCTTTATTAATTTGGAGCAGCGGGATCTTGTTCTGTATGAAAGAGTGGCGACATTAATGGAAAAGGAGTTGCCCAAATTTGATTTGGTAATTTATCTTCAGGCCAGTACGGAAAGGCTTATCACCAATATCAAAAAGAGAAATAAACCTTACGAAAAACATATTTCGCCAGATTATATCAAAAAGTTGAACGAGGCTTACAATGATTTTTTCTTTCGCTACACGGAATCGTCCCTTTTAGTCATCAATACCTCAGAGATTGATTTTGTACAAAACGAAGAAGACTTCAACGATCTTCTCCGGCAGATTTTAAATCCTCCGATCGGAATGAAATATTACGTGCCGAAAAAAGCATAGAGAGATAAAGATGTTACGATTTTTCCTTATCGTTATGATCTTCTACCTGGGTTATCGTTTTTTTAAGGGATTTATCAAGAAAGGATCCGATAAGCAAGAAGTAAGGGGAGAACAGAAGAGCAAACCTTTGGATCTTTGCAACTCGGATGTAGAGGATGCCCATTTTAAGGATATGGAAGATCGCGAGAAGTGACAGGGCAATCATAGTAAAATCGTGAATTCAGTTCCACTTTCTTGATTTTTTCATGTGGATCATTGCGCAGAAAAAATGGATAGGTCGGATGAGAGAAGAATCAAAATCTATCGGCTGTTCTTAAGGTGATGAGCATGTGTCGGAAAATTTATTTTTAGAATATTTTATCACATAGTAAAAGATACAAGGAGGAAGCATGTCAAAGACTGTTGTGAAAACGGAAAAGGCACCGGAGGCCATCGGACCTTACAGTCAGGGGGTTCTGGTTGAAGCGGGGCGGTTGGTGTTTACAGCAGGACAGATTCCTTTAGATCCCAAAACAGGTTCTCTGGTGAGAGGCGATATAGAGGTTCAAACAAAACGGGTTCTTGAAAACCTCTCTGCCGTGCTGGAAGCTGCAGGCACAACTTTGGATCGGGTCATTAAGACAACGGTCTTCTTGAAAAATATGAACGATTTTCCTAAAATGAATCGTGTCTATGAAACCTTTTTCGGGAAAAATCCGCCTGCCCGTTCCGCTGTGGAAGTGGCCTGCCTGCCCAAAGATGCCCTTATCGAAATTGAATGTATTGCAACCGTATCTTTTTAAGAACTCCAGATTATTGGCTTGATTGTCTATTTGGATTTTGAATAAAGAGTGAGAAAGTGGAGAAAAGGCAACAGCGTAGGAAAAGGGAGACATGGAGGATTTCCCTTTTCTTTCTATTTTTTTTCTTGAATGTGGCGAATGTTCGAGCCCAGGAGAAAAACGATACCACGGCTGTTTCTATCCTTCAGGAGAAATCACCCAGAGGTGCGATTTTTCGTTCCGCTCTTTTGCCGGGTTGGGGACAGTGGTACAATGGGAAAAAACTGAAAGCGTTGATTGTGTTGGGCGGTGAATTGGCCATTGTGGGAAATGCAGTTTATTTCAATCAGAAAGTGGTCAGGAGTTCGTCGGATTTTGAAAAGCAGTACTATCAGTATTACCGCAACAGGGCGTTTTGGTGGCTCTTGGCAGCCCACCTTTTGAATATTCTGGATGCGTATGTGGATGCCCATCTGTGGAATTTTGATACAGGGCCGGATCTGTCGCTATGTGGAGAGATGAAAGAAGAAAGACAAACATTCATTACATTCCGCTGGGCATTTTAGAGAAACAGAGTGAAATATTGGCTGAGGCCATGGGATGTCACGAACGCGGATTCAAAAACATGCCAGCGCCATGATCCAAGCATTGGTCCAACGGGTAGAAGCGTTATCAAGACAGGATCACAAATTAACCCGGGGAGAATTGAGAGACCTTTTTGTTTCGGATATTTTAAAGCCGTTCTTGACAAGTCAATTCGGATTAGGGGCTGGGAAGATAATCAATCCAAAAGAGGAAGAAAGTCATTCTGTTCATATCATTATTTACGATACTCGGATTCTTCCTCCTTTCATCGAACGACAAAAAGTTGGAATATATCCAGCCGAGAGCGTTATTGCAACGATTGACGTCCACGATTGGCTGCGGAGAAAAGATCTTTTAGAGGCCGAGCAGTCGGCGAAGGACATGCACGAGAGAATCTACAATCCTGAATCGGGCATGGACAGCTCCTATTCTTTTTTGAGGCCTCTCTGTTCTGTGATTGGTTTTTATGGAACAGGGATCAAGGAATTGTCAGAAACTGAAAGCGGCGCACAATGGTTGAACAGTTCTATTCATCATCTGTTTGCCATATGCCTTGTGAATAGATACACATGGCTGCACGAAAGTGCGGATATGAGCGGATGGAGTTTTCAGAACAAAAATGCAAAGACAGGCGCAGAAACGGTAGCCTTTGTTACCGCTATTCTTGACAATGTAAGAACCCATGCCGAAGCACGATTTGCCCGATTGACGTACAGGCATAAAGACTTGCTGGGAATGTACGTGAGAACTTTTAGTGAGGGGGATCCGTTGTCTTCCCCTTAAATTGGGAATGGACATCTACATGAAGTTTACAGAAGTTCGTTTGGATAGAACAACAGAGGAAACACCATGACACGGGACCAAGCTTTGAAACTGGTTGAAGAAAAGGTTTCCAACAAAAACCTTCAAAAGCACATGCTGGCAACCGAGGCCGTGATGGCGCATCTGGCTCGGCATTTTGGGGAAGACGAAACATTGTGGGCATTGACAGGACTGCTCCACGATCTGGATTACGACCTTACCGTAAAGGATTTTCCGAGGCACGGTCTTGTTACAGCAGAGATGCTGGCGGATAGCGATGTCCCTGCAGAAGCGATCTACGCCATCAAAAGCCATCCTGGACACTTTCCCAGAAAAAGTCTTTTGGATAAAGCCCTGTATGCGACGGACCCCATAACAGGACTCATTGTGGCGGCTGCACTGATGCATCCTACGAAGAAATTGAAGAACTTGGATGTGGAATTTGTCGAAAGGCGTTTTAAGGAAAAGCGGTTTGCTGCGGGCGCGGATCGCGACGAGATCCGAAGCTGCGAGGAATTTGGTATTTCGCTTCACGATTTCATCGCTCTATCACTGAAAGCCATGCAGGAAATTGATAGCTTCTTGGGGCTATAGATGAAGTTTTTTTTCTTTCTCCTTGTGTTCTGGTTGCCGGTGGTTCTTGAAGCAGAGGGAAAAGGACTCAGGCTGAATCAAGGTGTCGAAGTAGATGAGAAACCGGCAATCAAAAAGGATGCATGGTTTGGCAAAGACAAAGCCCAGCACTTTGTGGGGAGTTTCTTCCTGGCGGGTTCGGCCAGTTATATTTTTGAATATCGTGGGGATTGTCCAAGAACCAAGAGCACGCGGTTGGGTGTTGGTTTTGCGATTTCCATAGGTGTGCTTAAGGAATGTATTGACAGCCGCTCACCCGCAGGGCATTTCTGCTGGAAGGACCTGGTGGCCGATCTTTTGGGGGCGAGCCTGGGAGGATACCTTTTGGGATCATGGTAGCGGACGTGAAAAACCCTTTGTACGAAGCAGTGGGCGCTGTCCATCTTCATTCGGATTTTTCCGACGGTTCTCTTCCCATACCGGAAATTGCAGAGATTGCGGACAGAAAAGGTCTTGATTTTTTGATGTTCAGTGATCACAACACGCTGGAACCCAAACGGAAGGGCATGGAGAAATGGTACGGCAAGGTTCTGGTCCTCATCGGGTATGAAATCAACGATCCCCAGGATTGCAACCATTATCTTGCATTTCGTATTCAGAAGGAAGTGTACAAGGGGCTGCCGGCCAAGGAGTACGTCCGGCGTGTACGAGAAACGGGTGGGTTTGGAATCATCGCCCATCCTGCGGAAAAGAGGAACTTCTCCGAAGCGTATCCTCCCTATCCCTGGACAGCCTGGGATGCGGAAGGATTTGACGGAATCGAAATCTGGAATCAACTTTCAGAATGGATTGAGGGTGTCACCCGCCGAAACGTTCTGTGGAGGATTCTGCATCCTCTGCGTTCCATCCGTTATCCCGTGCGAGAAACGTTGGGCCGTTGGGATCGGCTCAATCAAACGAGGCGGGTTGTCGGGGTGGGCGGGATTGATGTCCATGCCTATCGCATCAAACTGTTGGGACTGTTTCCTTTGGAAATTTATCCCTACAAGGTGCAGTTCCGGTCTATCCGGACACACCTACTCACAAAGAACCCTCTGCAAAAGGCTGGAAGATCCCTCCCTTTTAAAAAAGCGGAAGAAGCGATTTTTGGCGCATTGTCCATGGGACGGTGTTTTGTTTCCAACTTCCGGGGAGGGGATGCCAAAGGGTTTCGGTTTTGGGTCGAAAGAAGGGCGGAGGAACACCCCATGGGCAGCCGCCTTGTACGTGAGGGCGAGTGCGTGTTTCGCGTTCGTTTGCCACTTTCAGGTACCATTCGCATCCTTCAGGATGGACAGGAGGTGAAACGGGCGAGAGGAAAAGCAGTGTCCTACCGGACCGATGAGGCAGGTGTGTTCCGCACGGAAGTTTTTCGAAAGAACCGGGGATGGATTTATTCCAACCCCATTGTGATTACCGATCGCATTTTTTTATAATCTTGGGGAGGTCCATGCTCGACAAACCCAAAGAATTCTGCGGTGTCATCGGTATTTACGGACATCCAGAAGCCGCTGCGATGACTTATCTGGGTCTTTATGCTCTGCAGCACCGGGGCCAGGAAGGTGCGGGTATTGTCTCCTCTGACGGTGAAAAAGTATACGCCCATCTCGGACAAGGCTTGGTCAACGACGTTTTTTCATCACCAAAAGTCATCGCGAAATTAAAAGGCAAAATAGCCATCGGTCACAACCGGTATTCTACAACGGGATCGGACCAAAAGAGCAACGTTCAGCCGCTTCTTGTAAATTCCAAAGACGGTCCTCTGGCGCTGGGTCACAACGGAAATTTGGTGAATGCGACCGCTTTGCGCAGCCAACTTCAACAGGAGGGAGCCCTTTTTCAAACCAGTACAGACAGTGAGGTTCTCGTTCATCTTATTGCTCGATCCGAGGGGAAATATCTTGTATCCAGGATCCAGGATGCCTTGAAGCACGTTTCCGGCGCGTATTCCTTGGTCATTTTAACCAGGGACAAACTGATAGCGGCCAGGGATCCCCACGGATTTCGTCCCTTGGCTGTGGGTGCGTGGGACAGGGGAACGGTGATCGCTTCCGAGACCTGTGCCATGGATCTGATCGGAGCGGATTATGTCAGGGATGTGAAGCCTGGGGAACTTTTGATCATTGATGACAGTGGACTTTATTCCGAATGGATAAGCAAGAAAAGTAGCTGTGCCTATTGCATCTTCGAGTTTATCTACTTCTCCCGTCCGGACAGCAGGATCTTTGGTGACTATGTGGACAAGACCCGGAGGGAATTGGGCAGGCAATTGGCCGAGGAGCATCCTGCACATGCGGACATTGTGATTTCTGTGCCGGATTCCAGCAACACCGCAGCGTTGGGATTTGCCAACTTTTCAGGTATCCCTTTTGAGTTGGGGCTCATCCGGAATCATTACATCGGCAGAACGTTTATCCAGCCGCATCAGGCCATTCGACATTTCAACGTGAAGGTAAAATTCAATCCGGTCGGAGGCGTTCTGAAGGGCAAGCGTGTCGTGGTTGTGGAAGATTCCATCGTGCGGGGAACAACCCTTCGGGTGTTAACCCAACTCCTTCGCAGAGCAGGAGCCAAAGAAGTGCACGTGCGGGTGAGTTCTCCCCCCATTGTCAATCCCTGCTACTACGGGATGGATTTTCCAAACAGGGAAGAGTTGATTGCGAACACTATGAAAGTGGATAAGATCCAGAGCCATCTGGGTGTGGACAGTCTGGGGTACCTTTCCATGCAGGGGCTTCTCAGTGCTGTTCCCCAAAAGGGCCACGGATATTGCACGGCATGTTTTGGCGGTTCCTATCCTGTGCCGGTTGAAGAGACTTTTTCCAAAACCGTGTATGAAAATCCTTTTCAGGAGATCGTTTGAAAAAGGGTGTGGAAATACTCGACAACCTCTTTCTTCTTCGTCCGACGTTGTTTTATCCTATTTGGACATTTTTTTTAGCAGGAATGTGGGGCGGAGCACGATTTGGAAACAGAGTAGGAGAGTTTGCCCATCCGGTGAGCCCCTTGTGGGTGTGCGTCTTTTTGTCCCTTGTGATGGGAGGTGTTTTTATCGTGAACCAAATTCAGGATGCGGAAACGGACCGGGCCAACGGAAAACTTTTTCTCATTGCCAACCACATTATTTCTGTCAAAGAAGCCTATATCGAGGCTGTTCTTTTGGCTGGAATTGGCATCATCGCAGGATTTTGGATAGATGTTCGGATTGGTTTGGGCTTCTTCTTTTTGCTTTTTCTGGCAGGATGGCTGTACAACTATCCCCCTGCGCAATGGAAAAACCGACCGCTTTTAGGGCTGGCAACCAACGGGATAGGTGGTTTTGTCATTTACTGTTTGGGATGGTTAACGGGAGGGGGTGAGTTTGTTCCGCCGCGGGCTGTTGCCTATGCTCTGGCAGGGGTGGCGGTGTTTTTAAATACCACCTTGCCAGACAGGGAGGGAGATAAAAAGACAGGCAAAATCACCTTCAGCATCCGGTACGGAGTAAAAAAAACCGCATGGACGGCTCTGGTTTTTGAGATCGCCACCCTTGGATTTGCGTTTGGATTTAAAGACTGGCTTCTCTTGTTTCCCGCTCTGTTTGTACTTCCCTTTTTTGTCTTGGGTGTTTTGAATCCCACCGTGAATCGGATGATGCGGGCCACAAAATTTTCTGTGCTGGCTCTGGCAGCCGCAGTGTGTGTGGTTTTTCCTTGGTATGTGGTGCCGGTTTTTGTTGTCTTTTATTTGTCCAAAGCATACTACAGAAAACGGTTTGG
>Ga0172364_10001013_pt1 | contig 21058 bp, 20 predicted proteins | sample LakKivSesite10cm_FD_114545 | JGI IMG/M metagenome (GOLD analysis project Ga0172364, IMG submission 114545) | Sediment microbial communities from Lake Kivu, Rwanda - Sediment site 10cm | ecosystem: Environmental > Aquatic > Freshwater > Lake > Sediment | place: Rwanda: Western Province, Lake... | reverse complement strand
AAGCAAAAGGATTCTCCATATAAACTGGATTTTTTCGCTCAATCCATACCTCCCGATAAATCCCTCCAAAAAGAGTATAATCCACCAATGCCCCTTCTGGCGGAACATTCATCCTGGAATTATCTACCCGCACGGAAAGCAAATTATCTTTTCCAGGCAAAAACTCTTCAGTAATGTCAAAAGTAAAAGGCGTGTATCCGCCTAAATGCTCGCCAATATATTTGCCATTGAGCCAGACCTGGGTTTTAGTCAGCGCGCCTTCAAAATGAATTAAAATCCTATCCCCGGCCTTAAAACTATCTTTAAAAACTGTAAAATGCACCCGATAAAGCCCCGCGCCCCGATAATATCTCTGAGTAAAATTAAACTTATAAGGCTCAATTCTCAAGCTATGAGGAACTGCGACCTCTTCCCAGTTAGAATCATCAAATTCAATTTTTTCAAATCCTTCTAAATCTCCAAGATGATAGCGCCAGCCTGAGGTCAAATAATAAACCCGGGATGCGCAACCAACACTAAAAGTTAATAAAATTATCAACCCGGAAAATAAAAATTTTTTTACCATTATTTTTCTGGCTCTGGCTGAGGATTTTCCTGTGGCTCTGGCAGATATTTAGGAAGGTCTTCTGGAATGAAAAGCCGGGTGGGCTTCCAATGTGAGCCAATTTTTCTTAATTTTTGAGAATTAACCGTAAGCTCTACCCCACCCGCATTTCCAATAATCAGACTTAGCTTCTGCTCCGCGGTGATTTCCCAAAGCTCACCCGGTTTGAGCATCACCTCCCGACTGAGTTTCCCATCAATCGTGGCAAAGACCCAGCATAACTCATTAGCCTTGAACTGAACCAAAAAGGGAGGCGAAAGAGGACTTACCAGCTTCTGGGATGGTATTTCCTTAGCTGGCTTCGGGGTATTATCTGAGGCTTCATTGCTTTTTATGCTCTGGGTCTTATTAACCCCTTGGCTAAGACTTTGATAAAGGCTATAAACCCCAATGATAATAATTATCCCGACCCCCAGGCATAATGACCATAGAACCGGGCTTCTAAACAGATTTTTGGACTTAGTCTTATCTTGTTTAGTTTCTGGTTGAGAATTTTTTAAAAATTCTTCAAATCTAAGCAGAGCCTGATTAACATCCAGTCCCAGATATTCCGCATAAGCCCGGATAAATCCCTTGGTAAAAACTAAACCGGGAAGCAGATTCAGTCGGTCCTGCTCTAAGGCTTGCAAAAATCTTTTTTGAATTCTGGTCTTTTGGCTGATTTCCTCTAAAGAAATCTCCCGTAGCTCCCTTTCTCTGCGAAGATATTCACCAAAGGTGTTTTCCATTTTACCGCTATTTGGTTAAAGTAGGAGAACAATTAAGCAGTTTAAAATACTCCCCTGCGGACTTGGCTTCTTCCCCACCCACTGCATATTTGAGGGTTAGCTCAAATTCCCGACAAGCGTCTTTTATTCTTCCTTGACGATTATATTCAAGCCCTAACAAACGATGTGCTCGGGCAAGGTCCGGACAAAGCTCAATCGCCTTCTGATACCCCTTAATCGCCTCCGAATAGCGCTTTTGCCTGCTCCTCAATTCCCCTAAATTGGTCTCCGCTAAGCAGGAATAGGGATAAGGACTTAAAATAATAGACCGCTTCAACGCTTCCTCTGCCTCATTAAACTTATCCATCTGAATATAAATATATCCGATGTTATTCCAGGCTATATATGCCTCCCGATATAGGTCATCTTTTGCCGCCTTTTTAAAGCTTTCCAATGCCTCTGGATATTTACCCGCCTCCAATAACATCATCCCCACCGCCATATTTGCCTCTGGATAATCCGCTCGGTATTTAAGTGCTATCTCACAATTTTCTTTTGCTTTATCTTTCTCCTGCCGAGCTATATAAATCCGACATAACCAGTAATAGACCTCCGGGTCCCGAGGGGAACAACGCTTGGCTTCATTGATGTCCATTAACGCGGTATATAAATCCCCCCGATTAAAATCCGCAATGGTTTTATCTTTCATCACCTTGGGATACTCTTCATTTTTGCACGGGTCGGTCTCCCTTTTATCACAGCCAAAAATTCCTATCCCTAACGACAAAAATAAAATTAAAAAAAACCTTCCCATCTTCCCTCCCCTTTTCAGAACATTGCCAAAAACCGAATTAAGAGTTCAAGCTCCTCTTGACTCAGCCCCCCCCCACTCGGAATTGTTCTCTCAACTTTATTGGTTGAGCTAAATTCTTTCTCGGGCTTTTCCGAGAATATCTGTGCCCTTCCCATACCCTGCCCGGCGCCAAATTTGGTAGTGAGACCAGGTTTTGACTCTCGGCCCGGGGCTTGAATCGGTTTTGGTTCAGAAATAGATGATAAAACCACCTCCTCAACCTGCTCTTTTGAGGACTCCGCTTCTTCTACTGGAGCTTCGGCAGGGATGTTAATCACCACTTCTTCTATTTCGCTCTCAGCTTCAGAGGAGCTAATAACTTGAGCCTGGCTCCCCGGTCCAGTTGGTCTTGGCAAAGGAGGCGACTCTTCTACAAAAGGAATTTTTATCTCTTCCTCCGCAGGCTCCATAATTATTCCTTTTGAGGATACAGAAGGAGCTTCTGGAGTCCTCGGGGACGAAATTGTCTCGGTCTCTTCTCTGACCTCCAGCTGGTCAAGTAAAACATCTTCTTCATTCCCGGCCCCAGTTAGTTGTGTCCCCTCTGGACCAATCTCCACACCGCTTAGCTCTGGTAAATCCCCAAAACCCCTCTCCTCTTTAGGAGGCTCATCAAAGGTCTCCTCTGAAATAACAAAATCACCCGCGGTGACCGTCTCGGTCAATTCTTCTTTCACCGGCTCCACAATCAGTTCCTCTTCCCCACTGGGCTCTATCTCTAAAACCTCCTCTGCAATCTCTTCTTTGAATCTGGATAAATCCTGGAAGAAAAGCGGAACTGAATTAAAAAGCTCAATTCGCGCCTCAGGTTTAAGCTCCTTCCATCTTAAATCAGTCATAATAAACCCCATACTGCCAGTGAACTCAAACGCATTCTCCTGAAGCTTAAAAGCCATATCTTTTGAAACCGCTCCCCCATCCCAGACATATAACAATCCCTGATTGGAATGAATCAGATGAAGAAAAATATAAATCTCATACCCTCTTTCAGTATGTAAGATACAAATATAAGACTGGGCTGGCTCTGGCTGTTGCCCCGGAGGGATTACGATTGGACGATTAGCAGAGGTAGACAAATAAACTACCTGCTCTGGCTTGGCGTTCACCCAGTATTGACTCTGCTCCACGATAAACATTGGCTTATTTTTAGCTTATCAGTAAGACCAATTTTTGTCAATAAAAGGGGATTTTTGCTTGTGTTAGACCAGAATTTGATTTTTTAATCTAAAAAAGAAATAATAAAATAAAATTGGAAAGGCGGTTTTAGAAAATTAGATTTTGAAAAAATCAATTTGACTTGCAATTTCTGGTTTAAAAATAGGAAAATAATAAACAAGGGAGCAAAAGGAAAATGAATTTAGAGCCAGAGTTAAGCGCTTTTTTAGAGACGATTAGGAAGTTCCGGGAAAAAGAGCTTGAGCCTTTTATTCTGGACTGGGAAGAGAAAAGGACTCCTTTGCCTCGTGTTTTAATGGAAAAGGCAGATGGTATCGGGCTTTTTAATTTTTGGATTCCAGCCGGAGAACCAGAGAGCGCACTTTTACCAGGCATTAAATCAATGCTTCTTACTACTCAGGAATTGGCGCGCTCCAGCGCGGACCTGGCGTGGTTGATTGCCCTTCAAATTATCGCTTATAAACTTTTAGCTGGTGGCGAGATAAAAATGAAAAATAAAATTTTGGGAGAAATCAACCAAAGCGCCTCCGGCTCAATTCCTCGGATATTCACGATTGGCCTCTGGGAGCCAGGGGTAAAAACCCAATCCGAGATTCAAAGTCAGCTCAACCTTAAATCCGGAAAAGCAAAAATCATCAAGCAATTAGTGCCGTTAGCCCAGAGCGCGGACTGGCTGATTTTTTCCATCAAAACCGAGCAGGGTAAATTAGGATGGGTGATTTTAAAAAAGGAGGAGCTTGCCCGCGCTAAAATCCAGCTTCAGCCGGTTCTGGGTTTGAGACTCTGCCCCAGGTATTTGGTAGATGCGGAGATGGAGATTGAGCCAGAGCGTTTTTTTGGGGAGAATAATTTTGAAGAGGTCTTTAAAGAAGCAATGGGAATTTCCTTATTACTTGCCAGTGCCAGTGCTCTGGGAGTTGCTCAATCCGCTTATGAAAAAGCTCGGGTTTATGCCCAAGACCGTTATCAGGGAGGAAATTTAATTATTGAGCAAAGAGTAATTTCCCATTTACTTTCCGAGATGAAGGAAAAGCTGATTGAGGCCGAGAGAGCGCTAAGCGCGATAGAAGAAGATTTTAACTTTGAAAAAGTGGGGATGCTTCGGAAAAGAATTTTAAATCAGATGATTGAGTTAGGGCTGGATGCGGTGCAGATTTTAGGAGGATATGGCTATATGCTGGATTATGGTCAGGAGAAAAGACTGAGGGATATTGTTATGCTTGCGCATTTGGAATTAGCGGTATAACTTAGTAAAAAATAACAGCCGGAGGGGCACCGATGAAAGTAGTAAGATGGGGAATTGTTGGTTATGGAGAACAAGTCACTAAGCGAGTGCTTCCTGCATTAAAAAAAATTCAAGAAATAGAAATCTCTGCGGTATGCTGTTCTAAGGATGAGCGGGCAGAGCAGGCGGGAAAGCAATTGGGGGTTAGGGGCTATAGCAAATTCAGCGAATTTCTTTCTAATCCCGAGATTGAGGTGGTCTATATTGCTACTCCTCATCATCTCCATGTTCCGCAAACTTTTAAGGCGATTGACGCAGGAAAGAATGTGCTGGTGGAAAAGCCGGTCGCATTGAGTGTGGACGGCGCTCACAAGTTAATTGAAGCGGTTAAGCGAAAAGGGCTGAAATTAGGGGTTAACTTTCCGCTTCGGCATCACCCGGCACTTCTTGAGTTAAAAGAAAAAATAAAAACAACCGGGTCCGGGGAGACCATTCAAGTTTATATCTATTTAAGCAGAAAGAAGAGCCCGGAGCAGAATTGGTGGCGAGACCAATTTCACGCAGGACCGATGTGCCTGATGGATTTGGGGGTGCAGGGGATTGATCTGATTATTTGGCTTTTGGGAAAAAAAGCCCAGGAGCTTAGTGTGCTGGGCTTGGGAGGAAAGGATGATGAGAGCTTAAACCGAGCGGTGATAGTTTCTATTAATTTTGAGGGAGATAATCAGGGAATAGTCAATTCCAGCAATCTCGGCATCGGAGACCATAATTTAGTTATCGTTCAGGGGCCGGATGAGCAAATTTTGGTGGAAATGAACTGGCCTGAGGGTGATGGCATTTTTAAGCTCAGAACCAAAAGGGCGGGGAAAGTGGAAGAGAAGAAATTTGACCCATTGGATTTATATCAACTCTCTGTTCGGAATTTTAATCAAGCGGTAAAAGGAGAGCAAGAATACTCCCCGGACTTAGACCAGACTTACCTTGGGGTAGAGATTTGCTGTTGTGCGATAGAATCGCTTAAAACTGGAAAAGTGGTGAGAGCGGGAGAAGTGCTGAGGGTGACCGGGAGCAGATTTAAGGAGTAAAAAATCATAGATTGATTCGGGTATTACTTGTTTATAACCGAGGTTTTCTAAATTTGCTTATTTATAATCCAAATTTTGTATTATTGACATAAAAGCTAAAGAATAATAAAATTTAGCCAGCAGAAAAGGAAAAGAGACACAACCAGAGGTGATTTTTAATGATTAAGGAGGCAATTGCCATACTGGCAGAGGCTCAGAACCTTGACCAGGAGACGATGGGTCTGGTGATGGAGGAAATTATGTCTGGGGAGGCGACAGCCAGCCAGATTTCTGCGGTTTTAATGGGACTTAGGGTCAAGGGTGAGACTGTGGAGGAAATCACTGCTTGCGCAAAAGTGATGCGGGCAAAAGCTACTTGGATAAAAGCGCCGGCTGAGACGATTGATACCTGCGGAACCGGTGGAGACCATTCTTTAACTTTTAACATCTCCACCGCGAGCGCTTTTGTGGTCGCGGGCATAGATATCCCGGTCGCCAAACATGGGAACCGAGCCGCGAGCTCTACCTGCGGAAGCGCGGATGTGCTTTCGGAGTTAGGGGTGAACATTGAGGCCGGGGTTCCGACGGTAGAGAGGTGCTTGGAGAAGATTGGGATAGGATTTCTTTTTGCGCCTTTGCTTCATTCTGCGATGAAATATGCGATAGTTCCGAGAAGGGAAATGGGGGTAAGAACAATTTTCAATTTGCTGGGTCCGTTGAGTAATCCTGCTCAGACCAGGTATCAATTGCTCGGGGTCTATGACAAAAAATGGGTGAGACCCCTGGCAGAGGTTTTGAAGAATTTAGGCAGTTTCCGGGCAATGGTGGTTCACGGCGTAGATGGACTGGATGAGATAACCATCACCGGCCAGACCTATGTCGCGGAATTGCGAGAAGAGGAGATTAAAGAATGGACTATAGAGCCAGAGCAGTTTGGGCTTTCTCGCTCTTTGTTAAGTGAGATTAGGGGAGGAAGCCCGGGGTATAATGCGGAGCTGATTCGGGAGGTGCTTTCTGGAGCGAGTGGAGCCAGAACCGACATAGTTCTTCTTAATGCTGGCGCTGGAATTTATATAGCTGGCAAAGCCAAATCTATTCAGGAGGGGATAGAATTAGCTCGGCGGTCAATCAAAAGCGGAAAGGCTTTGGAAAAGCTCCATAATTTAATTACCCTCTCTCATCAAGAAGAATAAATTACCTCTGCGATGTCTTCTTTTTTAGAAAAAATTTTAGAGCAAAAGCAGAAACGAGTCTTGGCTCGGAAGCAGGCGTTTGATAAAAAGGAGCTGGAAAGACTTTTAGCGTCTGCGATACCGGTTCGGGAGGTTTATGCGGAGCTATTAAGAAAAGAGCCCAATAGCATTCCAATTATTGCGGAGTTAAAAAGGCGCAGTCCCAGCAAAGGACAGATATGCGAGGATATGAATCCAGGCGAGCTATCAAAGAGGTATGAACAAGCAGGGGCTCGTGCACTTTCGGTTTTATGTGAGGAGGATTATTTTGGGGGCTCACTTGAAGATTTAATTCAGGTAAAGCAAGTGGTTTCTTTACCGGTTTTATGCAAGGATTTTATTTTTTGTTCTTTTCAGGTTTTAGAGGCCCGGATTTATGGAGCGGATCTGGTGCTCTTGATTGCGTCTATGCTAAAGGATGAGCGAATGAAAGGGCTTTATGTTTTAGTAAAGGAGATGGGGATGGCGCCTTTGGTAGAGGTTCATAATCAAGAGGAGTTAGAAAAGGTTTTGGAGCTGGGCGCACGCTTAATCGGGATAAATAATCGGAATCTTCATACCTTAGAGGTGGACATAAATACCACTCGGAATTTAGTTCCGCTTATTCCCAAGGACCGAATCGTGATTAGTGAAAGCGGGTTTTCTAAAAGAGAGGAGCTTGAGGAGTTAAGCGCTTTAGGAGTGGGAGCCTTTTTAATTGGGCATTCTCTTTTGTCCAGCTCTAACCCAGAAGATAAGTTAAGGAAATTGGTTTATGGTCAAGATAAAAATCTGCGGGATTAGGTCGCTTTTAGACGCTCGGTTAAGTGTTGAGCTGGGCGCAGATTTTATTGGCTTAAATTTCTGGGCTGGCTCAAACCGGGTGATTAGTATGGGAGAAGCGGAGAAAATTGTTAAAAAGTTAAAGGGAAGGGTCCATCTGGTTGGAGTGTTTGTGAATCAGCAATTAAAGGAGGTGGAAGAGGTTACGAGGCGGTTTCAATTAGATTATGTTCAATTGCACGGTGAGGAGGATTCGGAGTCCTGCCAAAAATTTTCCGTGCCAGTAATTAAGGCGCTTGGGCTTGGTAGCGAAGAAGACCTTGGGATAATGGATAAATACCAAGAGGTGATATGGCTGATTGATAGTAAAACCAAAGGATATGGCGGGAGCGGGGTTAAGCCAGATTGGGAGCTTGCCAAAAAGGCTAAGCAAAAAGCAGGCAGGATTATTCTTGCGGGAGGGCTTAATCCAGAGAATGTTAAGGAAGCGGTTCTTAAGGTCGGTCCCTGGGCAGTGGATGTAGCCAGCGGGGTGGAGAGTTCGGTTGGGGTCAAGGACCCAAAGCGATTAAAAAAATTTTTTAAGGCGGTGAGAGATGTATCCGGATAAGAAGGGAAGATTTGGGGAATTTGGCGGTAGATTTGTCGCAGAGACCTTGATGAGCGCGCTTCTGGGGCTGGAAAGAGCTTTTGAGCGATATTTTCCAGACCGGGATTTCCAAAAGGAGCTTAATTTTTATCTTCGGGACTATGTGGGAAGACCTACTCCGATTTATTTTTGCGAGCGGTTAACCGAGAAAGTTGGAGGAGCGAAAATTTACCTTAAGAGGGAGGACCTTTGTCATACCGGCGCGCATAAGATAAATAACACAGTGGGTCAGGCGCTTTTAGCCAATAGAATGGGTAAAAGACGGGTGATTGCAGAGACTGGCGCGGGTCAACACGGAGTAGCAACTGCCACGGTTTGCGCCTGGTTAGGGCTGGATTGTGAGATATTTATGGGCGAAGAGGATATAAAACGGCAGAGCTTGAATGTGTTTCGGATGAAGCTGTTAGGCGCAAAGATGAATCCGGTTTCAAGCGGAAGCAAGACCTTAAAGGACGCGCTGAACGAGGCGCTCAGAGATTGGATTACCAATGTCCGCACCACCTATTATCTTTTAGGCTCGGTTGCGGGACCCCATCCTTATCCCAAGATGGTGCGCTCCTTCCAAAAAGTGATTGGAGAAGAGAGCAAGAAGCAGATTTTGGAGAGAGAAAAAAGATTGCCAGACGCATTGGTCGCGTGTGTGGGCGGAGGCTCTAACGCAATTGGTTTATTTTATCCATTTATAGAGGAGAAAGGAGTTATTTTTATTGGTGTGGAGGCAGCCGGGAAAGGATTAGAGACTGGGGAGCATTCTGCGAGTCTTTGTGCAGGAAGCATTGGTGTGCTTCATGGCGCAAAGAGCTATTTGCTTCAGGATGAGCAGGGACAAATCCAGACCGCGCATTCCATTGCCCCGGGCTTGGATTATCCGGGAGTTGGTCCTGAGCATAGCTGGCTCAAAGAAACCAAGCGGGCGCAATATGTGGCAGTGAATGATGAAGAGGCGCTTGAGGGGTTTGACCTGCTCTGTCATTATGAGGGGATTATTCCAGCACTGGAGAGCGCGCATGCGGTTTATTATGCGACCAAATTAGCAAAGCAGATGGGCAAAGGGAGAATTATTTTGGTGAATTTAAGTGGTAGAGGGGATAAGGATTTGAATATTGTCGCTCGGGTCAAAGGGGTTGAGCTTGAGACCTGAGTTTGAGCTAACTCCGGGAAAAGCTGGCTTATTCCATATTTCTGATTAAATTTTGACAAAGCGAAGAAATCTATTATTATAAGAGCCAAATGTTTGAGAGTATTTCAGAAAAATTGACCGAGGCGGTGCGCAGGGTTCGGGGACAAGCCCGAATCACCGAGCAGAACATAGAGGATACGCTTCTGGAAGTCCGCTCTGGTTTATTGGAGGCGGATGTTCATTATCAGGTGGTAAAGGAATTTCTGGCTCGGGTTAAGGAGCAAGCATTGGGGGGCAAAGTTTTAGCGGGTGTCTCCCCGGGACAGCAATTTGTCAAGATAGTTTATGAGGAGCTTTGCGAGCTTTTAGGAGGAAAGACCGTTGAGCTTGACCTTAAAGGTTTCCCTTCAGTGATTATGCTTTTAGGTTTGCAGGGCTCAGGCAAGACCACTACCGCAGGTAAATTAGCGCTCTGGCTTAAGTCCAAAGGCAGAAAGCCATATTTAGTTCCCGCAGATGTTTATCGTCCGGCCGCAATAGAGCAGTTGATTACTTTAGCGGGAAAAATTGAGGTGCCGGCTTATTCATCCCGGGTGGAGCAGAAGCCAGAGGAGATTGCTCAGCGGGCTTTAGACCAGGCAAGGATTCAAGGGCTTGATGCAGTGATTATTGACACTGCCGGTCGGCTTCATATTGATGAGGAGCTTATGGAGGAGCTGGTTCGGCTGAAAAAGATTTTAAACCCGAGCGAGGTATTATTAGTGGCGGATGCGATGACCGGACAGGATGCGGTTAATATCGCAGAGGCTTTTCACCAGAAGGTTGGTTTAACCGGGGTGATTTTGACCAAGCTGGATGGAGATGCTCGTGGTGGAGCCGCTTTAAGCATTAAGGCAAGGATTGGCAAGCAGATTAAGTTGGTCGGGGTCGGGGAGAAGTTAGAGGCGCTTGAGGTTTTTCATCCAGAGCGGATGGCGAGCAGGATTTTGGATTTGGGAGATATTCTCAGTTTAGTTGAGAAGGCGGAGGAGGCGTTTGATAAAAAGCAGGCAGAGAAGCTCCAGAAAAAATTCCTGGAGCGGGAGTTTGATTTTGAGGATTTTCAGGAGATGGTTCGCCAGATTCAAAAGTTGGGTCCAATGGAGGAAATTTTGTCATTATTACCGGGGATGAAGAGCCAGCTAAAGATGATAAAAAATTTCGGGAATGCAGAGGTGGAGCTAAAGCGGAGCTTAGCGATAATCAATTCAATGACTAAAGAGGAGCGGGCGAATTTTCGGATTATCAATGGTAGTAGGCGGATTAGGATAGCCAGGGGTTCTGGCACCACGGTTCAACAGGTGAATCGGGTGTTAAAGAGTTATTTGGAGATGAAGAAGATGATGAAGAAGGTTAAGCCCAAGGAATGGGAAAAGGTTTTGGCACGCGGGATTTAAGAAAGGAGGAATAAAAGTTATGGCGGTTATAATTCGGTTGAGAAGGGCGGGCAAGAAGAACCAAGCGTTTTATCATATTGTCGCGACGGATTCCCGTTCTCCGAGGGATGGCAAATTTATAGAGAAGTTGGGATATTATAACCCTAAATCTAATCCCTCAGTAATAGAGGTTAAAAGCGACCGGGTGCTTTACTGGTTAAGTAAAGGCGCAAGTATCAGTCGCACGGTGAGTAATTTGCTAAAGAAGAAGGGGATTATTGGTTCTGCAAAATCCAGCGAGAATCCGCTGAAAGAGAATAAAAAAGAGTAAGTTAGATGCCCAGAAGGTCGGATTTAAAAGGCTTGTTGGAATATGTGGTAAAGAGTCTGGTGGAGGAGCCAGAACAGGTTTCTGTGGATTTAGCTGACGATGAGAAGGGCTTGGTTTTTGAGTTAAGAGTCAGTGAGAAAGATAGAGGCAGAATCATTGGCAAGCAGGGCAAGACCATTAAAGCGATTCGGAGGTTATTATCTGCCGCGGGGAGTGGTTCTGGCAAGAGGATATTTCTGGAATTGGTGGAATGAGCGAGATTAGCGATGTTAGAATCTGGGAAAGAGAACCCGGAGCAGGGTCAATTTTTAGAATTGGGCAAGGTCGGCAGAGCCTTTGGACTGCGCGGGGAGCTCCGCATATATCCATATAATCCATTAAGCGATAGTTTAGAGCAGATTAAAACTATTTACCTTGGTTCCTCTGATAATAAAGAGATAAAGGAAGTTAAGATAATTAACCTGCGCAGGCACAAGGATTTTTTTCTGGTTCAACTGGAGGGGATAGAGGACCGAACCCAGGCTGAGAGGTTCAGGAACTGGAAGGTATTAGTCAATAAAGACCTTCTTCCTGCTCTTCCGGAGGGAGAATACTACTGGTTTCAATTGATTGGGCTAAAGGTTTTTCTGGAGAATGAGCAAGAGGTCGGGGAAGTGATAAGAATTGAGGAGACCAATTCCCAGCTTGGAGGAAATGATATTCTGGTAGTGGAGCATAATGGAGAAGAGGTTATGCTTCCTTTTTGCGCCACGGTGATTAAAAAAGTGGAGATTGAACAAAAAAGAATTATAGTCAGCGGTTTTGAGAATTATAAAGGATGATTCAATTTGATGTGATAACACTTTTTCCGGGGCTATTTTCTTCTGCGCTCCGGGAGAGTCTCCTCAAGCGAGCAGAGGACAAGGGACTGGTCCGGGTCCAGCTTATAAATCTTCGGGACTGGGCAGAGGATAGGCATAAGACCGCGGATGATGCGCCTTTTGGGGGCGGAGATGGGATGGTGCTTAAGCCTGAGCTTTTGGAAAACGCGATTCGGAAAGTGAGATTAAATGGGGAGCTGGCGCCAGTGATTGGACTCAGTCCTCAGGGAAGAAGATTTGACCAGGAATGGGCAGAGAGGCTGTCTCGGTTAAATCGGATAATTTTAGTTGCGGGCAGATACGCAGGGATGGACCAGAGAGTGATTGAACAAGAGGTGGATGAGGAGCTTTCCATCGGGGATTATGTGCTTGGGGGCGGAGAGATACCAGCATTGGTGGTGATTGAAGCGGTGTCTCGGTTAGTTCCCGGGGTTTTGGGAAATGAGGAATCTCCTCAGAGGGACTCTTTTCCAGAAAGGCTTGAAGCCAGACAATATACCAGGCCCAGGATATTTGAGGGGGAGGAGGTCCCTAAAGAGCTGATTAGCGGAGACCATAAAAAAGTTGAATTCTGGAAAAAAAAGGACTCGCTTCATAGGACTCTATTGAAAAGGCCGGATTTATTGGTTCGCTATCCGCTAAGCCGAGAGGAGCAAAAATTACTGGAGCAGATTAAAGAGGAGTTGTTTGCCAATTGATTGATACTAAAAAAATTTATATAGCTCTTTTACATCATCCGGTTTATAACAAGCAAGGAGAAGTGATTGCCAGCGCCATAACCAATCTTGACCTTCACGATTTAGCTCGGTTATGCGCCACTTATGGCTTAGGAGGATATTATGTGGTGCAACCACTTGCGCTTCAGAGAAAGTTAGCGGAAAAATTGCTCTGGCACTGGCTTTCCGGTCCGGGCTCAGAGTCCAATTGGACCCGGAAGGAGGCTTTTGAGCGAGTAAAGGTGGTGGCGGGGTTAGAAATTGTCAAGGAGCAGGTGGAGAAGGAGAGCGGAGCTTCTGCTAAGCTGGTCGCCACTTCTGCGAAGAAGCTCGGAAGGCAGATAGGTTATAAGAGGCTCAAGAAGTTAATGGACGCGGATTTGGGTCAAAGCTGGCTGATTATTTTTGGCACTGGCTGGGGCTTGACCCGGGAATTTTTGGAAAAGGAGGTTGATTATGTTCTTGAGCCAATTATGGGGAGAAATGAATATAATCATTTAAGCGTTAGAACTGCGGTGGGAATAATTTTAGATAGGCTTTTGGGGGTTGACAGAGAAGCAGAGTAAAGGCAGAATAAAATAGATAAGGAGTGGAGCAATGAATAAGTTGGAGAAGTTTGAGCAAGGGAGATTAAAGAGTGAGTTAGCAGGAAAAGACCTGGAATTTCGTCCCGGGGACACGATCCGGGTGCATCATCGGATTCGGGAAGGGGATAAGGAGAGGGTGCAGGTCTTTGAAGGAGTGGTGATTAAAATTAAGCAGGCAGGTCCAAGAACCACATTTACGGTTCGGAAAATCTCCTATGGGGTAGGGGTGGAGAAAATTTTTCCTTTGCACAGCCCAGTGATTGAGAAGGTAGAATTGAGACAAAAGGGCAAGGTAAGAAGGAGCAAGCTCTATTATCTTCGGGAAAGAATTGGCAAAGAGGCAAAGATAAAAGAGCAAAGATAAAAAGGGTGGGAGATGGAACTTATTGACCTGGTTTTGCAAGGTATAAAAAAGTTCGTCCAGAGCCAGAAGATTCCTTTTAAATCAGGCTTTAACTTGATTTTTGGTGGGAATGAATCTGGGAAAAGCACGCTTTTTAATTGTTTGCAAGAGCTTTTATTTCCAACCCAGAGCATAGAAGAGGGATGGGTGAGCTGGAAGGGAGCGGAGCAAAGCCGAGCGGGCTTGACCTTCAAGCAGGGCGAGACTTTTTATCGGGTTCTTAAGGATTTTTCTCAAAATCGGATTAGTCTATCTCGTAAAACCGCTGAGGTTGACAAATTTGAACGGCTAAGCACAGAGCCCACGGAGATAGTTTCCATTCTGGCAGAGGAGCTTAACCTGCCTGGTTATGAAGATTATAAAACTTTATTTTTAGAAAGCCGCCTCTGGCTTCCCAGTCATACCGGTATTGAACCTCCCAAGCCTGTTCCCTCCAAAGAAAAAGCCTCTGCTCAGCCCCCTCTTGGTAATTTAGGAGGGACAAATGTTCCGGGCTTTGGACTGCCCGGCTATCCAGGAATGGCGCCACCGGGATATGGCTATCCAGGAATGCCTATGGCGCCAGGGTTCAGCGGTCCTGGATATATGGGGATGCCAGGTATGCCGGGGATGCCGGTTATGCCCGGGGCGCCGGGAATGGGCGCGCCGGGATATATGGGGATGCCGGGATTAGGGATGCCGGGAGGGGAGATGTTAGGAGAAGATGATGGGATGAGCTGGGAGGAGAAGGAGAAGAGGTTAGAGAAACTCAAAGCAGAGCTTGGTCGGGTAAAGGAGGTTGAGGAGCTTCATTTTGAACTGGATGGGTATCAGGCAAAGGTGTTTGAGCTTCAGAAGGAAAAGGAGAAGGTGCTTAGCATAGATAAAGAGCTTAAGGAGTTAGAGGAGGGATTAAGCAAGTATCGGTTTTTCATAAATTTGCCGGAGAATATAGACCAGCGGATTACGCAATATAATTCTTTAGAGAGCAATCGGGCAAAAGAGCTGGAGGGAATAGATGAAAAGATGGCGGACCTGGATGCGGAGCTAAGGGCGTTGGAGGCTGAGCCTAAATTTTTTCAGCGGTTGACCTTTAAAATTGGATTAGGACTCTTGGCGGTGGGAATTTTAGGGATAATAGTCTCCTCTTTTCTTGAGCTTAAATGGGTATCCACCCTTGGAATTTTAATTGCGCCAGCTTTAATCCTGTTAGGGATTGCGCTCTGGCAATTTTTGACTCAAGAAGGAAAGAAGAGTGAATTAAGGGAAAATCTTAAAAGGCTGGAAGAACAAAGGCGGAGAGTGATTAAGGAGTATGAGGTAAAAGGCGCGCTGGTCAAAAAATTGTTAGAGAAGACTGATTGTTCAGATACTGAGGAACTGGGGGAGATGCTGAATAATTATCGGGAGTTAGAGGCGAGAAGGGATGAGTTAAGCAGAAAGAAGAAGGAGCTTTTCTTGGAATTAGATTGGGAGAGGTTGAATAAGGAGGAGGCGGAGCTTAAAGGAAAAATTAGCGAATTAGAGGCAAAGCTTAAGAAGTTTGCAGGGATTGGATTAGATATAAATGAGATGCGGAGAGAGATAGAGACTCTGGAGAGGTCTTTGGAGCGGGCAAGGCAGTTGGGTTTGATTGGGAAGAAAGAGGAGGAGAAGGTTTCAGGGCTGGTGGTGGAGCCGGGCAAGACCCAGGTAGTAAGTGCGTTGGATAGGTCTGGATTAGTCTTCTGGGAACGGATTTTTGATTCCGGGGCAAGATTATTAGAGCTGGAGCTAGAGCAATTATGGTCGCAGACTCTGTCCCGGGCTAATCTTTATCTTCAGGCTCTTTCCGGGAGGCGTTATTTGGAAATTAACAAGCGGGAAGGGAAAATTTTTATTAGGATGTCTGAGGTGGAGAAGGAGCTGGAGTTAAGCGAGGCTGGCACAAAATCTTTTGATTTGGTGTTCTTTTCTTTAAAATTTGCCCTGCTGGAGCTTGTCCTCCAAAAATATCCATTACCGATGATTTTAGATGACCCTTATGTTCTTTTAGACGAGAACTCCGCACTAGCGGTAGGTAAAATCTTGAAGCGGTTAAGCGCTAATTCTCAAGTGGTGCTTTTTTCTTCCCAGCGATTATTTGCCCGGGAGGCGAGCCAGGCATTGGCGCTCAGTTGAGTTAAATTTTTCTTTCCGAATTTGGTTTAATCCTTTGATTGTGTTAAGTTAAATTTTGAAATGAGATTAAGCTGGAAAAAATTTTTAGCGGGATTGATAGCGAGCCTTTCTGCCTTTGGGGTGGTGTTAGGTTGTGAGCTGGTCAAGAAACTATCTCCGCCCAACAATTTTTCCGAGCAGAGGAGAGAGGTCGCGGAGTTTTCCGAGAAGGCGCAGGCTGGATTTCATCTAAGCCTTGCGCTTCAATCGCTTTTTGATAATGATTTTAAAAATTCCGAGCAGGAGCTGAAAAAGGCTATTGGCTTAGACCCAAACTCCTCTTATCTTCACTATTTGTTAGCTCAGGTTTATATAATGAGCCAGAATCCCACCTCTGCGATAGAATCCGCTAAACGGGCAATTGAGCTAAATCCGGATTGGGAGGAGCCGTATTATTTTTTGTTAGAGGTTTATCTTTTTAATCAGCAGGGTGAGCCAGCGGAGCAATTAGCGCAAAAGCTACTGGAGAAAAACCCCGGGGATAGCAAAGCGGTGATTCAACTTTCTCGGGCTTATCAGGCTCAGGGGTTGGTTGGTCCCGCGGTGGTGGTGCTTAAAAATTTTATTGAGTCATATCCTAATAAAATAGAGGCTCGGAAAGAATATGCGCGACTTTTGGGGATTTTGGGCAGAGACCAAGACGCTAAGCAGGCTTATCTGGCGCTGGTCAAAGATTTTCCAATGGATTATGAATCTTGGATAGAATACGCAGAGCTGAATCTGAGGCTAGGAGAATTAGAAGAGGCGAGAAGGGCTTATCAACAGGCGCTTGCTATATTTCCTTTGGATGTGGAGAACCGTCTGGAGCTTGTGAAAATTCTTTCCCAGTTAGGCAAATCCAAGGAGGCTCGGGAGCAGATGGAATTAGCCAAACAGTTAGCGGGTAAAAATTTTGAGACCTGGTTTTTGTCCGCTTATTTATATCTAAAAGAGAATAATCTGGAAAAAGCCAAAGAGGAGTATCTTCAAATTTTGGAGATAGCGCCTGAATCTGGACAAGTGCTTTATAGCCTGGGGCTGATTGCCCAGGAAGAGAAAAATTGGGAACAAGCGGAAAAATGGTTTTCCCGGATAAAAAGCAAAGATGAGTTTTATTTTGAGGCAAAGGCGCAGATGGTTTGGTCTATTTATCATCAGGGCAGGAAAGACCAGGCAATAGAACAAGCTAAAAAATTGATCAAGGAACACCCCGGAAAAGAGGTTTTCTGGCTGACTTTAGCCGGGATTTATGAGCAGGAGGAGCGGAATCAGGAGGCTCAAATTCTATTGGATTCTGCGCTCAAGCAGATTCCGGAAAGTCCGGAGATATTTTATGCGCTGGCAATGGTTCATTCTTTGCTTGGGGAGAATGAAAAGGCGATTGAGCTTGCGAAATTTGCGCTTAATAAGAAGCCAGAGGACCCGATGATTTTGAATTTTATTGGTTATTGCTGGGCTGAGCAGGGAGAAAATCTTGACCAGGCAGAGGAATATATCCGGAAGGCGCTTGTTAAAAATCCAGATAACGGCGCAATCATTGATAGTTTAGGCTGGGTCTATTTCCAGAAAGGAGATTATAAAGAGGCGCTTCGCTTGATAGAAGAGGCAAATCAGAGATTTCCCGGAGACCCGGAGATAAATAAACATTTAGGACAGGTCTGGATTAAATTAGGAAACCAGAATCAGGCTTTAAAATATCTGGAAAAGGCTTTGAGCTTAAATCCGCGCTCTCGGCTTAAAAAAGAGATAGAAGAGTTGATTACCGGGCTTAAACAATGAGCAGAGTTTCAAAAAATTGGGTTTGGGTTTTAATTTTGGTCTGGGGATTATTCTGGACTTTCTGCACAAAGCCCGGTCCTCAAAAAGAAGAAAAAGCTGAGCCTCTGGTTTGTTCAGGAGAGCTTAACTTCCCTGGCGCAGTAGAAAAGGTGTTACCAGAGAAAAATCAAGAACCAGCCTCCGGGGATTGGCTGGTGCGGAGGCTATCCGCAGAGCCTGCTACTCTTAATCCAATTACTTCTACTGATGTGTATTCTGAGATGGTTTATTCTTCAGTGATGGAGACGCTTTTGGAGATGGATTTAGCGACCCAGGAGTTAGTTCCTTTGCTGGCAGAGCGATATGAGATTAGCCCAGATAAATTGGCTTTTACTTTTTATTTGAGAAAAGATGTCCGCTGGCAGGATGATAAGCCTTTTAACGCGGATGATGTGATTTATTCATTGGAGCGGATTATGGACCCGAAGGTGGATTCTGCTCATCTTCGGGTTTATTATTTAGACTGCGTAGAGGCAAAGAAGCTGGACGATTACACGGTTCGGTTTCGCTGGAGAGTGCCATATTTTAAGGCGATGGAGATGTTAGGAGGACTGCCGATTGCGCCTAAGCATATCCTCTATGATGGCCCTGATTTTAACAGTCACCCTTTTGGCAGGGCGTTGATTGGCACGGGTCCTTATCAGATGGTCTCTTGGGAGACCGGCAAGAGGATTGAGCTGGTTCGGAATAAGGATTATTGGGGAAAGCCCGGATATTTTGAGCGGATTATTTTCAAAATAATCACGGATGATAATGTTTCGCTTCAGGTATTTAATCAAGGCGGGATTGATTTGGTAGGATTGACCCCGATTCAATGGCTCAAGCAGACCAATTATTCCGCTTTTTTAAACCGGGCAAATAAAATCGCTTATGATTATCCCCAGTTCGGATATATTGGCTGGAATCTCAGAAGACCACCTTTTGATGATAAGAAGGTGCGTAAAGCAATGACCATGCTTCTCAACCGAGACGCGATTTTAAAAAATATCTATTTTTGCTTGGGCGAGGTGGTGAGCGGACCGGTCTATATCAATACCCCTTATTATGACCAATCAATCAAGCCTCTGGCTTATGACCCACCGCAGGCAAAGCAATTATTAACTGAAGCGGGCTGGATTGACCAGAATCAAGATGGAATCAGAGAGAAAGATGGAAGGGATTTTAGATTTGAGTTATTGATTCCAGCCGGAAATGAAAATGCGGAAAAACTGGCGACCATTTTCAAGGAGGATTTAAAGAAAGCCGGGATTGAGATGGGTATTCGGATGTTGGAATGGAGTGTGTTTTTGAAGAACCTTCATGAATGGAAGTTTGACGCGTGTATGTTAGGATGGGCAATGGACGCTAACACTGACCTTTATCAGATTTGGCATTCTTCTGGCGCGGATGTCAAAGGCAGTTCCAATCATATCGGCTATAAAAATCCGGAGGTGGATAGGCTGATTGAGGAAGCGAGAAAAGAGTTTGATAAAGAAAAGCGGGTTCAGATGTATCATCAGATTCATCGGATTATCGCAGAAGACCAGCCTTATACTTTCCTTTTTACCAATAAAGCGCTGATTGCGATTGATAAAAGAATCAAAAATGTTATTCCTTATCCGATTCGGCCCAGCTTCAAATTCACTGATTGGTTCGTGCCAGTAGAGCTTCAAAAGTATTCCCAATCCGGTTCAGCAAAAACTCCTCCGAAAAAATAAAAATTTTCACTCTCCCCGTGTTATCTTTCCTGGTATTTTCCTTTGCCCTTTCCAAAAGATAAATATAAAATTATAACTATGAGAAAAGTAATCAATTTTAAGGGAGAAAAATGAAGGAGAGCAGGGTCAGGATTGGGATTTGTGGCACTGGGTTTGTCGGAAACATTCATTGCCGGGCAATCAGCGGGAATCAAAAGGCAGAGCTAATTGCGGTTTGCTCCTTGACCAATAAGGAACGAGGCAGGGCTTTTGCTCAGCGCTATAAAATTCCAAAGCTTTACACTGATTTTGAAAAGATGCTCAAAGACCCTTCATTGGATTTGATTTTTCTTTGCATCCCCAATCATCTGCACGCAGAATTTGCCATAAAGACCGCAAAAGAGAAAAAGCCTTGCTTCGTGGAAAAGCCTTTATGCCTGACCTTAGCAGAAGCGGATAAAATGATTAGCTCTGCCCGGGAGAACCGGGTCAAGTTATTTTATGGAGAAAATCTTTGTTTTGCGCCCAAGTATGTTCGGCTGAAGGAGCTGATTGAAGAGGGCGCGTTGGGAAAGATATTTTATATTAAGCACCGAGAGAGCCATAGCGGCCCTCATTCCAGATGGTTCTGGGATATAAGGCTTTCTGGCGGAGGCGCAATGATGGATATGGGCTGTCACGGGATAGAGTTTGCCAGATGGCTTTTAGGCAAGCCTAAAATCAAGCGGGTGTTCGCGTCTCTTGCCAGATTTGTTCATAAGAAAAAGACTCAAGGAGAGGATGATAGCGTTCTTGTGCTGGAGTTTGAGAATGGCGCAAGGGCAGTGATAGAAAACTCCTGGGCGCTCCGCGGGGGATTAGATGACCGGGCAGAGGTTCAAGGGACGCTTGGGGTCGCGTTTTGCGATTTGGTCTATGGCTCAGCGCTAAGGGTGTTCAGCGCTCGGGGATTGGGCTATGCGGTGGAGAAGGCAGAGAGCAGAAAGGGATGGAGTTTTGTGGTTTATCAAGAGGAGGAGATGTATGGTTATCCTCTCCAGGTCGCGCATATTGTAGATTGTATTTTAGAGAATAAGAAACAGATAGAGACCGGAGAGGATGGGAGAATTGTATTAGAGGCGATGATGGCGGGTTATCTTTCCGCAAAACTGGGAAAATGGGTTGAGCTTCCTGCCAAACTGCCAAAGAATAAAAAGCCTTACCAGTTCTGGAAAGAATAGAAATTTAGAGAATTCAAAAGGAGGAAGAAATGAAACATGGTTTTAAATTTGGTAGGAGAAATTTTTTAAAAGTTATAGCTTTAACCGGGGTTGGCTTTGGGGTAAGAAGAAATGTCCAAGCTAAGTCAATTGAATCAAGAAATAATTTTGCCAGATATTTCACAAAAGAGCCAGGCAAGCTCAAATTGCTTGCGGTGACCGACCTTCATTTTTTTGATAGCACAGCCCCAAAGGAAAACAATCAAAAAACCATAAATGAACTTAAATGCTTGATAGAAAAATTCAATCCAGAGTTGATGCTCTTAAACGGAGATACCTGGTATGAAGGGGTGGGCGAGATTTCCTTTAGGAGATGCCAGTGGGCTTGCGAACAAATAGGCGAACTTGGTATTCCTTGGATTTTTGTCTTTGGAAATCATGATGCAGTGGTGGACTTCAAAAGGGTTTATAAGGTATTAACTCTCACCCCAAATTCCCTTTTTT
>Ga0172364_10001011_pt1 | contig 21064 bp, 17 predicted proteins | sample LakKivSesite10cm_FD_114545 | JGI IMG/M metagenome (GOLD analysis project Ga0172364, IMG submission 114545) | Sediment microbial communities from Lake Kivu, Rwanda - Sediment site 10cm | ecosystem: Environmental > Aquatic > Freshwater > Lake > Sediment | place: Rwanda: Western Province, Lake... | reverse complement strand
AGGAAGGGTTTTTATGGCCATTTTCGTAACAATCCCGAGACATCCCCTCAAGCCCGTGTACCCTCTCAGGAGGCCTCTTAAATCAGGGCCAGGCCCGTCGCCCCAGAACGGATCGTCACCGAGAGCGAATGAGCCCATCTTTACAAGTTCCCCGTCTGGTAACACAAGTTCTGTTCCCAGTATACGTCTGTGAGGAAGGCCAATCCGGTGGCTTAAGGGAGACCAGCCATCACCGATCAAATTTGCGATGGCCGATGCCTGTGCCCCACCTCCACCGATAACTACGTAAGCGCCTCTCTTCATTGCCTCTTCTTGAATCGGTGAATATATAACGCCGGAGCCTACAACGATATAAAAGTGTTTCTCATCTATCTCAAAATGATTCATGCGTTTCAGGTCTATAAGTAACTCATTTTCAACATGGCAGTGGGAGCGTGGTCCATAGAAACCCGTGCTGTAAGGCACGTAGGCTACCTTGTAGCGGTTGCATATCTTCACAATCTTCTGGACCTCTTCCGTGGTCTTCGGCATGATAACGGCGCCTGGTACCTTTGTCATCACCCTCTCATATCCCAAACCACACTCGTATCCTCCTGGCCCGCATCTATAACCTTCACAAATTGCAGGGTCATCGGAGATATACCTAAGACCCGCTATCGATTCTAATGCGTTATATACTTCTTTATGTATACTCATAGTCTACCTCCTTATATTTCAACTGAAGCAAGGATAAGTTCAGAAATATCCATTACCTTCGTGCTGTCCCCGTTCTCTTTTACGGCCTGAGCAAAATTGCCCACTCCTACTTTTTTTATTCAACAATAATTTTATCACAAACCGTAATTTCTTTAATCCTAATTCTTGAGGGGTTTTTTTGTCAAGAACATTATCAATGAACTTAGATAGCTCATACTGGCCTAATTATTCTTATTATTCCAAAACATTACAAACGTCATATGCCTTTTATGCCATTCAATAATTTGTCGAAATTGCCATGTTATGTTGCATGTTGCTAAAACAGCAGGATCCCACCCTCATAATCACGCTTTCCATTTGAAAGATAGCATAGAGGAAATAGTCTACAGACTAAGGAGTACAGGAAGGAATGTTAATCGAGCACTGTATATAGACAGGATTAAGTAGGCAAGGAAATTTTTTCTCTACCATTTTTCAGCCGCTTTAAAAAAAATCGATAAATGTTATTTGGAGATTACCAAAGACTGAAAAAACTACGGGGAGACAATTGCCTCCCCGCATATTGGATTGTAGGAACTAAAAAATATTAAGTCTACTTTGCCTTTTTGGCGGGCGCCTATTTTCCGGACCAGTAGTAATCGTACTCCTGCAGGGATATGTAGCCGTCGCCGTTCTTATCGATTTCCTTGAACCGGCCTTTCATCGCAGCCATAAATTCATCCATGGAGACCTTACCGTCCTTATTGGTGTCCATGTCGTTAAAGCGGGCCATCCAGAAAACCACACATTCAGCTTCGTCAACCTTTCCGTCTTTGTTGACGTCCATATTTCTGGTGACCTTGCCTTTTGCCTTCTTCGGCGCCTGGGCCTTCGCTCCGCACCAGTAGGCGACAAATTCCTGGGCTACCAGCACATTGTCCTTGTTGGCATCAGCGCTGTTGAAGGCCTGCTTGGTAGCTGCCTGAAATTCGTCAGCCATCAACTTGCCATCTTTGTTGGCATCGATGTCCTTGAAGCGTCCCTTCCAATAGGCGCTATACTCCGCTATTGTTATCACGCCGTCACCGTTGGTGTCCATCTTGGAAAAAACCGTTTGGGTTACAACCGGCTTCTTTTCTTGGGCCACTGCTCCGCCAAGGCCGAACACCAGTACCAAGATCATAACCATTACCACGCCGCATGTTTTTTTCATAATCCACTCCTTCTTAAAAGATATTTTACCTCTTCGACTTTCAGAAAGAAAATTAGGGTCAGGTCTTGAAAGAAAATTAGGGTCAGGTCTTGAAATATTAGTTTTTTATAATCCATTCTTCCCCCTGTTTCCTTTATTTTCCTGCTATTTTAATAAGTTGTCAAGGGATTTTTAGGATTAGCCATCAGCAGTCATTTTTCAGCTTTTAGTGCGCTATGCCCCATGCTTCTTAATCATACACCAATCACCGCTCAATACCCTGGGAGGGAATAGTTTCTCTGATTCCGCACCTGTTTTCTTGAGAGGTTGGCATGTTAATTGTCACATGTCAGGGCTGATCCCTATGCTTCCCTATATATTCTATATGTTCTCGTTGGTCATCTTAAGTCTTGAGGTCATTTCTTTAAGAATAGACAGAACAATCTTTGGATTTTCCCTCAATATGACATCAAAATTATCATGGGAGATACTTACAAGCTGTGTGTCAGGTTCTGCGGCAATTGCTGTAGCTGTCCTCAGGGTATTGACGAGCATTGACATCTCGCCAAAGTATTCACCCTTCTTCATGACCCTGATGATCTGCTCGTTTTTTGAAATATTGATAGAACCGGAGATAATATAGAACATGTTATTTCCCTTTTCGCCTTCTGCAAAAACTATCTCCCCTGTGTTATAGCGTTTTATAAACTTCTTTATAAGCATCTTTGGTGCTTTAAGAGAAGTTGAGTCATCAAGAAAAAGTCCCTTCAGCAGTAGTGCATCTCTCTTACTAATATTTACCATGGTCTCGGCGCCGAAGAGGATTACCAGGAAGCAATAATAGACCCATATAATCATTATGAACAGGGTTTTTAGAGAACCAAAGGCCAGACCATAGCTGGGATTGAAGGTAATAAAGATTGAAAACAAATCTCTCATAAAGATTATGAGGAAAGCAGAGACAAGGGAAACTGTAAGGAGGCGGTTTATCCTCAACTTTACAGGTAAAAAGGTGATATAGAAAATGCACATACATAAAGTTGCTACAATCAGGGAGGCAATAATCCCTGTAATATTGATTAATGACGAAGCATTTTTTAATAACATAACTGTAATACCGGAATACAATATTTCGCCTACCATGAGCACAAAGAATAGAATAAGTATAATGAGGGCTGCCACGGCGTTAAGGAACTGTGACCGTATCAAAGATATTTCCCTGTCTATATTGAAAATTTTGATGAATGCAGTTCTTAGCGAGTCTGTGAGAGACATGATTGATACAAAAACTATTGAAAGGCTAACAACTCCCCATATTACTTTATGTTCCGTTGAGAAGTAGAATTCTTTGGTAGTGAATTTATTAAGTTGTGGGAACAGGTGGGCTATGAGATTTTCTATACCACTCATGATTGTCTGTGACAGAAAAGCGTAATTCCCAAGCAGATATGCAATGAAGAAGAAAAGCGGTATGAGAGAAAAAAAGCCATAGGTAGCGAGAGCTGCTGACATCTCAAAATCGTTGTTTTTCAAGAATGATTTTATAGATTCTCTCATTATCAAAATAGCAATGCCTATGATTTTTTTTATTTTTTCAAATTTCATACGGGTAGGTTTACCTTATCGAAATTAAGTTTCCAATTATGCAATAGTACCATCCTTATATATATGTCATATATTATGTCACAACATTCAAGTATTTTAAATATCTCTATTAATACAACAACTGGAAAACCCTATGAACCAAATAGCTCCGTTAGCCGCTATTGGAAGGCAGGGTCCACACTTAAAAGCCGAAACATCTTGAATATTTGAGATGTAACAGTTATAATAAAAAAACTGGGAGGGAGAAAGGCGAAACTCCTCTCTCTTATTTTCTGGAGGATAGAATGAAAGTGGAGGTAGAGACTCTTGATAATGTGAGGAAAAGGGTGGAGGTTATCCTTCCGGAAGAGAAAATAACAGAAATAGAAGAAAAGATATATGAAGAGCTTAAGAAAGGGGCCAAGGTAAAAGGTTTTAGACCCGGAAAAATTCCAAGATCTATTATTACCCACTATTATAAGGATTATATTGATGAAGAGTTAAAGAAAAGGATGGTTCAATCCACAATGGCAGATGCCCTTAGTATGGCCAAGGTCGAACCTATTATAGAGCCCTATGTGGATTTTTTGGAAGAAGAGGGGCGCCATGGTTACAAACTTGAGTGTGAGGTCCTGCCCGAGATAGAACTGCCTTCCTATAAAGGGGTAGGGGTAGAGGTAGAGGCAATCAAAGTAACAGATGAGGATATGGAGAAAAAAATTGAAAGTTTACGACAAATGCACGCTGAAATGATAACAAAAGAAGGAGACATCGGGGCGCAGAAAGGAGATTTTGTTGTTATTAAGTATCAAGGGTATATGAATGGAAAACCGGTAAAAGATATAGCTACGGAAGCATATCCACTGGAAATAGGTGCTACTGCACTTATGCCGGAGTTTGAGAATACACTCATCGGGATGAAAGCGGGTGATGAAAGAGAAGTAGAGATAAAGTTTCCTGAAGATTATCCCGATAAAGAAATTGCATCAAAAACAATACTTTTTAAGGTATTGCTTAAAGAGATCAGGGAAAAAAGGCTTCCGGAAGTGAATGATGAGTTTGCCAAGGATCTTAACTTTGAAAACATGACAAGCTTGAAAGACGGACTTAAGAAAGAGATAGAAAAGGAGAAAGACGGGGCGAGAAAAAGGGATGTTACTCAAAAGATAACAGAGTCTTTAATAAATGGGATGGATATACCTGTTCCTAAAAGGCTCCTTGAAAAAAGGATAGAGATGATGGTACAGGACGCGAAGTCAAGGTTTAAAACAGATAAATTAAACGAAGAGGAACAAAGAACTCTTGAGAGTAACTTGAAAAAGGAGTTTGAACAAAGGGCGCAGGAAAGGATTAAGATAGATATAGTGCTCTCAAAAATTGCTGAAAAAGAGGGCATAAAGGTAGATGATAATGATATTCATGAGAGAATAAAAAAGATTGCTGAGGATACAAAGAGGCCTTATGATGATATTAAGAGTTTTTATGAACATTATAACCTCACGGAGAACTTGAAAAACAGCGTTGTCGAAGAAAAAACTATTAATTTTCTCAGAGATAATGCGATTATAAGGGAGAAATCATGAATCTTGTCCCAATAGTGATTGAAAAGGATGGTAGAGGAGAAAGGGCCTATGATATATATTCAAGGCTGCTTAAAGAGAGAATTGTCTTCCTGGGTACCAGTATAGATGATAATGTGGCTAATACTATCATAGCACAGCTTTTATTTCTAGAATCTGAAGACCCTGCAAAGGATATATATCTATATGTGAACACACCCGGTGGTTTAATTACAAGCGGTCTCGCTATTTATGACACAATGCAATATGTAAAACCGCCAATAGTAACTATGTGTATTGGTCAGGCAGCAAGCATGGGGGCGGTATTGCTCGCAGGTGGTACAAAGGGTAAAAGGTATGCACTTCCTCACTCGAGAATCCTTATTCACCAGCCCCTTGGAGGTGCACAGGGACAGGCAACAGATATAGACATTCAGGCAAAAGAGATATTGAGGATGCGGGAAGAAATAAACAGGATTTTAAAAAAACATACAGGACAGCCGATTGAAAAGATTGCAATGGATACCGAAAGGGATTTTTACATGACTGCCGAGCAGGCAATGGAATACGGTATTATAGACCAGATAGTGGAGAAGAGGCAATGACAATGATCAAAAAAAATAATGGGAGAACGATTAAATTACACTGCTCTTTTTGTGGAAAGAGCCAAGACGAGGTAAGGAAACTGATTGCAGGTCCTATGGTGTATATCTGTGATGAATGTATAGAGCTTTGTAATGAGATTATACAGGATGAAGCAAAGAAGGAGAGATTTGACTACATTAAAACTTCTATACCAAAACCCCAGGAGATTAGAAAGCTTCTTGATGAGTATGTCATAGGACAGGATTATGCGAAAAAGGTACTTTCAGTGGCTGTTTATAACCACTATAAAAGAATAGAATCCAGGGCAACTTTTGATGATATAGAAATACAGAAGAGCAACATCCTTCTTATTGGGCCAACTGGTTCAGGAAAGACGCTCCTTGCAAAGACCCTTGCAAAAATATTGCATGTTCCCTTCACAATAGCGGATGCCACTACGTTAACGGAAGCTGGTTATGTAGGAGAGGATGTAGAGAATATCATACTTTATCTATTGCAATCTGCAGACTACAACACGGAAAGGGCTGAGCGCGGTATTGTGTATATAGATGAGATCGATAAAATATCCAGAAAGACCGATAGTCCGTCAATAACGAGGGATGTATCAGGTGAAGGTGTTCAACAGGCACTTTTAAAGATTATAGAGGGAACAATTGCAAATGTGCCGCCAAAAGGTGGGAGGAAACATCCCCAGCAAGATTATATTAAAGTAGACACAACGAATATTCTCTTTATATGTGGTGGATCATTCAATGGTGTAGAATCAATAGTAGCAAATAGAATTGGGAAAAAAGGAATAGGTTTTGGTGTCGATGTGGAAGGTGGGAGAGATAAACAGTATTCAGAATTAATTAAAGATATTCAACCAGAAGACCTCCTTAAGTATGGATTAATACCTGAATTTATAGGAAGACTGCCAATTATAGCTACCCTTGAAGATTTAAGTGAGGATGTCCTTGTGGAAATTTTGAAGAGACCGAGAAATGCTATTGTAAAACAGTATAAAAAGCTTTTTGATCTGGAAAATGTAAAGCTCACATTTACTGAAGGTGCACTAAGGGATATTGCAAAAGAAGCAATGAAGAAGAAAACAGGTGCAAGGGGCTTAAGGTCTATAATGGAAAAGGTTATGCTGGACGTGATGTATGAAATACCTACTCTATCTAATGTAAAGGAATGTGTGTTAAGTGAAGAAGTTATAATGAGCCGTGAAAGACCTATACTGATCTATGAGGAAGAAGCAGAGATTGCCTGAGGGTTTGACTTTTATTAGATGAGTTGTTATATTTGAAAGTTCGGGCGGATAGCTCAGCGGGAGAGCATCGGCCTTACAAGCCGGGGGTCGCAGGTTCAAAACCTGTTCCGCCTACCATTTAAGCGGGGATGTAGTTAAGCCTGGTTATAACGCCGGCCTGTCACGCCGGAGGCCGCGAGTTCAATTCTCGTCGTCCCCGCCATTTTTTAAAGGATAGAATGAACCTTGCCCTATGTATACATAACCACCAGCCGGTAGGAAACATGGATTTTATCCTGGAAGAGGCATATGTGCGTGCATATATGCCTCTTTTTAATGTGTTGAAAGATTTCAAAGAGATAAAGATAAATCTCCACTTTTCAGGTTATCTTTTTTTATGGTTATACAAAAACAAGCCTGAGTATATCAAACTTTTAAAGGGACTCAAGAAAAAAGGCCAGGTTGAAATAGTATCAGGCGGTATGTATGAACCTATCTTTTCGTTATTACCAGAGGAAGATGGATATTCACAGATAAAGATGCATATGGATTGTATGGAGGGTGTTTTTGGTGAAAGACCGCAAGGTATATGGCTTGCAGAGAGGGTGTATGAACCTCATATACCCAGAATTTTAAGCAAGGCAGGCGTTTCCTATACTCTTGTAGATGATAACCATTTTAAGGCTGTTGGGATGAAGGAAGACGAGCTTTACGGCTATTATATTACAGAGTATGAAGGATATAAATTGTTAATATTTCCCGGTTTAGAGTTCTTGAGATATGCGATCCCCTTTAAGCAGATAGAAAGAATTGATGAATATTTCAGGGGAGTAAAGGAAAAAGGAGGAGATTTAGCAGTTTTTGGAGATGATGGAGAAAAATTTGGTTTGTGGCCTGGTACATACGATTCTGTATATAAGGAAAATTGGCTAAGAGCCTTTTTTACATACCTGAGCGAGAATAAAGATTGGATACAGACTGTTACATTTGGCGAATATGTGTCACGGAAGCCACCAAAAGGTCTTGTCTATCTTGACTGCAATTCGTATAAAGAGATGGGAGAATGGTGTTTACCTGCCACTGTCTCGAAAGGTTATAGCGCGTGCATGAATAATGCTGATGTGAACTATAAACGTTTTTTAAAAGGTGGTTATTTTAAATACTTCCTCACAAAGTATGTTGAAAGCAACGACATGCATAAAAAGATGCTCTGGGTAACAAAAAGAGTTAAAAAGGATGTGACTGCCAGGGAACATGTGTTTATGGCCCAGACTAATGATAGTTATTGGCATGGAGTTTTTGGTGGTCTTTACCTTCCCCATCTTCGGGCTTCTGTTTATAAACACCTTATTGAGGCAGAAAAGTGTTTAGACCCCCAAAAGCCGTTTGTTGAAGGATACCTTGAAGATATAAATATGGATGGATGGGAAGAGGCAGTTCTCAATAACAATGATTTAAAGGCGTATTTCTTGCTTAAACAAGGCGGAATTTTATATGAACTTGATTATAAACCATCGTCCACAAATATTATGGCTACTCTCTCAAGGAGGTATGAGGGTTATCACGATAAGGTAAAGAGTGCCTCATCGAGCGATATAGCAGACGGAAAAAAGACAATCCATGATATGATTATTGCAAAAGAAGAGGGTCTTGAGCAATACCTCCATTATGACTGGTATAGAAGGGCTTCTCTTATAGATCATATTATGGGGAAGGATGTAACATTTGAGAATTTTTATAGGGGTAGATATATTGAGCCAGGAGATTTTATCAAGGAATCGTATAAGGGAGAGATAAAAAGGGGTAAGAAGTGCGTTACACTATCGATGAGAAGGGATGGATATTACTGGAAGGGGAATAAGGGGTTACCGTTGTCTATAAAGAAAAATATTGTTTTGCATGAAGGAGAAGACACAGTTTTAATAGACTATTTGATTGAAGGTAACATTGTTGAACCTTTCTATGTGGGTATAGAGTTTAATTTCTCATTTTTGGGAAGTGGTGGTGAAAGGTATATGGAAACTGAACATGGAAGGTTACCCCTCACAAGTAAAGAGATTTTAAAGCCTTCTCGTAGCGTGTTACTCCATGACCCATATCAAAATGTTAAAGTTATACTCGAACTGGATATACCTACTTATATATGGACATTTCCGGTAGAAGTTGTTTCCCTGTCGGAAAATGGTTTTGAAAAGAACTACCAGAGCACAATGCTCATGCCTCTCTGGGATATAGACCTGATGGGCGGGGTAAAAAACATACAAATGAAACTCCATCTTCATGGTATCAGTAGTAATAACAACTCACAATAGAAGGGTTTATTTAAAACAAGCCGTTCTTTCTGTATTAGATCAGGACTATAAAGAGAAAGAAGTTATAGTGGTTGATGATGGTTCTACCGATAATTCCCTTGAGGAGATTAAAGGGTTGCCTGTCCGGTATGTATGGAAGCTAAACGGGGGCATAAGCAGTGCCCGCAATACAGGCATAAGGGTTTCAAACGGTGAGTATATAGCATTTCTTGATGTGGATGATTTATGGAAAAAAGGCAAGCTCTCAAAACAAATGGAACTGATGGAGAAGCAGGATGTCTTAATCTCATACACAGACGAAATCTGGATAAGGAATGGAAGGAGATTAAATCAAAAATTGAGGCATAAAAAGTACTCAGGCTATATCTTCGAACAATGCCTGCCTCTCTGTATCATAAGTCCATCATCTGCGTTAATTAAAAGAGAGGTATTCGAGAAAATAGGCCTTTTTGATGAATCTTTACCTGTGTGCGAGGATTATGATATGTGGCTAAGGATTTCCTCTAAATACCCAATACTATTTATAGAAAAACCTTTGATCGTAAAAAGGGGAGGGCATGAAGACCAACTTTCAAAAAAATATGAAGCCATAGATCGATTCAGGATACAAAGCCTGGTTAAGATACTGAGCAGTAATACACTGGATAAAGATAATAGGGTAAAGGCTGTGGCGGAATTAAAGAAAAAATGCCAGATTTATATAAGGGGAGCACAAAAAAGAGGAAGGATGGAAGAAGCAGAATATTACATCAAACTTTTAGAGGTAGTGAACAGTGAACAATTATATTTGGGAGTTTTAAAAAGGGGGGAGAAATGGAAGGAATGAGAAAGGCAAAAATAGTTTGTACAATAGGACCGGCAACAAGTAGTGAAAAGGGCATAGAGGCGCTTATTGCAAGTGGCATGGATGTGGCGAGATTGAACTTCTCCCACAGCGACCATAATTTTCATGGTGATGTGATCAATAAGATTAGAAAAGTTTCTGATAAACTTCAAAAACATGTTTCAATTCTTCAGGATCTTCAAGGCATCAAGATAAGGGTAGGGGAGCTTTCAGGAGGGAAGGTCAACCTGGTTAAAGGAGAAAAGCTTACAATCCGGCAGGGTAATGTAAGGGGAGACGAAAAGAACATATTTATAACTTTCCCATCGTTAATAGAGGATGCGAAGATTGGAGATACTGTTCTTTTAGATGATGGACTTATCCGACTTGAGGTTTTAAAAAAGGAAAAGGATTCATTGATAACTACTATCATTGAAGGAGGGGTACTGAAAGAGAAAAAAGGCGTCAATCTTCCGCATATGAAGGTGAGCCGGGGGTCTTTTACTGAAAAGGACAAAAAGGATCTTGAGTTTGGTATAAAGATGGGTGTTGACTACGTAGCATTATCATTTGTGAGAAGTGCCAGAGATATTATAAACGTAAAAAGATGGCTCTCAAGAAAGGGTGTATATATCCCTATCATAGCCAAGATAGAAAAAGAAGAAGCCATAAGGGACATCGAAAGAATTATTGGTGAAGTTGATGGAGTAATGGTAGCAAGGGGAGACCTTGGGGTTGAAATGCCTTTAGAAGAGGTTCCGATGATTCAGAAAATGCTTATACAGAAAGCTAATAATAGTGGCCGTATAGTTATAACGGCCACGCAAATGCTTGAATCAATGACGCAACATACAAGACCTACACGGGCGGAAACTACAGACGTTGCAAATGCTGTAATTGATGGGACAGATGCCCTGATGCTGTCAGCAGAGACTTCCTCAGGAAAGTATCCAATAGAAGCCCTGAAAGTTATGGATAGAATTATTGTATATACAGAAAGCTCAAACCAGAAGGACGGGCAAACCCATGTGCCAATATATGTTCATGGTGGTATTTACGAGTTTCCTGAAGCAGTTGCTCATGCAGCGTCCCATGCGGCAGAGGAGGTTGGTGCCAGATGGATAGTGGCATTCACAAGGTCTGGATTTACTGCCAGATTAATATCGAAATTCAGGCCACGCACGCCTATAATTGCATTTTCGCCTGATGAGAAAGTTGTGAGACAGATGTCAATTTATTGGGGTGTAAGGGCACATTTTGTGAGACATCTGGAAAGTACAGACGAGCTTGTAAACGAGGTGGATTCTTTGTTGATAAAGTTAGGATATGCAGAAGTGGGCGACAGGGTAATAATAGTAGCAAGTCTTCCCCCATCCACATCAGGCAAGACAAATTTTGTAAAGATGCATGAGATCAGGGGAACGGTATAGTGTAATACTTATCATTATTCATTTCCAAAATAAGTATTTTCTCGAATGTCCATAAGTTTACCCTTTAATTTCTTTATAAATTCCTCTTTATCAAGTGCGAAAAGAGGGTTGATTTCTATTTGGACCTCTGGCGGCGCTGTTATTTTTGCTTCTTCAAGCCAGTTTCTGTAATAGTTACTCATGGCATGACGTACTGTTTCCGGTGAATTATCGCCATCTCTATTTTTAACCGGAGAAAATTCTTCTTCACGGGCTACCTCCAAACAGCAGGTTTTTCTTGCAAGTGGGATGGCATCAAATACGAATGTTTCAAATTTCCAGGCTGTTGTTTTTATGGGTTTCCCATCAGAACCGATCGTTTTAACAGTCTTTATTGCACAATGATATGGCAAGGCAAATCCATGTTTGTTTAAACGCTCAATAAAGGAAATGTTTAATACATGTATGGCAGTATTTCCAGCCCAGTAAAGGATAGCCCCATTTTCATCCAGAGCAGACATCTTTTTAATGCTAAGGTCGTTATATTCGATAATCGCATCTTTGCCGTGTATGGATAGATAGACACCAACCTTTTCCCTGGTATTTCTTCGCCTCACTACTTTTGTAGATATTTCTGCGTCTAAGATTTTGTGATAGCCAATAAAAGCAGGATCAGCTATTTTAACCAGGGGATTATCAACCTGACAGTAAAAAAGCTCTGAAATACCTTTTTCTGTTAAATATTTTAGAAGGCCGGAATTGTGAAGTGCCTTAAGAGAACCACCGTGACCATCTGGGTTCATAAATAGGTGGGTTTCGTCTTTCAAGATTAGCCTTCCTTCAGGGGTTATACTTGGTAACATGCTTTGTTGAAAAAAATGTACCGTATCCCTGTCAAGCCCATAATAATCGTGTGCATTGAAGAAATTCAGGGTATCCTGATGATTCTCATGGCTTGTCATGATGAGAAGCGGGATTGTAGCGTGATATCGGATGGACATTGCTTTTATTGATTCTGCAAAAAGCTGAAATAATGATTTTTTCTTTATTGGCGTGATTGGCAATGCGCCTTTTGGACCTTCACTGCCAAGCCTTGAACCCTGCCCACCGGCAACAATCAGTGTAGCAATCTTGTTTTGACGAATTAGCGATTTTCCTAAAACCCGTGCTTCTTCCTGTTGGGATTTCTCTCTGTGTGTTTTAGGGATGGGAATGATTGGAGATTGCATGAAATCGTCTGTATAATTTAGATGGTTAATCTTACGGGAAAAAGTTTTGTGCAGTTTAAAGATGAGATTAAAATCCAATCCTTGTAACCCTTTCAGAAACTCATCTTGTTTTTCAGGAGGTAGATTTCTGTAATGGTTCAGGATGTGATGTTGATTGTATTTTTCGGCAATTTTAAAATATTCTTTCTCTGTCATAACCATATCCCATTATATTACACAAAAATTATTGCATTATACTCGTAAAAGTCAACTCTATTTATAACAAAATCATAGTCATCAATATCTTGCTTCAGATTGTTTATTTAATCTTATTCAGGCTGGCGAAGAGCGGTTAGAACATGAGTTTGTCTTTGTGGCTGTGTTATCTGCCATTTTGTGCAAAATCTGATATTGCAATACCTGACCCCCCCAACCCTACTATTCATATCTTCAACCCCTATCTCCCTGCCTGACTTCTGAGGCAAAACAAGATAGGTGTTCGGTAAATGACAACCATTTTTAATATGTAAATCTTTCATTTCCCTGTAACCTCCCAATACCCACCCTTATCTGGTCCAACTCTTTGCAATATTCCTTTTTGTTTCAACTTCTCAATATTTTTTTTAATTGTGTCAGGACTTACACCTAATTTTTCTGCCAGTTGACTGCGTGTTAATGCGTTGTTATGCTCCAGCAGTTTCAGTATATTTAATGCTGTAACAGTCAAATCTTCTGGGTATTTTCTGGGTATTTTCTGGGTAATCCTTATTGGTTCTGCTGCCGCCATTTTCAGATATTCATTGCTCTGTCTGAAGACAATATAAAAATGCGTATCTGTAAACTCAATCTTAGGATTAGGAGCGTTTTCTGCCTTGCAGATATCCCTCATTCTCTGCATGCCGGAGCCGAGCCTCTCTCCGAAATGTATCCTTGAAAACAAATCTGCAATTAACTGATTTCTTCTAAAAACGGTTTTCCCGAGAATGAATTTTTTGGGCTTGGCCCATATATTTTCTATCTGGATTCTGTCGGGGAAGAATTTCAAAATATTGTTATGTCCATGTTCAAAATAATCTTTGTGCATTACGGAGTTGATAACTGCTTCTCTTATTGCCTCAAAGGGATATTCATAGATTTCTTCCCTTTGCGGCTTTCCTGTAAATCTGTACGCCACCTTTGCATAGAGTCTGACAAAATCCATCACCTGATCAACGATCTCAAACAAACCACCGGTTATTTCTTTTCTGTCTATTACATCAACCCCATTCTTGTCCTTAAAAAGCGCAACTGTATAAACCGACCATGGAACAAATCTTTGAGGCTCTTTTGCAAAAAACAGCACTCCTGCTTTAGTCAGAAGAAGTTCGCCTTCCTGTTTTTCGGCAACGCCGAGATTGACAAGAACGCTTTCTTTTTTTACTGATTTTGAAAGTCCTGCCAGAACCAGAAATTTATGCAGCTTATTACTGTCAAAATCTTTTGGATATTTGAATTTTGGCTCAATAAGTTCGTCAAACCGAATCTTGCCCTCTGATTTAAAGAGGGTAAGCAGTTCATCTCTTGTCATTTTCTGAGAGTTTGGTCCGATTCTTTTGTAAAATCCTGATGAACATTCGTAAGGCTTGTCCTCGCCTTCTCTTGCATTAACAACGAGGATGTTATTACAACTTTCAAACGAGAGCTTTATTTTGGGCCTGCAATTATTCGCTATATCCTGAATTCTGGACTTCAATTTATTGGTAATATTTATCCCCTTAATTTCCCCTTTATCAGTTACTCCAATAAATATCCTACCGCCCGAAGAATTGGCAAATGCCACTATTTCCTTCTCCAGATTGCTCAAGCCTTCCTTGAATTCAATTTTGTAGCCTTCGCCCTCTTTGAGAATTATGTCCAGTTCTTTCTTAACCATTTTGTTCTCTATATCGTCAACTCAATTTACCTTGATAAACAAGGTTTCTTCTTTTACCGATTAATCGTGAACCTATTCGTGAACCCCTTTCAGGCTAATACATATCTAAATCTCCATTTTGGCTTAAACATGATCAGCCTCCCTTCTTGCGACTTTCTTCCCACTCCCGTGTCACATCAATCTCTTCTGTCTCCTCTAAATCCCTGTATGCCGGCAAAACCTTTGCCCCCTTAGTTGGTGACATTAAGTCTCCCTATATTAAGATGTCAACATTTCAAGAGCGTCCCAACCGTCCAACTCAGACGTTAGTTGCAAGAAACCTTCGGTTTCATCTATGCCGTACACATTATGAGAATTTTACTCGTAATCTTCAAATATAGCTTCCGGGAAACGTTTCATCAAAATCGCCTTTTTTAGTTGTCCTTTAGGACCTTGCACACGGAATCTACCATGTTTAGTAATTGCCACAGATATGATTTCTTGCTGTATAAAGTTTTCATATATTAGAGCCAGATATTCCCTGTATTGAAGCAAGCATACACCTATTTTACCACACACCAGTGCCAGGTAAGTTTTTTCATCATACTTACTGAAAAGTTTGCGAACGGTTTCTTGCTGCCTCCCTCGTGACTGATCTGAATGCCGCACATCTCTCGCTCAACCATCTTGTCCAGAGTCTTCATTGTCCGGAAAAAAATCTTCATCGCTTGAAGTCTGTATTTCTTTTAAAGAACCATACTTTTTGAGGATAAACCTTAGCACAGTGTAGTATCGATAAAAGAAGTACTCAGAGACATTGGTATCCGTGATTTTAATTTTGTCCAATTCTGTATGTCGAATCATAAACTCATTTGCTATCTTCCATAATTCACTTAGCTCGGTTTGCAAAATATTCTCAAAGCCTTCCTGATCTTTACAAACCTTTTCCAATAATGCTTTCACGCTACGCGGCTTATTGCTATTTTCCCATGAACTGACTCTCTGGAAAGCATCGACTAATTTTTCTAAAGCTATCTTTTGTTCCTGAAAGCTTCTGTCAAAGAATTTCTCTATCGCAAGACTAATAAGATTTTGCGTCTCGTTGTCCTCAATAACGAAATCATCTTTCGTGATCGTTCTGTCCATAATACCGGAATGACGATCTTTCACTATACCTTTCTCTAATTTATATGAGAGTTTGAAGTTTTCGAATAATTGATTAATCCGGATAGTGTATTGATACGTTGCCTTACCCCTATCAAACAAATCCTCGACCTGAACGGAGATGAACTTGAAAAAGAATTCTATCAGGTCAAATACGGTGTCTTTCGCGGGCATTCTTTCTGGTAAGGGATATAAAGCCCGACCCATTTCCTGAAGCATCTTCTGCTTCACTTTATCTTTATCAACACAATGATGCCACTGACCAAAGTCATAGTATTCATCTCCAAATTGTTCATACAACCAATCTTTGTTAGCAAGTTCATCAATGTATGACTTGAAAGCATTCCAAAACTCAGTAGTAACATCCTTTGTAAAAGGTTGGTTTCTTCTTGAATAATAATCTGTCAATCCGAATCCTCTACAATGATAACCCGCTCAATTTTTAATTTCATACACCTTCAGTACTTCATCTCCATAATGGTTGATGACTTTGATGGCGATTTTGTTGGTGGCAGGTGGGTCAAAGGGGCGGCTTACGGTGGAGTAGAGGGTGGCCCAGACGGATTCGTCCACTTCGGCGCGGAGGGCGCGCTTCAGTCTGTCGTATGGCTCATCTGCGCCGGTAAAGTAAGCGTGGCGGACAAAAAAGCTCTCGCCGTTGTATTCCGTGTCGATGAACCAGCAGGCAATATCATCGGTAGATGAGCTTCGTATCTCTCCTGTGGTCGGGTCGTAGACATCAACACCCTTGATCTCGACGGTGATTTTCCCATCCTTACCTTTACGGATTTTTACGTCAGGTTCTCCGAAGACCATGAAGAGGTTGCCGGCGCCTGTTTTTTTCAGAAGTTCATCTCCCATTGTCAGGTCAGGGTTCATGCGCGTGATGAGGACAGTGAGCTTCCCATATCTTTTTGCTTCCTCGGAAACGTGAGGGTCGAAGGCAAATCCGCAGATGACAAGGATATCGAAACCTACTCCCTGAACAGCTTCTTTTGCTGCCTCTTTCACCAGGTCAGAGCCTATTGTCCCATGTTCAGGGCCAATGGAAATAGCAACACGGCGCATCTTACCTTCGGCATTGGTATACTCTCCCTCTCCGTGTATCCACTGTCCAGCGTACGCCTCAAGGCGGTCGAATTTGAGGCGTTCATTCTTTATCCGGTTCTGAACTCCCGCCTTTTTAAGGTTTTCGAGGATCATTGTCTCAAACTGTCCAACACCTGTATCTTTCCTCGACTCTTTCACCGAAGCCGGCATCTCTTCATCAGTGGCAACAATCCTGTGGGGAGAAAGACTTTCAACGGTAAAAGGACCTGCAACACGGATACGTTTATTATTTTCATAAGGCTGGTCAAAGAGGATTTCTGTTTCTGCGTGTTTTGCTATGGCTTTGTCAATTTCCTCGCGGGTCATACCCTCTTTAATGTCAGGGTTGTTGGCAATAGACTTGAGGGTAATGTGAGGAACGCGCTTGTAGACAAAACCCTTCCTGATGTCGTACTCGGTCTTGTAGTCGGGCGGCAGCTTGCCGGTAACCTCCGCCTCTTTTGTGGCGCCTTCAGGAGAATCAGCGAGAAGGTAATAAGGATACTTCGCTGACATAAGGCGCGTACGCGCAAGGGCGAGAGCAACACGGCTCGTGTCTATTGTAATCCAGCGCCTGCCCCACTGCTCAGCCACGTAGGCCGTTGTCCCGCTCCCGCAGGTAGGGTCAAGGACAAGGTTACCAGGATCCGTGGTCATGAGGATGCAACGGGCAATAACCTTGGAATATGTTTGAACGACGTAAATGTTTTCAGTGGCAAAAGTGCTTTGAACGGTATCAGTCCATATATTTGTAAAGGGAACAAATGGAAAATCAGTTGCATATCTGCGAAAACACAAAGTTTGACCCAATGCAAGTAAACGTGAAGCACTTGCTAACCGATCAAGCCCTTCTCTATTTGTCTTCCAATGGTTTCCAGTTTTAGGGTTATATATTTTACCTTCAAACTCATACGGAAAAGAACCTTTTTCTGTTGCCCCCTTGGAAGTCAAATCCGAAGCCCGAAGTCGCTTGCCATGAGAGTTGTTCTCATCTTCTACAGTACGCTGAACAGTACCATCCCCCCTCTCAGACAAATCGAAACTCTGCAATTCTATCCTCTGTTCTACAAGCTGTCTTATCTTTGTAGCTTCTTTATTCTTCCCATACCATAGTATGTAATCAAACACATTAGCCAAGTAATCGCTGTCTTGATAAGCAATTTTCTTAAACCCTATCAAACTTATAAAATTCTCATTCCCGAACACCTCATCCATCAAACACCTTACCAGATGGACGTTTTCATCACCAATCTGGACAAAGATACTTCCTGTCTCTGTGAGTAGTCCCCGCACTACTACAAGCCTGTCCCGTAAATAAGCCAGATAGGAGTGAATCCCAAGCTTCCACGTATCCCTGAATGCCCGTATCTGCTCAGGCTGGCGTGTCAGGTCTTCTGCCTTACCGTCTTTTACATCGCGCTTTTTTGTAGATACCTGCCAGTTGGAGCCGAACTTGATGCCGTAAGGCGGGTCTATGTAGATCATCTGCACCTTGCCCTTAAGCCCTTCCTTTTCGGCGAGGGATGTCATGACAAGGAGAGAATCTCCAAGGATCATCCTGTTTGCCCAGTTCTGCTCGTGGTGATAGAAATCGATGAGGTCTTCAAACCCGATGCCATTGAAGTCGGCGAATAATGTAAACTGGCCTTCCTTTTTGTCCTTCTTTGCCTCGGCACGGACATTTTCAATAATTGCCTTCGGGTGAATCTTTTCTTGGATATAGACTGGCACAGCAGGTACTGCTAAATCATCTCTGTCCTGCTCGTCTTTTCCTTTCCATACGAGTTGTGGGTCAAGGGATGGGTCCCTTGGATAGAGGATGGTTTTTGGCTTTGCCTCCTGGTCTGCCACAAAGTCCCGCAATTCCTCAGTCGGGATATTTACCCGCTTGTCCTTGTGTTTTAATGAGTCAACGCCTGTCGTGTATCTACGTTTTCTTTCAGTCATGGATGGGTGCCACCTCCTTGACAGCGTATTAAATCCCCATTTCCAAAAGAGGAAATTAAGGGCAGTCCTTGCCGGTTATAGACGTTCAGCCCAGTATCTGGGTTCGCGGTGGAGATGCGCAACTGCAACAATTACAATAGTTCCTTTGTCAATTCCGTATATGAGACCGTAAGGGAACCGGGAAAACAAGCAGCGGCGCAAACCTTGTTCGATTTCGGGATAAGATTCTGGAAATGTAGCCACGCGTCTGACGGTCGAGTCCAGTTCGTCGAGGAATTCCATACCCAGTCCAACTCTCTGATCGTTGTACCACTGTACGGCGTCGTTCACTTCCCATTGAGCCGGAGTGAGAAATCGAATCTTCATGAGCGGCGATATGGCCCCACAACCTCTTCATAACTGACTGTCTTCAACCGCCCTGCTTTGTAAGCCTCCCACCTTTTCCGAGCTTCATCAGCCCATATCTTGTCCAGCTCCGGATCAGGCTTGTCCAGTTGCATAAGTATCTCATCTACAAGCCTCAGCTTTTCTGTGTCAGGCAAAGACTGAATTTTAGCAAGAATATCATCTGCTGGATGTGCCATATTCATTTACCTCCTCTTTGGTTGTATTCTTAAAATACATAAATTTGTACCATATTCTATCATGTTTCAGTTATTCCGTCTCCCTGTATCTGCTCAGAAATGCTCGAATAATATTCTTCGCATCCCAGGGGTCTGTAATTTCGAGAAACGCCCAACGGCCAAAGCCCCCGTGGCTATTAATTGCAGGGGCCCATAACGTGCGTGCAGTTGACACTTTGGCTATTTTTTCTTTTTTCTCCTCGCCTGTCACCTCAATAATAAGATTCAGGAGATTATCCTTACCATTGCCGTCATTGATGCGCACAAGAAAATCAGGATAGTATTTTTTTTCCTGTCCGTTAAATGTGTAGGGAACTGTAAAGCCAAGGTTCTGGTTTTTCACGTAGAAGATAACCTCGTCCATCTCTTCAAGTATACTTGCCATCTTCTGCTCCCATGAGCCTGTATCAGCTACCACGTGAGATATATGGCATTTTTGGGGGTCAGTGCGGTAGACCGGTCGAGTTGTATCGAAATCCACATATCTGGTAGAACCAACCGTATCATAGGGTTTCAAGACAGGTTTCAGAACCTTAGTACCTTCATGGGAGCGGATTATTGCCTTATGGATTCGCTCGGCAGCACCGTGGGCAAATTCAACGAGGAGAAGAAGCTGTAAGAATGTATTGTCTTTCAATGTCACATAGCTGTCCAACCATTCTTTTGTTATAGGTAGCATCTGGGGAAAAAGCCAGAATCTGACATTCCCGTCATTGTCCCTGAAATAATGCTCGAGAACAAGTTTGGAAATGTAAAAGACAATCTCATGTTCACGATGCCGTTTTAAATCATCAAGTGTGTGTATGCTGGATTCCCCAACAATCGGATCGAGTTGGATTTTAGTCGGAATATCGGCAGTAGAAAGGACAATTCTGGAGTCTTCGGTAAAATTGGCTAAGAGTTTTTCTGTAGGCAGATCATATCTGTATCCTGTGACATGGGGGAATGTAATCTCGCAGGCTATACGGTCTTCGAGGGCGCGCACACGGGTTGGGGTCGGCCCTGGCTTCGGACCTGTTGTCGATCCCGAGCATGGGATGAAGGAAAAAGGAACACCGTAAACCTCAGCGTATTCAGGCTCAAATGTACCGTCCGCTTTTGTGGCATAGCTGATACGCCTTAAGCCCCTTCCCACAACTTGCTCGCAGAGGAGTTGTGTTCCGAATGCCCGAACGCCCAATACATGAGTCACTGTATTGGCATCCCAGCCTTCGCTTAGCATGGAGACAGAGATTACACATTTCACATGTTCACCAAGCTTGCCTGGTTTCCCCACTGTATTCATCACCTCTCTGAGGAGGTCTTCATCGGTAAGGCTCTCTGCATCCCTACCAGGAAAGCGTGTTCTGTATTCTGTCTTGAATTCTTCGATTTCGAGGGCAGCAATCCTTTTGAACTCAGGGCTCATAGCTTCGCCAGACTCAATCTGTTCGCTGTCTATGAGGATCGTGTTTGGTCTCTCCGTCCACTTGCCATCAGCTACATTACCGAATACGGGAAGCTGGCCTGGCACAAGGACAGTTGAACCATCGTTGATGGTTTTCTCCCAGCCTGCGACATAATCAAAAATGAGCTTCGACACATTTGTGTTGTTACATACCACAATGAATACGGGCGGGGTTGCACCTTTGGAACGGGCCTCCTCATCTTTTTCCCACAGGTGGTAATACTTTTCGTAGTTTCCATAGAGGGCATGGAGCGCCCCCTGAAGTTCAACAGGGAGATGGGGTTCACCTGAGATCGCCTCT
>Ga0172364_10001008_pt1 | contig 21072 bp, 27 predicted proteins | sample LakKivSesite10cm_FD_114545 | JGI IMG/M metagenome (GOLD analysis project Ga0172364, IMG submission 114545) | Sediment microbial communities from Lake Kivu, Rwanda - Sediment site 10cm | ecosystem: Environmental > Aquatic > Freshwater > Lake > Sediment | place: Rwanda: Western Province, Lake... | reverse complement strand
GTTTGCTTGCTCCCTAATGATTTTCAGGGAAGGTTGCTGCGAGGAAACCGTAAGGTGTCCTGTTTGCTTGCTCCCTAATGATTTTCAGGGAAGGTTGCTGCGAGGAAACCGTAAGGTGTCCTGGCTTTCAAGGCCAGTGCACTACCATTATGCGACGCGGGCATTATCAAATAAGAAAGTGTGCATTTTTAAATTAATTGCTTTCTTGTTTTTTTGCCCTTTCTCTTAAAATAGATTTATCTCTCTTTAATTCCTCGCTCCCGTCTAATTTTATTGCCTTATCTAAAGAATCCTCAGCTTCCTTATATCTTCCCAACTCAACTAAAAGATGAGCTTTAAAAATATATAAACTTGGAATATCTGGATATTGTGTGATGTAATAGTCCATCCTTCTTAATGATTCTTCCGGGTTTGATATTCTGCAGACAAGAACATACTGCTCAAGAATTTTTTGGTTTTTAGGATAAACTCTCAGTCCTCTAACCATAAATCTGTCAGATTGCTTAATCTCTCCTTGATGCATAGCCTGGACAGCCTGTGCATGATAGATATGCGAAATAATTTCTCTTGAACATGCCTCGTGAGAATCTTTAACCATATATTCATACTGCTGAAAATTTTTTCCACCTAAAACCAAATCAATGTAAATTTTTCTGTTTAAAGCTTCAACAAAATTAAATGCGTGGCTTTGCTTATCATTAACAACTATCCCTGATTTAATCCCCTGCCTTTTGCATAGCAAGTCAAATAAAATTGAAAATGTGATGCAGTTCCCTCTTGCAAAATAAGGATTAATAGTCAGGTCAAATCTCGAGCCAGGATAATCATGTCTTACTCTTGAATTTATCTGAACTCCTGTTTCAATTGCTCTCTCCAAACCACTCTCATATTTTTTCTTATTAACATTATTAATAATCTCTCCGGATAATTTTTCAAATGCTTTTTCATAAGCTCTTGTATCATCCAAACCAGAGGCAATAAGTGCTGCTCTTTCCATTGGCATATCCAATTTTCCGTCAGAGCAATCTTCAAAAAGAGATTCTTCAAGACTTTTTAAATTTTTAATCTCCCCCCTCTTTTGCACTGGCTGAGATGCTGGCCATTGAACAGGCTGCGGCAATTGAGCTGGCTGCAGATTATAATAACTCTGCTGACTGCAGCATCCTGCAAAAAGGAGAAAAGACAAAAAGGCATTTCTTATTATTTTTCCCATGATTTATCAGGCATGAAGGAGTATAAAAACAATGCTAATTGAATCTTAGCAATCCCAAAACATCATAGTATAGCATCGCAAAACAATAGAGTTCCAAAAAATATTAAACTTTTGTGCCTTCACTAAATTTCCAGAAACTCTTCAAGACTGGTTTTTTCAATCATTTCCTTTAATTTTTCAAGTGCATTTCTTCCATTCCCAAAACTTCTGACAGATGATTCCCTTAAGGCGACCCTTTGCATTTCAAAATAGATATCCTCTGGAGTAAGGTGCCTGTTATAGCCATAGTTTCTGGCATATTGCCTTAAATCGTCCAGAAACACTTTTAATAAATCACGTTCGCTTCCTGAATAACCGGAAAAGGTTGATTCAATTTCATTTACTAATTTAAGGACAGAAAACGTCTGTCTGGAATTTTGATAAGCGGAGTCATGCCCCCAATATTTTAATAATCTCTGCATCATTTTAAGAATTACCAGATTTAATCAACCATTTCAATCTTGATATTAACCGTCCTCGGTATAGAAATCCTCATAATATTATGAAGAACCTTGTCATTTGAGGGCAAGTCGATAATTCTTCTGTGGATTCTCATCTCGTACCTGTCAAAAGTTGCTGTCCCGTTTCCGCACGGAGATTTTCTTGTTGTAACTTTCAGCCTTTTTGTCGGAAGAGGAATCGGTCCGGACATTACAGCGCCTCCCCTGCCTGCAATATCCCTTATAGTTCCAATTACATTATTTAATCTTTCAATATCAATGCTCTGCAGTTTTATTCTTACTTTTGACATTTTACTTGTACTAAGAATAAAAAATATGCTTTTAAACCTTGCTATCTTGTTTTGAACATGGATATTAAAAAGATGACGGTTATTATTTTGATTTTAATTTCAGGAATTTTTTATTATCACTTAACATCTCCAGATTATGAGGAAAGAGAAGTATTTGTTATAAGAGCAATAGATGGGGACACCCTTGACACTGAGATTGGAAAAGTAAGGTTGCTCGGCATAAACACCCCTGAAGAAAAAATGCCCTATTATAATGAGGCTAAATTCTACATGGAGAAATTTGAAAACAAAACACTTGAGCTTGAAATTCATGGAAGCGATAAATATAACAGGTTTTTAATTTATGCATTTTACAGCAATAATCTGATTAATTCTGAAATTTTAAGGAAGGGCTTAGCTAATTTGTATGTCTATGATAAAGACGAGCATTATCCTGAATTAAAAAAAGCTGAAAGCCAGGCAAGAAAAATGGAAATTGGCATATGGAAAAAATCTAAGAATTTCGGCTGCTTGACTGTTGAAAAATTCCAGCCAATTGACAAAAATGAGAATGAGAACGAAACTTTAATTTTAAAAAACATATGCAGTATTGAATTAAAAATCACAATAAAAGATGATGCAAATCATATTTACAAGGAAGAAATTTCAGCAAATTCCTTGCTGGAAAAAACCTTCCATAATATTTTTAATGATGACGGAGATACATTGTTTATCTGGGATGATTCTGGACTGCTTGTTTTTGAGAGATACTAATTAAAGCAATCTCTAAAAATCTTTTCTGGTAATCTAAATATCTTTTTTAATTATTTTATTTCCACCGGGATGTTTAAAAAACATACGACTTCTTCTTTGCCTTATAAATTCAAAGCCCAATCTCTTAAGAATTTTAGAGAACTCTGTGGCATTTAATTTGGGAAATTTTCCCATTTAAACTCTATCTGCTGCAACCCAAAAAATTTTTCAGTTTCTTCTGGTTTTTTGCATTCTGAGTACAATGAAATTGCCTCTTTGGTTATTTCAACTAATTCATCTAATGTTTTTGCCTGTGTATATCAACCAGGAAGTTCTTACCATGAGGTGCAGAATTAATCAGAGTATCTAAATCTTTTGCGGTTTTCCATTTCTCTCCCAGTTTTTCCCTCAAATTCCAGTTTTGTTCAGGGGTTAATTCATTTAATTTAACTGCCCTGTAAAATTCTCTCTCTGAGGTATCTGCGTTTAAAGTAAATGCCTGTTCTGAATAATAATAAATTTTTGCAGGATTCTGCATCCATGCATTTCTGAATGATTCATTATAAGGAAGATACTGCTCTGCCCCGATAAACCTCGGGATTTTAGCAACCATTCTGCTTATATCCCCGTCACTCGTCAAGCCAATTGGCTTTTTTTCTGAAAAAAGAGATAGTGTAAGCAAAGTGGCAGCAATTCTTTCATCTGTATCAGAATCTCTAGACCTGTCTCTTTGCCTTTCTCCAATTATATAGCCAGTGTCTCTCTTTAACATAAGAAGAGGCTCAATTGTTTTTATCATATCAAGAAGAAAATTATAAACTTTTTTTTCTTGTTCTCCAAATTTCAGGACTTTTGTTTTTAATCTTCTATGGCACTGAAAAACTCTTTCATGCATTTGTTTTATAGTTTCTTCTCTCTCCCTGGAGTTATTATCTGAGAGATATTTTTTTCTTGCTCTTCTGCCAACCACTTTCGGAGTTTTTAAACAATCATGAATTTTCACTCCCAATCCTTCAACTAATCCAAAGAATTCATCACATACTTCCTCAATTGTAAAAACATACGGATTTTCAATAACTTTTTCAAAAAAAGCAATATCCCCTTTAAAATTCCTCATTTTTTTCAAGTCTAACCCCAAAAATTTGTTTGCATCATAAACATCCCAAAGAATTCCCGGCTTTCCACCTGCTTTTATGCTCCCATCTACAAGAATAATTGCGCCATCAACTGCAATTTCCTCAAGAGTAAATTTTTGTTTTTCTTCCAATGCGAAATATAAAAACAATGGAGTTTTAAAGATTTATATACTCCATGATTATGTAATTTCATGTTCAATGAAATCATTTTAGCAATAATCCAGGCGGCAACAGAATTCCTGCCAATATCATCTTCAGGGCACCTGGCTCTTGTTTCCAATTTAATAAGCAAGCCTGACTTGTTTTTTTTCACAGCACTCCATCTTGCTTCCTTGCTTGCTGTCTTAATCTTCACAAGAAAAGAGATTTTTGAGCTTTTGAGCTTTAAAAAACAATACAGGAAACTCTGGATATTCTTGATAACAGCAACAATTCCTGCTGCATTGTTCGGCTATTTTTTCAGCTCGCTTATAGAGTCTTCATTTTCCTCATGGTTAATTATAGGAATTGCATTTTTATTTACTTCAGTTATATTATATCTTACAAAATATGCAAGGCAATCGTCAAGGCTAAACTGGAAAAACTCATTATTTATCGGATTGATGCAGGTATTGGCTTTATTCCCGGGCGTGTCAAGAAGCGGAATGACAATTTCAGCAGGATTATTTTTAGGAATTGAAAGAGAAAAAGCAGCTAAATTTTCCTTCCTTTTGTTTATCCCCCTGGCAATTGGCGCGTTTATTTTAGAATCAGGAAGTTTTTACTTTTCTCTGTCATTAGCAATATCTTTCATAATCACATTATTACTAAGCCTGCTGTTCCTTAATTTGCTGCTGCTGATAATAAAGAAAAACTATTTCTGGATGTTTTCAGCTTACTGCTTTTTAATAGGGATTCTCTCTTTGACTATATATTTTCTCTGATGATTTTTTCTGAGAAGATTAAGCTCGTGATTTTATTTTTCAATTTTACATCAGCATTTATGATATATTTTTAAATCCTAATTTTATTGATAATTCATGGCAGTTGGAAAGATTGAAGAATACAGAAAGGAAATTGACCGGCTTGACAATTAATTATTGGAAATTCTTGAGAAAAGATTTCAGGTAGTTAAAAAAATAAAAGAGTATAAAAAAGCAAATAATATGGAAATATGCGACCCCGAACGTGAAAAAATTCTGAAAGAAAAACTTCTGAAAAAAGCCCGCGAGAGGAAATTAAGCGAGGAGTTTATCATTAAAATTATTGATTTAATTCTTGATAATTCAAAGAAAATTCAGGGATGCTGAATTTATAATATTTTATAATAAAGAGGCTGCCTCCGCCGCGTGGAGACAGCCCATCATCTCAGCTTAGGAGATGACTATGATGTTTTTACTTATTTTTAGGATTATATAAATGTTTATTAATAGGAATTTTTAAGAGGGTTATATGGGAGATGCAGATTTGTATTTGGGCTTATGCGGGCTGGCAGCGATGTCTTTAGGGAGCATTTATCTTAGACATCAATTTAAATCAATTGCTAGAAGAGAATCTGATGAATTAATAGAAATGAAGAAGGCAGCCAGATTAGCTCGTGAACAAGTTGAGGATAAAATAGCATACTATGGTTTGCAAAGATTACTGCGAGAAGAACTTGAAAAATCACCGCAGTTTCCGGTAGCCAATCCAGACTAAAACAGCGAGGGCAATGCCGAGCATCAAAGTTCTCCAGATATTGGACAGAGAGCCCCAGTATCTTATTGTCCCGTACACTATAAGGATTACAGCGCCTGACATAAACCCTGATGAAACAGGCTCAATTTTCTCAAAAAAAGCAATTATGAAAACAATTACCCCGATTATTAATGTAATGAAAAATAAATTCCTGTTGTAGATTTCTCTTACAAAATCATACTGCTCACTGCATTTTGAATATAAATCGCAATATCCAGAAGGAATATCAGCAGTTTGGTAGTCCAATGGAATCTTATCATCAATATTAAGCCATGTCCCGTTATTTTCCAGGCATTCACTTTCATTCAAATTAACCTTGTCAAAAATGCAGAAAGTCTCATATTTAGGAGAAGGATAAAAAGCCTCAATAGCATAAGCAACAAACATTACAAATAAAACTGCAATTGCAACTGATAAAAATATTTTCTTGATTTTGTTTTTTTCAGTCTTTTTTCCAGTTTTCACTTCTTTTGCCATAAATCATCAAATGAGGGGGCATTTTTAAAGTTTCTCCTTCACAAGATAAACTTCATCGTCTTTTCGGCATTCGGGAAGCTCAATGCCGACATCGCCCTTTCCAGCTTCTGAAACAGGCTTGTGGTTAATTTGCATGCTTTTCACTCTCACTCTTTTAATTCCTGTTTTATTGCCTATAATAAAAATCTCATCCCCGATTTTTAATTTTCCTGAATGGATTTTCAATGCAGCGACTGATATTCTCTGCCAGTAATGCTCAATTTTCCCTATATATTTTTTATTTTCTTTTTGCTCTCCGTGCTCGGAAAATGAAAAATCATCTGAAGTAGGCATTCTCAAATAAAAGCCGGGTGAAAAACCGCGGTTATAGACTTTCTTCAGCTCTTCAATGCTTTCTACTATTTCTTTTCCTGTCAGTTTTCTATCCAAAGCTTTTCTGTAAATTTTTGTAACAACAGAAACATATTCAGGATTTCTGCTCCTGCCCTCAATTTTAAATGCTTTTATTCCTGATTTTTTCATTTTCTCGATAAATGGAAGCGTGCATAAATCTTTTGCAGACATCACTCTTGAATTTTCCAGTTTTAATTCATAACCATCTTCATCTTTTATTGTATAGCTTCTTCTGCAAGGATGCACACATTCTCCGCGATTTGCTGACTTATTCTGAAGAAACTGGGACGCAAAGCATCTTCCTGAAATTGAGACGCACATTGCTCCGTGAATAAAGCACTCAACCGGAATTATTTTTGAAATTTTTTTAATCTGCCTTAAATTTAATTCTCTTGCCAAGATAACCCTTTTTGCCCCTAATTTTTTATAAAATTCAGCTGATTTAATATTGCTCACAGATGCCTGTGTTGAAACATGGAAAGGGATTTTGTATTTTCTGCACAAATTAATTATTGAAAAATCCCAGCATATTACAGCATCAACTTTATCTTTGACTTTCTTTATTATTCTTTCAATTTTTCCCAGTTCGTTGTCGTAGATTATTGTGTTTAATGTCAAATAAACCTTGATTCTGTTTTCCCTGCAGATTCTGCTTGCTTTTTCCAGTTCTTTTAATGTGAAGTTTTTTGCACTCTCTCGCATATTAAATTCCTTCAAGCCAAGATAAACTGCATCACAGCCTGCTTCAATCCCTGCAATTAAGCTTGGAAAATCCCCTGCTGGCGAGAGCAGTTCATATTTTTTCTTTTTATCTGCTTTTTTCATTTTATTGAGTTAGCATTATTTAGCAAATTTTTTCTGGACAGGCTGCTTTTCAAGCAGCCCTGTATTATCCATAAAATTATAATCATATTTTTCAAGCTCTTTTTTCAGGACAAACAAGGTATTGTCTTCTTTATTATTAACATAGCGGACAAATCTTGCGTATTCTGATTTTGAGTCAATAACTAAATACCATTTCTCAATTCTTCCAGATATTATTGCATTTTCAGAGGAACTGATTGGCAGGGAATAGCACGCCAGGTTATCTGCTGACAGCACAAGAGATGCTGTTCCAAAACATGCTGCTAAAACTGTATTTGCCAGGCTTTTCATGCATACGCTATCCAACAAATCTTTTTAAACCTGTTTTTATCTGTAAAAGGCATGATTAAGCAGGTTTGTCTTAATTATAAAATGACAAAAATGGTAAGGTTTATAAATAGTAATATTCTGTATATAACATGGCAACAACACTTGGAGAGGTTGAAAAAAATGTTTCAGCAAGTTTTGCTTATGTAAAAAAAGACATGCTGATGATAAATGATGCTGTATCTGATTTGAATGATAAGATAAGCCATTTAAGCCTAAATCACGCAGCATTGCTTGAAAAAATCCAGAAAATAGAGGATGAATTAGTGAAAACAGAGAAAAAAGAAGCGAAAATGGAAAAAAAGATAAAAAAGAATTCAAAAAAGTCTGGGAAAAAATAATTCTTAAATAATTAGGTTTAAAAACCTCTTTTATCATTCATAAACATGCCTTATAAGATTAATGTTTCCTCTGCAGGAAAAACCCTTAAATATGAAACTGAAAATGAAAATTTAGCCGGGACTTTAATTGGAGGCAAAATTTCAGGAAGTGAAATTTCCGGCGATTTAAATGGATATGAGCTGGAAATAACCGGCACAAGCGACAAGGCGGGTTTCCCCGGATTTCCTGAGCAAAAAGGACCCCAATTAAGAAAGGTTCTGCTAAAGCGCGGAAGAGGGATGTGGGACAAAAGAAAAGGAGTAAGATTAAGAAAAAGTGTGCGGGGAAATGAGATTTCATCTTCAACTGTCCAGATAAACACAAAAGTTTTAAAAGAGGGCGGCAAAAAATTCGACGAGCTTTTTTCAAAAGTCCATGAACAAGCCGCAGAAGCCGAGCAGAAGCAGGCATAAGTCTTTTTAAGTTATGGCCCCAGTCCCATCGGGGATTGAAGAATCTATAACCAATTCAACTAGGGCATATAACACATATAATTTGCCCTATGGCTTAAATGCATTTTCATTTCTTATTGTTTTTATAACTCTTGTTTTTTTAATTCAACTCCGTTAGATATATAAAATAAGTTTTCTTAATTATACCAAAATAAAAGAGGGAAAATGATAATCACAAACCTAGTATTCTTTTTAGTATTTTTATTCATATTAATCAAATGTGTAGATTACGCTATTAAATATTCTTCAAGACTTGCGAAAGTTCTTCGTTTTCCGGAGTTTATCGTCAGTTTTTTTATTATTGCGTTAGTTTGCTGTCTCCCTGAAGCAACAGTCTCAATTATATCTGCTTTTAATGGAAATCCCGGACTAGGTTTCGGCGTATTATTGGGGGCAAAAATAGCTGATTTAACATTGGTTTTGGGCATAATCACTTTATTCTCTTCTAATGGGATAAACATTAAGAGTAAGACATTAAAAAACAATTTTTATTATTTTGGCATTCTATTGTTTCCTTTGATATTTGGTCTTGATGGAAAATTCACAAGAATCGAGGGTTTTATATTTGTTTTATTTGGTTCTTTGTTCCTTGTTAAAATATACAGGGATAGATGTAAATTTAGAAAAAAACTTGATTATACTGAAAGAAGACTATTTTTCAAAAGTTTAATTTTTCTTTTATTAAGTTTAATTTTTCTTTTATTAAGTGCTTACCTGACTGTTGAATTTGCAACCAATTTTGCGATTGACGTCAATATACCAGTAATGCTGATAGGGCTGACCATCATAGCACTCGGAACTTGTCTGCCTGAATTGATATTTTCAATTAAAACAGTTAGAATAAATCATGAAGATCTCGCATTGGGGGATCTTTTGGGTTCAATAATCATTGATGCAACGATTTTTTTGGGCATAATTATCCTGGTCTCTCCATTCAGTCTCAGCCTCGTCAGTGCCTATACAATTGGAATCTCCCTCTTCCTCGCAGGAATCCTTGTTCTTATATTCATGAAATCTGATAGGTCTATAAACAAAAAGGAAGGGTTAATACTGATTCTTATTTACATAGCCTTTGTGTTCATGCAATTTTTCGTAAACCCTGTTTTATAATAGATAAAATGCTTTTTAATGTCCCTTAACAAATAAGTTACGTTGCTCGAAGTGGCAGGAGGGATTAATATTGCAGCTTTTGCAAATAACATTTTAATCCCTTATTAATCTGCAGGGCATATCTTTAATCTTTCAAATCTTCAATTTCAGATTCTGCCTTTTCCAGAGCAAATTCAGCTTCTCTAAATTCTTTCTCTGGTTTTTTAGATTTCCTGGATTGCTCCATGACAATATCCTCTGCTAACTGGATATGCTCTTCTGCAAGTTCGAGGTCTTCATTTGTCATTTTTTATTCCTTCTTTATTTTAATAATCTGAATTATTTTTGTCTAGAATCATCTTGATATAATTCTCAAAATCAAAATGGTAGTCTAAATATTTTGGATGTAGGAACTTTAATCCGTAAACAAAGTCAGCACCATCAATATAAATAGAAACTCTTTTTATTATTTTAAAAGTCCGGTATTACCCAAGTAATAGCCGGGAACACGGTATGCGGGATGCCCGAAGACTTAAGGCATTCCCTGATGCCTTAATATGCTTAAAATATACAGTTATTTAAACTTTTCGTAACTCAACGATTCGTATCTCAAAATATGTTTAAAACTTTGGTCAAAAAACATATATACGCGGTGTAAACTAATAGCTCCTAAAAGTTGCTTTTTTTGATAGCCGTTTTAACTCTCAAAATGTTCCCTTTTTATTAACAATCTTCTGCTACAAGCTTTCCATAGATGGTTTGATAAGGAAAAAGCTGATTTTCTTCTTTTATCTGTAAAATATGCTAAAATGACTTGTATCTTATGCTCTTCTCTTATATCTTTTATTATCGGAACAAAATCTGTATCTGAAGTAATTATAATTATTGAATCTGCTTTCTTTTGTGAATCTATTTTCAATAAATCCATTGTCATTAAAGTGTCAACCCCCTTTTGCTGAAAAGTATTGTCTATTTTTTGGCATCTCCCTTCACGAACAATAATTTTTGGTTTTGCTAATTTTAATTTTGAAATAAATCTATCATAGTTTCTTTGTCTTTGTTTTTCACTTTCTGTAGGCATAGAACTTTTATATGACGGAGCAGTATAAAAATAAATTTCCTCACAGATTAGATTTAATTCTTTACAAATATTAATTACAAATTTTTCTATTTTATATTTTAAGGGTTTCCCCCCACCAAAATATTTTGAAATATATGAAAGATAAGCGCTATCTACTAGAACGATTGTTTTATTCATATTAAAAACATCAGGCAACCCTTTCGGATTACCTGGGATTATGTTAATGCTATTAATTAAAGAGGTTATTTAAAACTTTCTATGGTGCATTTAAAAAATTCTGTTCTGTAAGTGTTACTGTTCAGAAAAACAGATTAACTTGCTTGCCTTAGTTGCTCAGGAACATATGGGTCAATAGGGATACCCGCGCTACCCAAAAATTGTAATGATTGAACTGCCAATCTATTTCTTAGTTCATGAAATGGAGAGTCTGTATCTTGTAGCCAGGCATAAATTCCATTCATTGCATGTTCATACATTTTTTTATCAAACCATGCCCCAAATCTTCTTAATATCCCCCAAGTCTCCTGTCCTCTTTGTTGAAGTGAATGGTAAAAATTGAAGGCCGTTTTAACATCCAAATCTGCTTCTTGGAAAATGAACTCTACTTGCTTTCTGTCATCCAGATTCCCAAGTTTCCCAAGAAAAAGATGAAATTCACGAGCAGGATTAAAAATGCCAAAATAACTTGTAGAACCTAGTTTAGAGGTTGGAGCATGAACCCACACAGCAACATCCTCTTTTTGCAATATATCCTCTATAGATTTTCTTACTTTGTTTTTGTCTATTAGAGCGATAACCATTATTTACCATAAGCCATTATGTTTAAATATTTTTCTGAGAGTCATGGTCCATGGAGGAGTCGAACCTCCCCTTCCTCGGTGTAAAAAATATTATCCCAAAGGATATTATTTCTTTTAGCAAAGTTTATATACTATATGTAGTATATTAATATATGTATGAATAGATGTATAAAAGAAGAAGAAAAGAATTGCTTAAAGATAAAAGCATTAATTCCAAGAATAAAGAGATAATTGAAAAATTCCTCGTGTTTGAAGAATACAAGTTAAAAAGAAAAGAAGGATTAAGTGAAGTTGATGAAAGAAGTTATAAGACACTTTATTTCTACGTAAGCAGGATTACTAATATTAACAGATGGTTTAATGGAAAGGTTTGGGAAGATCTAACAAAAGAAGAAATCAAGAAAGTCATTGATGACTTGGAAGATGGAAAAATTACAAACCAGTATGGCAGAAGATATACTGACAGAAGTTTGTATTATCAGATGTTTCAGGGCAAATTTTTTAGTCTTGCAGGAAAGAATCATATTGTAAGAGACATGCTTGAGGAGTTTTCAATCAAGGGCAGAAAAGATACAAACCATGTTAGATTCATTGAGGAAGCAGATTTTAGAAAAATAGTTGATTGTATAAATGACCCTATTCAGCGTGGATTATGCTGGATAAGTTGGGATTATGGTGAAAATATTTCCAGTTTGGTATCGTTGAGCAGGGATGATGTAAAAAAACAATTCAATTCAGATACAGGCGAACCAGAGTATCTTATTATTTTTTCCAAAGACAAATTAAAGAGAAGCCGAACTCCAAGAAGTGAATTAAATAATTATCCAGAAACAGTTAGATACCTTGACATTATTTTGGAAAACATAAAACCAGTTGACAAGACTTTCACAAATAAATTTGTCAAGAACAAAAACATAAGTTCAATTCATGCACCAGATAAACTATTTAAATTTGGATGGAAAGTTGCAGAAAAGTTTTTCAGGAAAGCAGTAGAAAAATCAGGAGTTCGTTGCATGCCTGGGGGTGAGAGAGTTACTTGGAAAGACCTAAGAAGTTCAATGGCTTGTGATTTATTGAAAAAAGGATGGACAACTGATGAAGTTAATTCTCGGCTTGGACATAAACCTTCATCAAGAATAATAGATAGATATGTTAGTTATCTGGCATTGGACAGGCACAAGCCAAAGCAAAAAGTATATCAGGGAAGTTTAAAAAAACTTGAAACAGAACTTGAAAAACAAAAAGAAATGAATAAACTGCAACAAATAAGATTTGAAAATCTGAAGAATGAACAGGAACAAATGAAAATTCAGTTAAGATTATTCATGAAAAAATCAAAAGCCGAACTACTTGAAACTCTAAAAGAACTGGAGAAGGTGCAGGAAAAGGAGATTATCATAAAGACTAAATAAGATGTCATTTAAAAGTAATTACAAGATGGAAAGATTTATAATGGCAGGTTTTACTACTTTATACTATGAAGAAGAAATTAAGTATCAGTATAGAAGAAGAAACTATTACAGAATTAGAAGAATATGTGAGTGAAGGCACATTTAGAAATAAGAGTCATTTAATTGAACTTGCTATAGATAAATTCTTGGAGAAACAGAAAAATGGATTACAAAGCTGAACCTTTAGAAACAAATTTTGGTAAGGGCGTTAAGATAGAAAAAGGCAGAAGAAGTTACGAGCAATTTAGTTGTAGAGATGGTTTATTTGCAAGAGTTTATCAAACACCTTCTGAAAAAGACGGGCAGTTAGTTAATACAGATTATCATGGCGTGATATTCAGAGCACCATTTCAAGATACTGATTCTGATTATGAACAATTTAAGGTTTTAGCTGAGAGATTACAACAGGCTTCTGGAGAAGAAGTTCCTAATTCAAAAGCACGATTTATGGATTATATTTCTCATAGTGGATTAGAGCAAGAACTTTCAAGAATCGGAGCTAATGTTCGAATTAATTTGAAAGACAGAGAAAATTTGTCTGATAATGCTCTTTCTTGGTTAAATAGGAAAAGTCATTTAGCAGGATTAGTTTCTGATGTGGCTTTATATTTAGGAGGTTTTGCAATAGTTGTAAATACTGTTCCAGATGCTGAACTTGCAAAAGCATTACCTATGTATGGAATAATAACACCAATTTTTGAAGGATTATCTGGATTAATTGGAGGAGGAATGGGAGAGACAAAATGGGGTTGGTGTGGACCACTCCATGTTCCTGCTTTTGTTCCTTCATGGTTTCATTATAAAGATAAAGTGAGACATCCTACACATATATTAGAAAAATTCATGCAAAATTATCAAAGATTAGATGCAATGGGTTCAAGTGTTGGAAATCAAAACCAATATGCTAAACAAAGTAAAAAGGCAGACAGGCATTTTGGAGTTCTTGAAGATATGTTTCCATTTACAAAACATCAAAGAGGATTTTCAGTAACTTATGATAGCCCAAATAGAGATAATATAATTAGTTTCTTTGATTATATTTTAGAAGGTGGAAATGCTCCACAACTACCTAATCCACAAGCAAGAGCCAAGGATAAAAAACCAAAGACACAAGAAAAACCCGTAGAAATAGAACCTGTTGAAACAAATTTTATAAATCCATGGGAAGTTCAAATCCCTAAATTGGGAGGAAAGAAAAAATGAATAATTACACAATAGATTTTCAGGACAGGGGAGCAGTAGTTGTTGATTTAGAAAATGGTCAAGCTCAAGCAGTAGTTAATTATCCAGAATTAAAAGATGAAATTGCTTTGCCTGTTCGTTATCCAGTCACTTCTTTGGACGAAAAATTATTAGGAACTATCAGTTCATATCTGCCTGAAAGAAACAGGGTTATGATGAGAAACGGAAATCAAAGTTCAACTTTAATTGTTGGCGGAAATGAAGAACTTATTTTGAAAACAGGAACAAGAAGATATGACATTGGAAGATTAAGTTTAGATGAATTAGCAAGTCAGGAAGCAGAACAATTAAGACAAGCTGGTTTTTCACATGGATATAAACTTAGAAGTTCAGAAGAAACAGGAAGATTGCAATATTTCGAAAAAGAAGGTTTATCAAGAGCTGTCTTAGCTTTAGATACTTCAGATTTTACACCATTTTTGCCAATAGTTGTTTATGACAGAATAAAGAAAGATGTTGAAGGAAAAACAGTAAAAAAACAAGTTCCAGTTAAAAAGCCTCAGAAAGTTCATAGAGAAATTATTGAAGGACCTTTTGCAAAATATGTAAAAGAACATTTTCAGGCAAGAACAATCGAAGGAGCTTTTCCTTACCAAGACCAAGAAGGAGAGAAAGATAGATTTTTTGAATATTTGGACCACGGAATCAGACCAATTATTCTTAATGGACCTACGGGAAATGGTAAGACTGTTTTGTCAAGAGATTATGCATGTGAAAGAGGACTCCCATTTTATTTTGATACAGGAAGCACTTCTTTTAGACTTTCGACCGCAATAGGAAAATTTATTCCAAGTCCTGGCAATCCAACATTTTCTCCAGGTTCTTTAACCTTGGCAGCAGTTCATGGCGGAGTTTATGTATTAGAAGAAATGCCTCCAATTCCACAGGACGAATTAACAGGATTAAATATATTTTTGGAAACAGGAGAATTACCACTGATAACTCAATTCGGGCATGAAGTTGTAACAGCACATCCTAATTTTAGATTTGTAGCAACAGGAAACTTTCATAGTAATTATACAACTAATGAATTAAATGACGCTTTTTTACAAAGATTCTCTCAATTAAAAATAGGTTATCCATCAAGAGATAATACTGTTGATATTATACAGGCAAGAGCTCCTGGATTAGATTATGAAACAGCAGAACTTATAACTGATGTTGTTGAAGAGATGAGACCAGAAGCAAGAAAGTTCTCAAAAGATTTAGGATTAAAAGGAGCAGTTGAATTAGCACAAAGAATCAGAATGGGAACAGACATTCCAATGAGGGAATTATTTGAAGATAATATTGTTAATCCTTTGACTACTTATGAAAACAATATTGAAAGAAGGGACGGGAAATTATATACTAAATTAATGAATATTGTAGATAAATATGTTTAATCAAAAACATGACTATTGTAAATACAAGCAAACTATCAGGAAGGTTAGAAAAATTAATAGATTTTAGAGTTGGAGAAGGGGCGTCTGAAAGGCATCCAATTGTATTGCAAGGAAATAATTCTTGTCCTGCTACTGATGGGACACAAGTTTTTTTACCAAGAAGGGAAAATCATTTTGTTTCTGAGAAAGATAATGAATTATCAATAGCAAATTCAACTGCACATGAGGCAGACCACATAAGAGAGATAGATGAATATTTTGGAGCAGAGGTTGAACAATTAAGAGAACAGGGAACTAACTTAGTTCAGGAGTTCCATTTAAGGAATTATGCAGAATTAAAAGAGAATCCTGCTTTGGCTGGCTGGATAGACAATATTGTAAAAGATAGAAGAATTGATGCCCAAAGAAGAGGGCAACTTCCAGGAGTCAAAAAACATTATGAGGAAGTGTTAGCTCCTGCTGCTGAATATTTAAGACCAAGTGTTAAGGGTATGTCAAAGTTAGATGCTTTTAGAGAACAATATTTGCAAAGAAGTTTAATTGGAAGAGTTGTTGAACCAATTTCAGAAGAACACAGAGCATTATTGGAAGAGGTTGTCACTTTAACAAGCACAGCAGATTCAATTCGAAGAGACCCCGAAGTTGTAAGCAGGATTTATCAAAGACTTAAAGAGAATTTTGATATTACTCAATCTATTTCAAGACTCCCGCCGATGTTAGGAACTGGAAATCACTCACAACCAAATACAGGAAGTCCTCAACAAGGTTATGGAAAAGAAGTAAAACCAAGAGAAGGAAGAGAAGAAGGAAAAAGACCTAAAAAGTTAGACAAAGGGGAAGGCAGATTATACAAGCCAAGCGATAAAGATGACGACAAGACAGGAGATAAGAAAGATAAAAAGAAAGAAGATGAAGGAATTGGCAGAGAAGATAATAAAGACAGAACAAGTTTGTATCAGCAAGCCCAAGAGCAATATGGAGTTAGAATTCATGTTGTCGAACCTCAGCTTACAAGTGAAATGGCTCGAATAGAAGAAAGTTTTAGAGATAAATATGCTGGAGAAATTGAAAGCATGAAAAGAACTTTCAGACAATTACAACTTAAACATTATGGAGATAAAAGGGATTTTCAAGGGCAAGAATTAAGTTATGAAGATTATATGCAATCTGAATTAGAATCGAGAGTTACTGGAATTAAAGGAAATGGCAGATATTTTAGAAGAGATACTCAAAATGAACAAAGACCTGCATGGGCTGTTTTAGCAGACATAACTCCATCAACTGAACAACATAAAATCCTTGAACAGATAAGAGCAGGATTATTCATTAATGCAGAAGCATTAGGAGTAACTGACTGGCCTATTGGGTTATTCGGCTTTTCAAAGAATGTTCTTTATGTAATAAATGATTTTCCAGAGAGATATGATTCAACAAGTTCAAATAGGATTATGGCTCTTCAAAGAAAAGATAGTGGAGGAACTTACCTTGGTCCACCATTAAGAACTGTTGGAAGTTTATTAAGAAGACAGAAAGAACATCCAAGAGGGATAACTATTATTACAGATGGAGAAGACCAGAACTTTGATGATGCAAAAGCAGCAGTGAGAGAAGTTTATGACCAAAAGATGTATCCGTTTTTAGTTGTAATTGGTAGAGAATTTGAAAAATATGCAAAAGGTTTAACAGAAGACATTGGATCAGACCATTATACCGTTATTGATAGAGACAAGGTTTATGAACTTCCTAATGAAATGTTCAGATTATTTAAAACATTTGGAATTGCAAGATAAAATGGCACAATATTTAGTAAGAACAGACAAAAACGAAAAGAAAACACATCTTTTAAGAGTTGGAACTCCTGCTGAAGTTGCAGGAATACTTTATACTGATTTCAATCTTCAATTAGGAAACAGGGATATTACATCAGAAGACATTGTAAATCCATTATCAAATAAATCTATAGCAAGAGTTGAACTATATCAACATGGGAATGTTGTTTCTGTTAGGTCTAAACGAAAAGAACTTTCTGCATATACTCAAGATGAAGAATATAAAGAAGCTGGAATAATAATTCCATATAGAAAAATGTCTAAAGATGTTTTGTTATCAAGACCAGAATATATAGCATTGGAAGAAATGGGTCTTACTCATGCTTACTTTTTAGGCGATAGGTCTTCATTATCACAAGTATTTTGTTTTGCAAAAAATTCAGATATATCAGGAATTATTTATTCAAGAGAATCTGATGACACTTCGGCATTAAAGGGTTTATCTTTAGTCCTTGCACAAAGAATTGAAGACCAAGAATTTATATTTGAATTTATAAAAAAATGAAAATCTCACAAGGAAAAATAAAATTAGAAAATAAAGTTATAGATTTATCTACGTTTCAGATTAGACCAAAAATTACAGAAGAGGATTTAGAAAGGAATTATGATTCTTTTATTTCTCATATTCAGGAAGTTGGAGATTATTTTGAAGATACTCCTGCTTTTGATAGAGCTATTAGTGACGCTGCTAATGATAAAAGACCTAAGTTAATTGCACGAGAAACAAAATATCCTTTCATGTGGGGATTCAGAACCTCATTTATGCCCTTTGATTTTCTGAAACCTTCAAAGAGGAGATTGCATGATGATTATTTTATGGTTGCACATTGTATAACAAGAATTCCAAGTAAAAAGGAAACAACACAAGAAGGAAGTAAACCTTTAGATGAAAAGTTGAGAGGAGATATATCTGAGAAGTTTAAACAATATCCTGATTACGAAGGTTTATTAGAAATTCCAAATGATAGGACACAGGCAGAAACTAAATCCACAACATTTCATGAGGCGTTACATTATGTCATTATAAGGTATCATGCTGAAACCGGAAGAAATTTTGTTAATGCTTTTATAAGAGAAGATTTACCACAACTTGAAAAATATCAGGCTGAACATGCAATACATGAAAGAGTTGTTGAGATACTTACTGATAAATTATTAACTCATGATCCTGATGCACAATTTGAAAATAGATGGTTGCATTATTCCCTAAATGACGGATTTAGACATTTAGCTATGGGCATTTCTGCAATTGCAACAGGACTTCTTCTTGGAACTTCAATTAGCCACCCATATTTATTACCAATAGCTTTTGTTCCTGGGAGAATTAGAGATTATGCTGTTGAAAGGCATAAGAAATCTAAAAGAGAAGAAGTATTAAAACCTATTGAATATCCTCAGTTTAAGATTTGAAAACAAAATTATTTCTCCCCAGACTTCCCAAAAATCTTTAGAACTTCTTCTCCAAGTTCAGTAATATTCAATATGAACTTATTCTCTCCTTTGACTTTGCTTTTTGTTATGAATTTAAAATTCATGAGCCTGTCAACATGAGTCCTTTCACTTAAAGGATTTAATTTTAACATTTTGCTTAATCTTTCCATTGTTATTTCATCTCTATATTGAGTAAGAATGTCCAGAATTAAAATATCTCCGCTGTTAAGCAGGATTTTACTTCTATCACCTCGTTTTCTGTAAACCATGATAAAAAATAGTATATTTACTATATAAACCTTTTTCATACATATTGTGATAAAAAATGACTTATCTACCGAACAAGAACAATCCTTTTAAACGTTAGTTTGGATATAAAAATATACATTTTACCGACGATAAAATGAATATAAGAGGTTATACAACATGCCAAAATTAATCATTAGAGGCCCATACAAGAACAAAAAAGACCCAACCAATAGTAAACCCCTGGGCAGGAAAAAAGTGAATAAATTATTTAATTTACTGAAAAAAGAGGATTTATTGGAAGACAGAAGTGAATATGATAAACAGGACTTAAAACTTGCTTATCCTGAATTGAATGACAAAGAGTCAAGATTACTTTTTCTTAAAATCCAGCAATGGAAATATGCTCAAAAAAAGAAGATAAAAGGAGGAGATAATGAAAAAGAAAGAAGAGCAAAAACCAAAGCGGAGCTATCCGAGGAAATATCCTCAGGAAATAGTTGATAAGATTGTGTCTTTGATAAGAGAAGGAAAGACAATGGATGAACTATTGGATTTGGCAGAACCTCGCAAAAGATGTCTGCTTAGAATTGCGAAAAGATATAATTTGACACTGAAGAAATAGTTACTTATTTTTTTTCAAAATAGGAACTATTTTAGACTTAATCTTTTCAATTTCTTTATTTATTTTTTCTTTCTTTTTAGATAATAATTTTTTATCTGCTGCCTTTTCCTTATTTAATAATTCTAAATTTGATAAATTAGCACCTAAATAAACTCTTTTCTTTGAAATCTTATCTCCTTTTCTTATAGAGGCAACTCTGTAATAATATTTCTTCCCATTAATATTTCTAGTTTCAGTATATGTCATAATAATCTTATGTCCACATTATTTATAAATCTTCCTATGTAGACACAAGAATAAGAATAAATATGTAAAAAAATAGGTCAGAAAGGTTAACTTTTGTAACGAGCTAACACTTTTTGAAATGATTTAGTTACAAATAATTCTCTGTCATTACTTACATCTTGGCCAAAAATCTCGACTTTGTCCCTTTTATGACGAGAAATAATTTCAAAATATGGATATAAAAAAGTTTCTAATCTCTGGATACATTGTGCTGAATAAGTTAAAACAAAATATCCTTCAGGTCTCATAACTCTCGCTGTTTCCGAATAAATTGGAGCCCAATTATTATGTGGAGAATGATAATCCCCTGTGTGAAAAGAGAAAGCTATATCAAAGCAAGAATTCGGAACCTCTGGAAGAGAAGAAGCATCTCCTAAAAATAGCACTGGTTCTTCTGATTCATCCAAGGTTGCAATAACATTTTGTTTTGTAATTTTTAATCCCCCACAATTCTCCCGAATAAAATCTCTTGAAAGCTCAATCCAATGTGGGCGATTTGGGTATTTTTGCTCTTCCAATTCAACAGCCAGCACTTTATAACCTAATTTATGTAAAAGAACAATTTCAGTTCCTAATTCCGGACCAACAATGAGAGCTTTAGACTCTCTAGTTGGTTTTGGTTCAAGAATCTCAGCAATAAGGGTTAGAGATTTTATCTGACACTCTATCTTATAAGGCAATATTGGTTCTGGAATATCCCATTTACCCGTATGAACAGCAATACCCCACAAAGAATTATTAGGGTATCTTATCCCACTTAAACTATCTTCAAGTGTTTTCTTTTTCATTTTTATTGTATCAAAGAACTATTTTTAATCATTTCTATAGTATAAAAATATGGTCCATGGAGGAGTCGAACCTCCCCTTCCTCGGTGTAAACAAGTATAACATTATTGTTCTTTTTTTATTAAACACTTTTTGTCATACGAATTTTGACTCTGTTTAGCCCAATTGTTTAATATGGGCCCACGCAGAATCGAACTGCGGACCGATCGGTGTAAACAGTATTATCCTTTTAGTAAATTTTTCAGATAGAACTTTTGTTCCATCTTTTGTTACATCGAGTTTTGACCCATTTGTGATTTATTTATTATCATATTTTTTATGATAAAATATGGTCCATGGAG
>Ga0172364_10001007_pt1 | contig 21073 bp, 15 predicted proteins | sample LakKivSesite10cm_FD_114545 | JGI IMG/M metagenome (GOLD analysis project Ga0172364, IMG submission 114545) | Sediment microbial communities from Lake Kivu, Rwanda - Sediment site 10cm | ecosystem: Environmental > Aquatic > Freshwater > Lake > Sediment | place: Rwanda: Western Province, Lake... | reverse complement strand
TATTTTTTTTACTTTTTAAATAATCACATTCTTTTTACTTTCTATCTAAATGATAATTATTTTTTTGCTTTTCAAATTATTTTTCTTATAACTTTTAATTTCTTTTATAATTTTTTAATTTTTACATTACACTCTTGTATTATTTTTTTCTTAAAATTTTTTAGTGAGATAAATCTTTGCTAAAGATTTGATTTTTAGATATATATTTAGACACATGTTCATCTTACTCATCAAAACAGTTACCATTAATTACATTACAATGCCTTTCAAACCATAAAAACCTTTAAATAAGGCACGCCCTTCTATTTATTTCTGAATCCAATCGGAATCCGATATATAATGTAATTATTCATTTACTGCTGAAATCACTTAGCTGGAATTGATTTGGATAAAATTAAATGGATTTGGATAAAATCATGATAAAATAAAATTTTTGATAAAATAAAGATTTATAATAAATTAATTAAGAATCTTAAATAAATAAAGAATCGCGATGAAAGAATAGCAATGAAAGAATTGCGTTGAAAGAATTGCAATGAAATTAGAACATAACTGTATTAAATAATGGACTCGTAATTAAATTGCCTTGCTTTTCATATTTTTTGTTTACTTTTTCATAATCAGATTTTCCTGATTTGTAAAATCAATTTTGGTGGTGCTGTGAATTTGAGGTTTAATCTTAAAGATTTACAAGTGATAGAAATAATTCATTTTAGGCAGGTTCTTATTTTTAGAAACTTCTGCACTATTTTTCTATTTGCGATGCTGTTTATTATAGCAACAGATGGAAGTGCTGCACTGATTGGAAGTTCTGGCTTTGTGTTCTTTGACAATGCAATAAATGTAACGCCGTCTGCTGTTGGAAGTTGGGCTAATGTTGATGTGTCCTCATATGTGCCTGCAGGAGCAACTGGAGTGCTGTTGGCATTTGTGAACAGGGGAGGTTCCAACTACAGGATTGATGCGAGGCATCCTGACAGCACAGATAATTTTTACTCTTCTGACACAACTAATGTGAGATCAATAGGGCACATCTACACTGTTGTGGGAATAAACAGCAGCAGGATTTTTGAGGCAGCAAGGGAAAATGCAGCCTGCGACATCTTGTTGTTGGGCTATACTGACGGGGAAATAACCCTCTTTGTAAACAAGATAGATATAAGTGCTCTTTACTCAGGAAGTGGAAGCTGGCAGGACTTGAATGTGAGCAGCTATGTGCCTGCTGATGCCAAGGGAATAATCCTGAGGGTTTATTCATCTACTGCAGGCAATGTGGTTGTTGCAAGGGCTGATGGCAGCACAACTGACTGGAGCAATTCTCAGGTTATTGCATTGGGTTGGTATACTATTATAATAAAGAACAACAATCAAATTGTTGAAGCATACAGAAGTTCAACCAACGGCAGGTTCTACTTATCTGGCTATATAAACGGGACTGCACCAATAACTCTTTTTACAAATCCTTATGACGTTTCTACTGCTACTGCTGGCAGTTGGGTTAATACTTGTGTTGGGAGCTATACGAGCAGCATTGCAGACGGGGCAATCCTGGTTAGGAAGAACACTGCAAACGCATTCAGGCAAGGGCAGTCAAGAATAGTCGGCAGTTCAAATAATTGGTATGCTGTTTCTGATATTAGAAACTATCAAGCGCACTGGGAGTTCTCAGGGCTCAACACTTCTCAGTGTTTTCAACAGTACATAGAAGCGAACACCCAGGATTATTATCTAATGGGATATGCTGAGCCAGCGTATCCTCCAAGTGTGAATTCTGTGTCTATTGATGATGACATCTCAACTCCTCCCAATGAGATTGACTTGGCAGCAGGCGTCACGAGGAAGGTTTTATGCAACGGCACTGTTTCAGATGACAATGGCTATGACACTATTGACAATGTCACTGCAATCATTTATGCAATAGGCAACGGAACAAAAGCATCTGACCCAGAGGACAATAATACTCTCTACAAAAATAACTCCTGCACGCTCTCAGCTGGCTACAGCACCACAAAGAAGGATTTCAACTGCTCTTTCAACATGTGGTATTATGCGCAGAATGGCACCTGGAGCTGCAATGCAACAGCAACTGACAGCCAGTCCGCATCCGGCTCTGCGGTTGCAAATTCAACAGTCAACAATCTCATAGCATTCAATATCTCCTCGCTGATACTGGATTACGGCAACCTCGCCCCTGGCGCAGCATCACCCTCTTCAGTCCTTTTTTACATAACCAACCTCGGAAACACGAGGATAGACCTCTCGCTGAACGGCAGCAACATGAGCTGCACAGCAGGCACTATTCCTTCCTCAAGCCAGCACTATAACATCACGGGCACAGACCAGGCATACTCCCTTATGCTGGCGCTTTCCAATTCAGCATTCTTAGTATCTGACTTTGACCTCGATAAGAAAGTCACGTCAGATTCCAACAGGACAACCTACTGGCGCATACAGATACCCTCAGCAGTCAAGGGGCAATGCACAGGCATCATAAGCCTTTCAGCCCAGCAGGGCTAGTAATGTTTAAATAAAACCAAGAAAAAGAGTGAGTGAGAATGAAAATAAAAAACAGCGCAGCAATATTTTTTTCAGCACTTGCATTAATCCTATTCTCTTCCAGCTCAATTGCGACCCTGGGAGTCAGCCCTGCAACTCTAACCTTTGATAAGATGCTCAGGGGCGGCTATGCCCAGCGCTCAATGCTGATAAGCACGCTTTCAGACGCCATGAACGTTGACGTACTTGCAGAAGGCAACATCGCTTCCTGGATAACGCTATCAAATCAGACAATGAATATCTCAATGAACACTCCGCAAAGAGTCGCAGTCATCATCCAGTCCCCTTTTGATATTGCAAATGGAAATTACTCTGGTTCATTGCTTGTGATTAGAAGGCCTCTTGAAACACCAGAAATTCCCGGCACAGGCAATATTGTTCTGATGAGCGTAAGAATTCCAATCAATGTTGAGATAACTGACGTTGAAGTAAGGGACTGCACTGCCAATTCTTTCTCAATAGCAAGTACAGAAGAGAATGTTCCGACCAAGTTTAATGTTTTCATCAGAAACAACGGCAATGTCAGGATTAAGCCGCGCATTACACTGGATATTTGGGACCAGGACAGATTAAACATTGTGAAATTCCTTGAGTTTGATTCAGATGAGATACTTCCCACAATTGAAAAAGAAACTGAAAGAGAGGTTTCTGTAGATGAGCTTCCGATAGGGCAGTATTGGGTGGATGCTTCTGTGCCAGAATGCAAGTCATCTGACCTTTTGACTTTTGATGTAATGAAACAGGGTTCTATGACTGTCAGGGGGAAGCTCATTCAAATAAGAAACAACCCCTGGCTGAATCTTGGAGATACTGCAAAGATAACTGCAATCTTCAAAAATGACGGTGAGAAGGAGGTTAATGCGAGATTCAAGGGTTATGTCTCTCTTGAAGGGCAGATTGTAAAGGTTTTGGAGTCTGATACAATCAATGTTCCACCTGGCAAGATAGTTGAATTAGACACCTTCTTCAAGCCGGAGCAGGTTGGAAGATACACTATTTCAGGAAAGGTGTATTATGAAAAAAAGGTAAGTTATGAATCGTCAAGTGTGCTGAATGTGATTGTAGGAAAGGAAAAGGGAAAAACAAGCATCTTCACTATAATCTACATAATAATCATAATAACCACTCTCTTCCTTTTGTTCGCGATATTCAGAAGAAGGAGGAAGCACAAGCATAAGTTTAGACAAGGTTTTTAGAAAAAGTTTTTTTAATTGAAAATATTCTTTTAATGCACTTAATTTTTCATGACAAATAATTTTTCCTACTAAATATCTGGACTTAGCATATTTACTTGTAATGATTATTGAAATATTTTGTTATTTTTATCTATCATCGATTATTTCGTCCTTTCATGTCATATTGGTTTTTTTGAAATTTATCTTTTTATTTATCCGACTGTTTTTGAGAAGTTCATGTAGCTATCAAAGAGCTTTGTCTGATAGTTGATTCTGCATTTTGTGAGTGCAGGCTTTTTATTTCCCTTTATCTTATAACTTACTCTAAACTTTTCTTTTTTTGAAATGCTTTTCAGCTTAAGAATCAGAATGTTGCCCTTGAGTTCCTTGGAGATGTCTTCTGCTGTCTTTTTTTCAATTTCTACTTCTCCATCCAGCTCTGCTGATTGAGGAATCACATCTATCAATTCAAGATTTTCCAATAATGCATCTCCCACATTTGCCATATCTATCCTTATGCTATAGCTGTCTTTTGTTTTTATTACTCTCTTTGAAACCTTCAAGGGGTCTTTTCTCTTCCTATTCTTTTTCATAAAGCCAATTAAGTCGATAACCATCGATATCAGCAAAAATATAATTAGCATGATTAATCCAAATTTGTAGAAAGCATTTAGTATTAGGGTTGGCAGCTCAATGCCAGGTTTCTTCATTGATTCAAGAACAATATTGGACTTTCCGCCTAATTTATTTTCATAAGTTATTCTTATGTCAGACACATCGTCATCATCCAAATCTATCAGGAAATCAGACGGCTCTCTGAATAAAATGCCCGGACCTCCGAAAAATCCTATAAATATGGATTCGTTTGAAAGGTCAGTCAGCGAGAGGAAGTAATTTTTATCATTGTAAGTAAAGAACCACAGCGGGCCCTCATACATTGTGACATTAAAAATTTTCTGCTCCTTGAAATTTCCTATGTAAATGATTTCTGCCCTCACAAACCTCGCCCTTTCTTCAGGAGTAAGCTCTTCCTCACTCTTATTTTCCTCTCCTGCAGCTTTCTTTTGCTCTCTCTTTGAAATGAATGCAGTACCTCCAGCTGCAACTCCTTGTCCGCCTTCTGGCTGAGGTGTTCTATTGCCTGCTCCTTCCCCAACGCCGATTTCACCTCCTTCTCCTCCTTCCCCTCCGCCAGGAGGAATTTCCTTTGGAATAACATTTAGGATAAAGATGTCATGGGTTGCATTGCAGTTATCATCAACAACTATTGTAATAATGTAAGTGCCTGGGCTTGGAGTAGTAAAGCTGAAAAATCCTGTGGATGGGTTTATCTCAATGGCAGGGCTGTTATCTGAAAATATCAGACTGTCACCATCAACATCTATTGCCACAACAGTGTAATTGAAAGATTCTCCCTCGTTGATTGTGAAAGAGCCAATTGGCTGTATTACTGGATTGTGATTGTCTGTGCAATACCTGAATTTCCAAGCATCGCTGAATTCCCCGTATGAGTTGTTGTCAAAGCCTCTTACCTTCCAGTAATAGTCGCCTTGCGAATAGGCAATATCAGGAGTGTAGTTTGTGTATTCAGGAGTTTCATTTATGCCTGTGAGGTTTGATAGAATTGCATCAGAAGAAAAGCTTTCATTGCTGGAAAGCATGAAATGATATTTGACTGAATCATAGTTCGGGTCAAGAGAATCATTCCATTCAAAATTTATTGAAGTATTGAATATGCGCGCATCATCTTCAGGAGCTCTTAGCACTACCTTCAGTGGAGGCGCATCTGTTACGTTCACGCTTGAAACAGCAAAGCCGGTTATCCTGAACCACTGCCTTTCAAAACCAAAAGAGATGAAAAAAACCAGAAGCAGAACTAATGCTAATGCTCCAAATGACTGGAATTTTCTATTCTTTATTAATTTTTTAGAGAAGATTTTTTCCATTTTTAATGATGTTATTTTTTATGCTGTATTTTTATATTTTGTAATTGGTTTTGGAAATTTAAGTGTTAATTTATATCTCAAGGGTGGAATTTTTGACACAAGATTTTTTTACTACAAAACGATTTTTTTTATTACAAAATTCACTTATCCACCGCAGGTTATTTATCTCGTCTTTACTTCAGATTGTAAAAAGCGTCTTTCAGTATTGAAAGGGCCTGCTGCCTGCTCCTTACCTTTTTCATCTCTCTTGCAAGCTTAGCTTCATTGAACGATTTCCTTATCCATTCCGCGAAGTCATTCCTTTCATAGTTGACATGATGGTTAAAAGTGTCTGAGTCCATTTTTTCAAGGGCATTCTTCAGGTCAAAGATGTTTTTCAGCACAACCCCATTAGACAAATGCAGGAAGTATTTCTCATTTATCAGTTCATAACTGCTTGCCTTATTTGAAAAATCAGCATCTTTAGATTTGCTTGCAGAAGTATTAGAAAACTGGGCTTGATTCAGAACTGAGTTTTTACTTAACATCTGGCTTGAAGGAAGTTGATTTGTAATTTGTTCTATTGGAATCTGTCGTGTTGAAATCTTTTGTGATTCATTTATTTCATCATTCTTCATTCCGTTAAATGGCAGATCAGATGAGAGATTTTTCTGGGCTTCTTCAAGCTTTTGTATAAGCAAGCTTATCTGCTCTGGAGAGAATCCTTTTGTATTTGCAGTTAAATTTTTGTTTTGCATTTTTGGTATGCTGCCTGTCTTTTTTGCTTCTTTTTTTCCAAAGTTTCCAAAGGGTTTTATCACTGCAGCCTGGCTGGTTGGAGGATAGCCATCAATTATGTTTTGAAGTTCGTTATCTTCGTTATCTTCGTCATCTTTCTTTCCAGTTTTCAGATAATAGAAAACAAGAATTCCCACTATGATGATTCCTGTCATTATGCCCAAGAAATTTGCATTGCTCTTGACTATTTTAACTATCAAATTTCCAGTTACTTTAGGCGAGCTTTGTCCATAATTTTTCTTAAGCAGAACGGTTTTTATGCCTCTTAGCTCAGATTCGGATGTTTTTTCTTTTATCAGATAGCTTATTGTTTCAGGATGCCCAGCGCTCAATCTCTGATATTCCCAGGATATTACCGGATCTTCTTCAATTATCATATAATCAGTGCTAAGAAATTCAAGTGTGGAAGTGTCTGCTGAGATGGATTTTGGAATAATTACTACAACTTCGCTATCATTGATATCTTCTTTTGGAGAAAGTGTTTCTTCTACGAGCGCATAGTCTTCTGTTGATGATTCATACACAATGCTTACAAGGGTTGCGCTTATTCCAATGTCTATTTTATCCTGAAGTCCAGTGCTTTCCTTGAGATATTCTGCATTAGAGCTGAGTTCAGTTTTTGCCCTTCCAACAGCATCTGCCACATCCTCTGCTGTTGCTTTTGTTTGGAACTTGTTTAAGGAAGTTGTCTTAACATCTAAAGGCACTGTTTTTTCTATTGACCTTATTGTTAGTTCCTCTCTTGAGAGCACTGCCTTCAGCTGTGCTTCATCCATGCTCTTTGTTTTCAGTTCGTTCAGTTCAGAGTATAAGCTTTCCAATCTCGTCTGGATGTCTTCAATTTCCTTTAATATGCCTGTTGTTTCAAAAATCCTTTTCTCTTCTTCACTTCGTTCCAACAGGGATTTTCTCCTGCTGTCAACTTTGTCAACTGCATTATTCAGAATGCTTATGGTATCGTCAATCTTTTTTATCAGCTGCGGAGACATTGTCTGGCTTGAGGGCTGGCTTGTCTTTGTTGATGTGGCATAAACCTCTATTGAGAACCCGCCTTCATTGTCTGCCTTATCAACTGCAGAAACTGCATAATAATATGTGATTCCTACAATCACATTATTGTCAACATAGATATTAGCAGTAGTATTGCTGTAGAAGTCAAGCAGAGTCACACCTGAACTTGTCGCCCTGTAAATGTTAAAGCCCTTTAGCTCTTCTCCATCATATCTCCAGTGCAGCCTGATGCTGCCGTCAGGATTTGAGAACGCTTCTACAACAGGCTTGTCAGGGGCTATAGTGTCCACTAAAAATATCTTTCCAGAGCTTATGACTTCGCAATCATTTCCCAAATAATCCTTTCCTGAAAAATAGAATGAGCCAACTGCATTTCCAGCATCTGAAGATATTATCATAAAGCCCTTCCAGATGCTTCCTGAACCACTGAGAGGAATGCTTACTGCAGAGCCGCTGCCCAAGACATAGGTTAAGGCAGGAGTGGGAGTCGGCTGCAAATTTTTTGCAGCAGTTACTGTCACTTCATAAATTCCTGCCTTCAGGGGGGAGGATTTTGATATGCTTATGCTTATTGTCGGAGGCTGGGCTGTGTTTATGTCTATTTTAGTGCTTTGCTGCATTGCATTGCCAATCAAATCCTTGCATTTCACATAAAACGAGTTAGTGCCTTCTGAAAGATTCTCTAATTGCACAGTGTGCACTTGCTTATTTGCCGAGACCATCAGAATCATGCTTTCATAAAGTGAATCACTTTTGGAATACCTGCATTCAGCATTCTCGTTTGTGGTGACACTTAGTGTAGTGAAAGCAGATGCGATGGTGTTTGCCGGCGAGAAGCTGGTTATTTGCGGTGAAGTAGTGTCTATAATTATGTCCAAGACATAAGAATCATCCATTGTGTTATTATAGAAATCCCTGCATTTCACATAGAACGCATAATTCTCTTCAGGAAGCGTTGTGTTGTAAGTATGTGATTCTGCATTTCCTATAAATTGTATCTCAAAATTTTCATAACTCAGCTCTTCTTCCTGAAAAGAGCCCCTGCATGTGGAGTTCTCATTAGTCATTATCAGAATTGCAATATTTGTGTGATTGACAGCTCCACTTGGAGACGCTGATATTATCTGAGGAGGACTTATGTCAATGCTCTGAACAACTTTTCCAGTCTTCAGCTGCGTCAGCATGGAAGTATAGTTAGAGCCGCTGTAATTCATCAGATTTGCAATTATGAAATAATCTCCCAAGCTAATTGCATTGAATGCTGCGCTGCGCTGCAACAAATATTTTCCTGCATTGAAGCTGAAATCTAATTCTGAAAAGCTTATTGTACTCTGGCTCAGCGCCAGATTGTCGCTTGACATCAGATTTATCGAGCCATTGAATACAGTGTCTGACTCTATTAAAAATTGAACATTGTTTGAGCTAAGAAGGATATTATCATTTGCAATTATTGACATGGAAACAGTGGCAATAGCAGAAGGTATTATTATGATTATGAATATTAAGAAGAATAATGATTTCAATAGTGATGTCATCAGTAAAACTTCAGATTTTTCTTTTTTTGGATTCAGGTTTTTCTTTCTCATATTTGTTTTTCAAAATGATTTTCTGATGATGTTCTTAACGCCATAAATTCTGCATAAAACAACTCTGAATAAAATTGCATGATGCATCTTATGATGTTTTCATTTTTGCCAGAAGGTTATTGTCCCTTTTTGTGGCGTCTTCAAGTGCTTTCTGAATGTATTCTTTCATTGTCATGTTCTTCAGAAAGGCGATGACCTTTGCTTTTGTGTGCAGCTCATCATCCAAATCTATGTTTATCCTTTTCATTTTCCTATCCTCACGGCTTTTTGTTTTTTTATTATCAAATCTGATTTTTTTCAGGCGCTTCCCTGAGCGTCTGTTCCCTAATCATCTCTAAAAAAGATAAGTTTACTTAATATAGTAATTAATGTAATTTATATACTTTTCTATTCTTTAGTATACTAAACTCCTTAATTAATTAAAATAATTAAAGTAAACAAAATAATTAAAATATTAAAGTTATATTGATAATAAAGATTATTAAAATAATTGAAATAAGCTCTGAAGAATAAGCCGGAAATGAAAGAGAGAATAAGATAATCATTTAGTCAAGAAGATAGAGATATCTCATCGTAATAAATTCTTATGATCATTAAATTATATGGGAATATTAATAGTTATAATATCCTTCTTCTTTCTTTCTTCTTCTCCTCTTGAAGAAAGCGATTATTATGAAGATTACAAGTATTAAAATCACGATTGTCATTCCATATGTTGTCGCATAATAGACATAGTCAAATCCTTTCAGCCTGAGCTCAAAGGTTTTTGTAGTGAACTTAATCAGACTCTCTTTCCTCTCGCCAAAGTATGCCTTTACTGTCACATACCTGTTTTCTGCGATATCCTCATCACTGAGGCTTGCATCCACCTTCAGCCATCTTGACTCTCCAGGCTTTAGCTCAGCCACCTCTTTTAACCCTAATGTTTCTGGAATTCCGTTTATTATTACATCAGTCAGTTCTAAATCAACAAAGACACTTATATCACCTGTGTTCTTCACCAGCACATAGAATGCAGCTGTCCTCTTATCATACATCAAATCAGTTATGTTAAGGAGAGAATTGTCCATTATCTCCACAGTTTCTATTGTTATCGTCTTTTCAAGCACCTTTTCCAAAGCTTTCTTTGATTCCCCAAATATTGTGTAAATATCAGCTGTTATAGTTCCCTCTAAAGGCTCTTCTAACTCGTATGTGACGGTCTTGTACTCATTGCCGTCTATGAAGACAGCGTCTACATCTCCAACCCTTGCTGTTTTCCCGTTTTGGTCAGTGAGAGTTATTGTTCCTTTGAGATAAGCAGCCAAGTCCTCGGTGTTTGTATATGTCAGCTCAATCTCTCCTGTTGCCCTATTATAAAGTATTTTGAACACATTTATGTTCAGACTGTATTTTGGCAGATAGAACAAATCCAAGCCTTCAACCTGCGAAATTGCCCCCTGGGGAGCCCTGGCGCTTTGGGCAAATTTCACAAACACGCTTAACCCCAGCTGCCTTCTTATGAAAGTGGCTGTTCCCACGAGCTCATTTCCTATGAGCACTCCAACGCTTATATCGCTGCTTTTAATATAGTTTTGAACAACAGTTGGCACATTGTTCGAGCCTATGAACAGCACTGGCTCAGTTCCGCTCATTATCTCTCTTTCAATGAACTCACCGTTTGTGATTATCACCTGCTTTGTATTCTTCACTGCCATGTATTTTTTCACGATTTCAATATTGTTCTCGAACCTGTCTCCTTCTTTGTTTATTATCTCAGGATTATACTTTGAAAGCCTGCTCAGCACAGCCCTGTCCACATTTCCATATATTATCATCTTGTCAACCTTTCTGCCTGAGAGTAAAGAATCTACTGAAGCTATTTTCCTGCTGTCTGCGAAGAGCACATACCAGTTGTCAGTAACTGCAAAAGGGGCAACAGAGATAGCATTATAGCCGTAAGAATCATCTATTACAATAAACTTCGTGATGCCAGTAAGCTTTTTTGCAAGCTCCAAGTTAACATCATTAAATGTGAGTTCCTCTGCAGTAAAGCCCCCGCTTTCAACTATGACCTTATATCCGACAATGTAAGGATTTCTTGAAGAACTTATTATCTGGATGTTCTGGTTTTTTCTGTCTATCGTGTTTAGGAGAAGGGTTGCTGCTCTCTTGCTTACCAGAAAGCCGCTGTCTGCCTTTATCAGGTTTGCATATAGAATGCTCGAATACACATCTCTCCAGTCTTCTGAGTTTGAGATAACATAGTCCGGAGTGAGCGCTTTTGCATCTGCAGCGAAAATGAGGATGAATAATATTGCAACAAGTAAAACCATCCTGCTTTTGTTCATTAACAGCCCCACCCTCTTTTCTAATTTCTCATTATTTAATGTTGAGAAACTTTGTGTAAGCACTTTGAGTTATTTAAGCAATTTAAGTATATTATAATTGAATTTGAGAATGATTATTTAAATTTTTTTAAATCTTTCTGAAAAATCCCTTAAAAAGAGAAACAGGTTTGGTTTATTATAATTTAATTTTTTTGCTTATCACTTATATTTACTTATTATATTATTATATTTTTATGTTTACTTATTATTTCTATAGAAAATTTGTAATGACTTTTGTTTTTTATTCTTCAAATATAATTTATTTGATTTATTTACTTTTATATTCGTTGCCATTTATATTTTTTCATATTTATTATATTTTTTTATCTTTAATTATTGTTTTTATAAGAAATTATTACTCTTTATAAGAATTTTATAATTTATAATTGCTTTTTTTATTTCATATGATTAATTATCTTTTTCTTTGCACTTTTTTCTTGTTCTTGCGCCTTTTTTATTTCTTTTTTTCCTTCTTCTTCAGGAGGCAGTTTCCTTATATATACCACACTGAATTTCGTAATTCCTAGCACCATAAAAACAGAGGCGAATACATTGAGCAAAATTACGTAGTTCATTGAGACATTTAGTTGAGCCAAGTCCCCTGTGGTCATGAAAATTCCAAGGCTTATAATAAGCAGCCCCATGTTCCTAACAAATCTGCCCCCTGTCAATATCATCAAAATACCAAAAACTATTGGCGTTAGCATTCCACTCAGCAATATGATTACACGCGAATTCTCATTTGCACAATGGATTTCTGTAAAAGGATTCAAAATCTTTGCTTCGTATAGAACTGCTTTTGATTCGCAGCCTGCAATGCTTGCCATAACAGCATGCCCGATTTCATGAATTGCCAGTGTGCTTAAAAACAGAAAAGCCATTAATGTTATGATGAAAACAAGATATTTTATGCTCACCCAAAATAAATTCTCTTTCTTTTTCTCAACTTTTTTTGTCTCAGCGCTTTTTTCTAAGCCAGTGAATAATTTATAGTAAGCGATGCAAAGCATGGAATTTGGTATAAACCATATCGGAGGAACATTTTTGAAGAATATGAGAAATATGAGCGCTATTGATAAAATTGAATAAGCTATTGCATAATAGCAGGCTTCTCTTAAGTAATTTTTTGATAATATCATGTGCGAAGCACTTAGTATTACCAAAATATATGAAAGCAAAACCAATGTCACAAAAAAATTCACTGGCTGCATCCCAAAACCAAAAAGCGCAACTAAAAAGACAATGAAAAATATAAAGAATTTTTTATCTTTTGTAAGAAAATAAAAAGCCACAAGCAGCATTGCAGAAACTGGCATCTTAAATGCCGAACCTACTATAATTGCATCAAGAATGCCCCATTTAATAACTTCAAAGAACCAAAGCATATTTAGAATTCCTGATGCGATATAAAAAACAGAAATAAACCCTATCAGTATTCCAAATAAGCGCATTCCCAAGCGAGAGGCTTTTCTGTAGATAAGAAAACAAAGAACCGCAACTATAAAAAAGGTCAGCGCATTTATCAAAAGCATAGGTTCCATGTTTCCATCTTACAGTTCACTGTCTCTTCTCAATGTCATCTTTCTCTAAATGTTATTAATGAATTGCTCCAATACGGTTTATAAAAAAATTCATTTATAAAAAATAAAATAGTTTTTCTCTACTCAGTCTTATTTTCCTATCAATCTTAATACAATTCCACGTAAAAATAGTACTGAGTAACTGTGGTGTCTCCGTTGTGCCCGTCTTCTGCAACCATCATCTGGAAATCATGGGCTGCACTGTCAAATCCTGTTTTGTCCTGGTTTATCAATCCTGTGTAAACCATGTATGTTCCATCGTGCAGCAGCACTTCCTCAAAATAGTTGTTTACTGCAGGCGCATCATTTTCATAAAGGAACTGCGCATATAGGCATGTGCCTGCTGTTATGTTCGATGTGCCAACATAGAATGTCGCTGCTGATGTCTTGTTGAATGTCTCGTTTATGCCATCCTTGTCTGTTGCGCCTATGTTGAGTGCTGTTTCTTCTGTGCTTATCTGTGCCAGTGATGTGCAGTTTATGCTTCCCCATGTTATTGAATTGGATGTTCTTACTGCATACACTTCTCCCGAAGGACTTGCATCAGCCCAGCTGTACATTGTCTTGTTGTTTGCGTCATCTAACGTGATTGTGCCAGAGACATTACCAAAATAACCCTGCCACGCACTTGTAATTGCTGTGACAGTGAACTCAAGTCCAGTCATGTTCCCTGCTATCGCGCTCACATTCTTTGTGGCAGAATCTGCACGCCTACTTGAAATAGTTGCTGTAAGTGAGTCTGGTCCAATAGGTGCTGCAGAAACAAACACCATTGTAAACATTGCTGCCAAAAGCATTGCTGCTATTATTCCCCACTTCTTCAATTTATTCACCTCCTTGCTTGTTTGTTGGTTTTAATATTTGCTTGTTTGAACTTAATTCATATTGCATTTGTCTAATGCAATTTTTAATGCGAAACTTTTTCATTACCATAAATCATGCTATATCCTGTCGGAAGCTTCGCACTTTCCTTCTCCACTACAGTTTCCACCTCCAATTCTGTTTTTATCTCTTTGATCTTTTTTTCAAAATCCTTGCTCTTGACTGCCACGAATATCTTTTTTGAGTCAGGAGAAATCGCGATTGTTGATATATTGTCAAGATGCCTTTCTGCATCTAGGTAAAACTTTTCAATTGCCTTGTGCATCTTTGCATCAGAAGTGCACCATATCTTCAAGATGATTTTATGATAATCATCTACTGGAAAGAGTTTCTTTCTGCTAAAACCCTTAAACATAGACACCACATAAGCATAATCTTCATTTAGAGAAAAGAGCATATGTGGCTTTCCTTTCTGCCTGCCCTTCTGCTTCTCCTTTTTTATAAGCCCTGCTATCTCCAGCAATCTGAGCTGCTGGCTTATGTTTGCTAAACTGGTTTTTGTCCTCTCAGCGAGCTCTGTTGGGGAGTGGCTCCTCTCTGAAAGCAATTCAAAAATGGTCCATTTAGAGCCGCTTATCAGTGGTTCAATCTCCATCAGTTACACTCCCGTCACAACCCTTTAATTATCTATGTACCGAATTTCCCTCTCAATATATTTAATATGTTAAATTCAAAATTTGTATACTTTTTATCTAATTTAGTATATTAGGATATACTTATATTTAAATTTTTCGTTAATTTTCTTAATTTTGTTAGTAAATTTACTTAAGTAGAAAGTTAATAAAAGCTGAGAATAGAGAGATTAGTTCAGTAGAAACTCTCTAATGACTTTAATAATGCAAGAATATCTTAAACAAAACCAGATTTTAATTCCAGATTTTTAAGTGTTTTTTCATTAATCGAATGATAATTGAAATTTTTTCTGTCTGAAAAATAAAAAAAGACTAAAAAATGGATGGCTCATAAAATTGTCGTAATAAAAACTTGAAAATAAACAAATAATAATAAATTTTTTTCTTAATTTTCTTCTTAAATCAGCTCCATGTAGAAATAATACAACACACTGCCAGCCCCTTCAATGCCGTAATCAGGCACAATCATCTGGAAATCATATTTCTGGACATTATAGCCAGTTGTTTTATTCTCAAGCAAACCTGCATACACAGCATAGCTCTTGTCAGACAGCAATACTTCCTGGAAATCAGCGTTTTCTGTTGCTGGCTGTGACTGGTTACTGACAAAAGTTGCTATTGCATAACATGAGCTGTTGGTGATTTCTGTTGTTCCTACATAGAATCTTCTGTGAACTTTATTTGCGAAAGTGCGTGATAGACTGTCATCATAAGATGAGGTTATATTCAATGCAGTCTCTTCAGAAGAAATTTGAGTCGAGTTTGCGCATCCTATAGTGCTCCAATTAACTGCATTTGTCCTCGAGGCATAAACCTCTCCTGCAACTGTGGTTATGGTCCAGTCATATATCGTGTAGTTGCTTGCGTCCTGCAGTGAATATTTTCCAGACACATTTCCTACATATGCCTTCCATCTCGGATCCTGCGTTATCCCATAAAGGTTCATTGTGGTGATTGTGCCTCCAGAGGTGTTTATCGCTGTTGCAGGCGCAGGCACATTTGTTTCAGTGTAGTTGTAGGTGATTGAAGGGCCTCCTGGGACAGCCAAAGAAATTGGCATTTTTAAAATCGTGAATAGCATAATGGCTAAGATAAGAGCAATCAATTTTATTTCTGATTTGCCATTTGTATAATTGTTTTTAGTATTTTTATTATCTAATCTTTTTTCCTTATTTAATTTTAATCTATTTTTATTGTTTCTTTTTTTATTATCCAATTTGTTGTTTTTATTGCCTGAATTGTTGTAACTATCTTTTAAATTGCCATTGCTACTTTTTATATTATAGCTCTTTTCTTCTTTCTCTATCCCAATACAATAATTACTTTTCATCTTTATCTTTTCAGTTTCTTCATTTTTTTCTCTATCCTGCTGCACACTGTCCATATTGTCCTCTGGTCTTTGTTGAGGATTTTTGCAATTTGACTGTTTCTCAGATTCCTTTTCTTGAGAAAATCAACTATTGTCTCGAGAATGCTCAAATGCCGTTTTCTGAAAATCCCTGCTGGCAGAAAAATCTCGTCATCAACTGCTTCAAATCTTTTTTTTCTTTTTTCTACAGCATTGCTGTATGCTGACCAGATTGTCTTGTTTGAGCGGTTCAGAATATGCGATATTTCCATATTGCTCAAATTCAGATTTTCCTTCATGTATTTTGAAATCGCCTCTAATCCAGCAAGTTCTTCCCTGAAAATTGAGAGGGGTATCAGAATATCCTTTTGTTCAGACTCCTGCACTTTGCTCAGAATGTCTATTTTAGAAATTCCCTGTGTTTCTTCCAGATAATTCAGGAGGGTTCCAATTGCAGAAATCAGCTTTGCCTTCTTCTCCACTCCAAATGGCTGTTTTTTTCCTGACATGCGAGTGTTTTCCTGCAATATGAGTAATCTAAGAGTATTTCTTCTGTTTTTATTTTAATTATTTCTGTTTATGTAAGTATAATATCTATTTAAATCTTACTATTTTTCTGTTCTTGTAAGAAAAAGCCAATTTAATCAGGCGTTAATGAGGTATTCATTACCTGGACATAAAACAAATTCAAAACAAACCCCGATAAAACATTTACCAATAGAATATTTTGCGTCATTAATTCACAAATGAAAATTAAAAAGTTAATTTTATAAACAAAACCTATTCTTTCCATTAATACTACTGATTAATCTTGGGGGCATAGTATAACCTGGCTAGAACGTGAGGCTCCAGAATTGGAGCGCTGAGCTTTAAGCGATGAAGAACTTAGGGTATGAGTTCAACTTGGTGATACCTTGAGATCAGGGTTCAAATCCCTGTGCCCCCACCTTTCATATCTTTTTTGCATGCCGGCTAGAAGGTGCCATTAATGGTGGAACTAACAAAGAAAGACATTATAACAACTCTAAAAATAGTTTCTAACATGCTGAGATTTCTCGGCTTGATTATATTAGTCCCGATGTTTGTATCAATTGCATACAAGGAATATGTATTCTCAAAACTCTTCTTAATAATGGCCGTTTTGCTTTTTGTTGTTTTCTCAGTCATAAATAGGTTCTTGAAAGGCGAAAAATCAAGCATCAAGGATGCAATAATCGGGATGGTTTTCTGTTGGATAATCATATCTTTCATTTCCTCAATACCATTTCTCATCATAAAGATGCGTTTTGTAGATGCGCTTTTTGAAGCAGTTTCTGGCTGGACAGGCACTGGGCTGACAATGGTTCAAACGCCTGAGCAGCTTCCATTTTCAATCAATTTCTGGCGAGCTTTCATACAGTGGGTTGGCGGCTTTGGGATAGTGATACTTGCTCTGATGTTCTATGAAAAGCCGAAGACAGCAAAGGTTTTGTTCCTTGCAGAAGGCAGGACAGAAAATTTTTTCATAAATTTCTCAGTCATTGCGAGAACAATTGTCGGCATATATTTTTTCTACACTGTGATGGGAGTGCTGCTGATGATGATAGCAGGAGTTCCGTTCTTTGACGCCCTGGTGAATGTTATGACTGCTATTGCAACAGGTGGCTTTACTACAAGAACAGCAGGCGTGGGAATCTTTGGGCCTATTGCAATGTGCATAATGATACTGATGATGCTTATCGGAGGAATAAGCTTTGCAAGCCACTATGAGCTTTTAAAGGGCAAGATTAAGAATTTCTTCTCAAACCCTGAAATCAGGCTGATGTTGCTGATGATTTTGGGTGCGGCAGCTGTAATAGCATTTGACCTTTTCCTTACAAAGCAATACAAATTCTTTGACGGGCTTTTCTATTCTGTCTCTGCGCTTAGTGGAACAGGGCACACTGCTATTTTATCTGTTGACAAATTTCCGCATGTTTCAATAGTCATTTTGGTTCTTCTAATGATTTCAGGAGCCTGCTATGGTTCGACAACAGGCGCAATAAAGATTTGGAGAACTGCAATAGTTGGGAAGGTGATAAAAAGGGAAATATCCAGGGTTTTTTTCCCGGAAAGGACAATCCTTCCAATAAAACTGGGAGGTAATGTCATTCCCGAAGAAAATGCATCAAAAGCAGCTGCATACATGCTTCTTTACATAAGCATCCTGTTATTGGGAAGCATATCCTTTATTTTCTTCGGTTATGATACTATTCACTCAATCTTCACTGTTGCATCTGCGCAGGGCAATGTGGGCTTGAACATCTTGACAGAAAGATACTTTAGCATGAATGCATTCCTCAAGGTTCAGCTAATGCTGCATATGCTTCTTGGCAGGCTGGAAATAATCCCAATTTTCGTGCTGATACGCGGCTTGGTGGGCGGAAGAACAGATTAATAAATTAAATGATTAAAAAACAGATTAATATTTATATTAGTAATAAATTCTTGAAAATAAAGCCTTTTATCATATTAAATTATCATATTAGTCGCTTGCTTATTAAATCATTGATATCATATAATTTATCACAGCATGATTAATCTAATGCACACAATAATCAAATGTTAATCATATTATAATATAATGCACATCGTTTAATAAATTGGTAAAACAAGTATTAATAATATTGAATTCACAGAAATTTATTATAAATAAATTTAATAAACATCATAATAATTTAATAAATCGATAATATTATAAATAAATTTAATAAATCTTTAAACAAAAATGGGGTGTTAATTATGTATGTTGTCATAGCTGGCGATTCGCTATTTGCACTTCAGATTGCAACAGAACTTGTTTTGAAGAAGAACAAGGTTGTTGTTGTAATAAAAGACAAGGACAAGGCAACTGAGGTTAGCGGCGAAAAAGGGCTGATTGTCGTGAACGGCAGCGCGATAAAGCCTGAGATTCTTGACACTTTGGATTTGGAGCACTGCGATGTTTTTGTGGCTGCAACATATATTGAAGAGGTAAATATCCTTTCAGCGCTCTATGCAAAGGATGCTGGCGCAAAACGGATTTTTGTAATGACCACCAAGCCAGAAACAGAACTAATATTAAAAAAACTAGGCGTCAAAGCTATCAATCCTGAAATAGATGCTGCCCTCAATGTTGAACTTCACATTTCAAGACCTGCAGTGGCTGACCTTGTAGGCCTAGGAGTTGGCGAGTATGATTTAGTGGAAATTGAAGTAAATCAATTCTTAAACCTCCTTGGAAAGGAAATCGGGCAGATTTACGGTAGGTTTTTTACAATTCTATCTCTCTACAAAGGCAGTGAGCATTACCTGATGCCAAACACTCCTATTGAGGAAAACGCTACGCTTATAATGCTCTGCGAGGCAGGGAAGGAGAAGGAGCTGGACAGGGCGCTTAAAGACTTTACAAAGGAAAAAATAGCCACAAGCAGCCACAAATAAGTGATTTTTGTCATTATTTTTGCTATTTTGCATTGCCTTTTTCTATATGTTTGCCAAATGCATATTTCAGGTTTAGAAAGATTTTTGCCATTTCACGCAATATTTTTATAAGAATTTGACATATTCTGTAACCAAACTAATTATTAGAGATGCTTATATTTGGAGTTTTGTCTTTTTGTCTCAATGTAGTCTCATATTCGTCTCAATGTTGTCTCAAAAGTTCCATAGGAAATGATGGGGTGTCGTCCAAAAGAAACAAGGGGGTGTCTCAATGCTGTCTCATTTATATATGAGACTTGTCTCAAAAGAAAAACTTTTTATATACAAAGCGTTTTGCTTCCAGCCATGGGGGTAGTAGATGAGCTGAAGGATTCTCTTAGAAATACTTTTACAAAGGTAAAGGAAGATATAGAAAACAACAGCAAAAAGATATCACTTCTTGAGGAACAGAATAAAAAGCTGCTGCATGAAATCCAAAAACTGAGGGGTGCTCTAAAAGAAAAGGAAGCAGCAGAAGCTCCTCTCAAAAATGAACTTCTAAGGAAATTCAACAGAAACAAAAAGAATATCATAAAGGGAAAAATCCTTGACGTAATTGGCGGAAGCAGGAATCTGACTGTTCCTGAACTGAAAGAAATTGTTGTGGAGCAGATGCATTATTGCTCAAAAGCCACTTTCTACAGATATATTTTGGAGCTGAAGAAAAATGGGCTTCTGGATTTCGCTAACCTGAATGACAAGGAGATAGTGCTTCTCTCAAGGCAGATGTGATTTAACAGGAGCAGAATAATAATGCAGAATAATTTATATGCAACTAAGATTAGGAATAAAAAATTAATAAAAATATGAAAATACTGAAAAATGCTCCCTTTTTCTATTTTTATCATTAATTTTATGTTTGATACCTTATTTCTTTAAACCAGAGCCCTTAACTGCTTCTTAATCTGTGATTAAGTATTCTATTTAATATTCAAAATTAATCGAAACAAAGAAATTAATTAGAGAAAATTAAGTGAAACTTCTAATCTTAAACTATTTTCTATCTTAAACTACTGGAAAATTGCCCTGAGAGGGGCTTTGAGAGGGCTTTTGCACAGCTTCTGGCTCAAAAACTTTTGCCATGGAATCTATAATTTCTTTTATCCTCTCTATTCTTGCATGCTTGGAATCTCTCGGCTTCTGCTGTCCCTCTGAAACAGCATTCTCAGCCAGTATCTTCATCTCCCCAAAACCTTTCAGCAGAGCAGTAAATCTCTTGTCATAAGGATTTTTTGCAATATAATTTATTGCATCATTGCATATGAGAATTATGTTGAAAATATTTTGAGAATTGCCGTTTTCAGAACTTCCATCGTCAACATTCTTCTTTATTTCAAGAAAGTATCTCTTTAATCTTTTCATCAACTATCACCTGAATTTTTTGCGCATCTCTGCTTTAAACCCAAATCTGAATGCGTAAAAAACAATAATTTAAAAACCTTGCGTTTTTTATTTTGCTAAAATGGAAAAAACTGTTGAACTAGTTTTTATAAAAAAAATCAAAGACAGCAAAAAAAAGCATGTTTTTACAGCCAAAGCATTCATTTGCACAACTCCATTTTCAAAGTTTTTAGGGCTTATGTTCTCCAAAAAGAAAAATCTTGTCTTTGTTTTCAGAAAAGAGCAAAGAACAGGCATCCATATGTTCTTTGTTTTCTTTCCAATATGGGTTTTCTTCCTTGATTCCAAGAAAAATGTCGTTGAAAAAGCATATCTGAAACCGTTTTCGTT
>Ga0172364_10001006_pt1 | contig 21102 bp, 18 predicted proteins | sample LakKivSesite10cm_FD_114545 | JGI IMG/M metagenome (GOLD analysis project Ga0172364, IMG submission 114545) | Sediment microbial communities from Lake Kivu, Rwanda - Sediment site 10cm | ecosystem: Environmental > Aquatic > Freshwater > Lake > Sediment | place: Rwanda: Western Province, Lake... | reverse complement strand
CGACCGGAGCGGGCGATATATGGGTCAAGCGGTTCAAGCACGCCGCGGATGGCATAGCTTGCGAATTCCTCTGCCCAGATGCAGGACAAAAGGTCGGGCGTGTCACCTCCTGCAAAGGCGATGCGAACCTTCTGATAAACGCCTGCGATAGTTACCATGCGGCAGTATATGCGGTCCTGCGAGGCATTAAAGCGGTCAATGATGCGTTGCAGAACAGCCATCTCCTGCCCCGTCCAGCCTGTCCAGTAAACAATTTCAGTGCGATTTTTATACTGAGCGTTCTGCCTGTTTCCACATCCACATAAAAGTGTGAGAACCGCGACAGAGAAAATTGTGAAACGTCTCAGAATTTTCATATATGTATAACAACCCCACCACACTCTGACAAATCAAGCATTAAAAATAACTGGACAAACAACAGGCTTAAGGGTTAAAAGGTTTATCGAGTTTTCATAAGTTTGCTTAGATGTTAGTATCCGTATTTCCATATTGATAAGTAGATAGGAGCGAGTCCCATAAATAAGCTTTTAATACAAGTTCTTAAAGGAACCTATGATTTAAATATCTCATTTACCGGGTTATGCAACCTGTTGAATCGTCTGGGTTTCGTATAACGCATTCGTGGTGACCATCACATTTTTTTCAAAAAGGACGTCGATGAAATTATCAATTTGCAGCCAAAGGGGTCTAAGGCTAAACCATATCAGGTAAGGCAGGTTCGGAATCTAATTTTAAAACATAGACTGGGAGATGCACAGGAAAATGATTAAATATGAAGTCATAATTTATTGGAGTAAAGAGGATAAGTCTTTTATTGCTGAAGTTCCCGAACTACCTGGTTGTGCAGCGGATGGTCCAACTTATCAGTCAGCGCTTGTCAATCTGGAAGTTGTTATTCAGGAATGGATTCAAACCGCCCATGAGATTGGACGCCCTATCCCCGAACCTAAAGGTCGCTTGGTTCTTGCATAAAAAGATAAGCGGCTGACTAAAATGTAACGATGAATTGGGTTCGCAACGGTGCCATGAATTTAAAAATTTATACCCCATTTTTATATTTTATATTCACAAAGATTTAAGAGTTCATAAAACCTGATATTATTACATCGAAAGGATTATGTCGTATGAAACGTCAGGAGTGGACTTCCAAGTTGGGGGTGATTCTTGCCGTTGCGGGTAGTGCCGTGGGTCTGGGCAACTTTTTGAGATTCCCATCTATCGCAACGCAGAATGGCGGCGGGGCGTTTCTTATCCCTTATTTTATCGCACTTATCCTCCTCGGGATTCCCTTGTGCTGGGTGGAATGGGCAATGGGGCGCTATGGCGGTCAATTCTCACACGGGAGTGCGCCCGGGATTTTGGACGCCGTCGGCGGGCGGCGCAGACCGGCGGCGAAATACCTTGGCGCCATCGGCATTTTCGGTCCTTTGCTCATCTTTTTTTATTACGTTGTCATTGAGTCATGGACACTCGGATATGCCTTTTATTCCCTCACAGGCGTGCTGGTTTCTGCCTCGCAAAAGCAGCAGGTTCTGCTTTTCTTTGATGGATATCGGGGCATAGCGCCCAATGATATGTTTCCCACAATCACACCGATGTATGTGATTTTCATCATCACATTTGTCACCAATTTCGGGATTCTTTATCTTGGGATTTCCAAAGGGATTGAGATGGTGAATAAAATTGCAATGCCACTCCTTGCGATAATCGGGGTGATTCTGACGGCGCGCGTTCTAACGCTGGGCACGCCTGACCCGCTGCATCCCGACTGGAATCTTCTGAACGGCTTGGGCTTTATGTGGAATCCGGACTTCAAGCGGCTCGGGGAGCCAAAGGTCTGGCTTGTCGCCGCGGGACAGATATTTTTCACACTCAGCGTTGGCATCGGCGTCATCCTGACCTACGCAAGTTATCTCAAGCCGAAAGATGATGTTGCGCTTTCAAGTCTTTCCGCCTCTGCCGCAAATGAATTCATGGAGGTCATCATCGGGGGGAGCGTTGTAATTCCGGCGGCGGTTGTTTTTTATGGCGCCACGCAAGCGGTTGATATTGCAAAGGGAGGGACTTTCAATCTTGGATTTGTCACCATGCCGCTTATTTTTGCCCATATGCCCGGCGGTTCATTTTTCTGCTTTTTGTGGTTCATACTGCTTTTTCTTGCGGGACTGACATCCTCCATTTCCATTCTTCAGCCCGCTGTCTCATTTCTTGAGGATGAATTTCGTTACAACCGCCGCCGCTCCATACTTTTCAGTGGACTTGTATGCTTCATCTTTTCACAGTTCGCCATCTTTGGACTTGCGAGGGGCTTTCTTGACGAGATGGATTTCTGGGGCGGGACAATTCTGCTTGTCCTTTTCGGTCTGATTGAGGTGATTTATTTCGGGTGGATATTCGGCATAGACCGCGGCTGGGAGGAACTCCACAAAGGTGCCGATATTCGCATCCCGAATTTTTTCCGACTTATCATCAAGTTCATCACGCCTCTTTACATTTGCATCATCCTGATTTACTTTCTTGCGGACAATTTCAAGGGCTTTGTCCTTATGAAGAGTTACGGGGAGAGGTGGAAAGAGGTTTTGATTTTGCGACTTGCCCTGCTATTATTTTTTCTGTTCGTTTGTTTCCTGATAAGCATTGCATGGAAGCGACGATTCAATGAAAGGGGTATAGAGAAATGAAACTTTCTGGTTGGATATTCATGATAGTTTCCTGGAGCGCAATTATCGGGCTTTGCGTTTACTGTTTTCGTGCCATTTTTCGCACGCAGACCCGTAACATCGTTTATCCCCTTGAGGTAGAGTCCCAGATTGAGAAAGAAGCCGATGAAGAGCGTGCTAAAGATGAAAAATTATAAATATTTGAACAAAGAACCGCAGTGGGTTTTATTCGGGAAGAGGTGTTTCGGTGGGGTGAGCGCTCAGTGATGCCTTGCGGCAGGCGGATGAAAAGGCGCACCGTTTGCATGAGCGGTCAATTTCTCCAATGGGAAATTTGCCTTCACGAATGTTTGTAACATAATTACGGATATGCTCCTTTGTCTGCTCAAGAAGGGCTTCCAATTCTTCGTATGTTTCGCAATAGTTCCTTTTTGCAACATCGCTAAGCGCCTTTATCTCGTCATAAAGGATAATTGGGGAATCCCGCTTGATGAGTTTCTCGGAATTTATGCGGTAATAAATGGCGCCGGTGGGATACAGTTGTCGTTTCCTCTCTCTTTTCAGCCATTCACTCGCCGCCAATAGATAAACAGGCAACTGGAGACTCATCCCATCCTCTATTTCCTTCATTGTCATCTCTCTTGACCCTGTCTTGTAATCCACAATGGCAAATGCATCCCCCCTGATTTCGATGCGGTCAATCTTGCCGCGGAGTCTGATTGGACCTTCTGGATGCTCAATAATGTAAGGCGGAGCAGACATTTGCTTTTTCCGTTCCTGCGGGGTTTCAGGCACCCGTCCGAAGGCAATCTCAAAAAAGCATGGGACATAACCTGAGTTTCGTTCAAAGAAGGCGCGCTCATGTTCAATGAAAAGAGGCAGGATGCCAGGTCTGCCTGCACCATCAGGGTCGCCGAGTAACCGCTCACGCTCCAAATCCCAGAAGAGATTGTCATAAGGCAGGGCGCTCATCTCCTCGTTTGCAATGGCAACAAGGCGCTCCACCGCATGCGCTGTCTCCTCGTCGCCCACGATGGGTATGTGCCCCATTTCCGCACGCTCTCTGTAAAATCGGCAGAGCGCCCGATGGAGCACGATGCCTCGTTCCAGCGGGGTGATTTCCTCCTCTGGTTCCTCCGCCGCGGGTTCACTAAGATGCAGGATGCGTCTCACAAAGAACTGGAAGGGGCACCGGGCGTATTCCTCGAGTTGCGAGACGGAAAAGTTGCCGTGTGAAAAAAAAGGTTGTGAAGGTTTTATGAAGACATCACATGAGGGCGCAGGCGAGGGGCTCATCTCTCCGATGGCAGTCCGCCATTCAGGCATTGAATAGACGCGGTTATCAGGTTCGGGTTTTGAAATGGGAATGCCAAGTCGTTTCAATTCATAAATGATGGGCGAGGGAAGGAGTGGGTTTTCATCCTTACTTACCGGGCGGGTGATAATCATGCACCGCCGCGTCTGGCGGACGAAGTGGTAAAAAAGGAACCTGTCTGCCGCAAAGGATTCACCCGTTGATGGAAGTCCAATTTTCATGCGTTCAAGTTTGGAGATGAATGGCGATGGTGGCTTGACGTGAGGGAATTCGCCATCGAGAAATCCTCCGAGGATGAGGTATTCGAAGGAAAAGAGGCGCGGCTCCAGTCGTCCCAGCACCTGAACCGCATCAACCTTGACCTCCTCTGGATGGAAAGAATCTCCCGTGAGGGCACCCCGCAGTTCATGTGCGAAATTTTTAAATGGACATGCTTTTTCTCCAAGGAGGCGATGAATTGAGACCACACGTGCGAGTGTCTCATAAAAATGCTCAAGCACCCGCACATCGCGATTATAAATATGGAAATCGGCGTCGTCTCCCTCCGGCAGAAGGAGTCGCTCTCGCAAAAGGAGGGCGTCCAGCGCGGTTTTTAACCCTTCTGCAAAAAATTCGTATGTGTTCTCGCCTGTGAATGGGTCAGCGAGATTTTGTAACCGTTCAAGAACCCTTAAGATTTTCTGACAGTTATCGTAATCGTTTTTAAGACTTTCTAAGTCGTAAAACTCACCTGACTTCTCATCGGGTTCATATTCACCGCTTTCCATGAGTGAGATTTTGTGGGAAAGGACAGCGACCTCCCCACGTATAGCCCCAATCCATGTTTCGATTCCGCCGGAGGCTCGCACTGCTTTAAGCCGTGAAAGCATTATTCCTGCATGCGGGCGCAAATCCTCCGGCACAAGCGAGGTGAATGATAAGTATGGATTGTTCAGGACTCGGAAAAACGTGGCTCGTTCAAAATCACGCTCAATCATCAAGAGGAATAGCTCAACGGCGCGGATGACAGGTACACAGGAGAGAGAAACCCCGAGCGAGATATTATATGGGATGCCATACTCGCCGAAAATCTCCTGCACGAGGGGGGCATATTTCTCAAGGGAGGGAAAGCAGACGCAGATGTCCGAGAGGGGGACGGGATTTTTCTCATCCGTGGCGATATTCTTAATCAGGCGCGCAATGAAGCGCACCTCGCGAGAATGATTCGGGAGTTCATAAACATGCAGAAACTCGCATTTCTCACCGTTGTCTTTCGTGCCTGCATGAATGTCTTTATAAAGACTGTTTGTGAAAATCTCCTTTTTGCATGTTGGCTTCCCCGCCTCAATAAAATGAATAGAGCCGGCAGATTGCGTGAGACGGTTGAACGATTCTTCGAGATGTCCGAACAGGAGTGGTCGTCCGGGTTCATACTCCACCAGCACTATCATTTCCGGTATGATGCAACCGAGGGATTTGAAAAATTGAATCAGCATTCCGGGGAAGACATCAAGACCATCAATGATAAGATGCTTGAGTGGAGGGAAAGCAGTGCGTGCGGTCCGGGAGGCATGGGTTGCCGCCTCACGATAAATGTCGCCCTGGTCAAGCAATCCCTTTGTCTTGAGAAAATTCTCATACCTCCCGAAGAGCCTCCGTATCAGATAAAGCCCATGACTGTCTCTAAATGTCTTATCAAGGTCGTCGGGAGAAATCCCTTCTTTCTTCATGTCAAGGATGAGTTCTCCTGCCCGTGCGAGCAAGTTGGGAAATGGCTCGCCGCCAGCTGTGAAAAGGGGTTTGAGATGCCCAATATCTTCCATGGAGAGCATTCGTAAAATTTGTGAGATGTCGTTTGTGTTAAGGGTTTGTTTGATTGCGAGATGTGGCGGGAGAAAGCGTGCAATGAATGATTCGATGTGGAAGATGGGAGGTTCTTGCCATCCGCCCGGAATGGCAGAAATGAGTTTTCTCGTTATTTCAAGGGCGAAACGATGAGAAGGTACAACAATGGCAAAAGATTCAGCGTCACCCCGTGCAAACCGTTCTTTGCATTCATCAAAGAGGGCGTCTGCTTTTTGACGCACCCCTTGACCATAATATAGCTGATAACCGGTTGACATTCATTTCACCCTGCAGATTGCTTAGGCGCGGAGATGAAGACGTCAAGACTCCACGTTTGAAATAAAAAAATCACGGGCGTGATTGAGTCAAAGGTGGGAAGCGGCTTTCTCCGAGCGCTACCAAGAAGAAGGCTCGCCACGAAACTCCATAACGCCCGTGATTCCTTCAGGGAAGACACCTAAAAAAGCAAGACAAAATGCCTTTTTTTAAATCAACGAAGGTATAATAATCATCAATATGTGACAGGTGTCAAAGAAAAAAAAGGCGATGAGATAATTTCAATATTACCAGATTTATAGATTGAGATGCATCGAAACCGTATATTGTATCATATTGATACACATTATTGGAAATACGACCACATGTTGGACATAAATTCAATAAATTATGATATATATGGTATAGCTTCGCTTTTTCTTCGCCTTCTTCCACTAACACCGGATTTTTCCGGTCTTTATTCCTCTTCATTTTCTTCCTTATGCGGTGGCACCCAGCGATATGTTATCGTTTTTTTCTGATGGTGTGGCTCTTCGCGGCGTTCCTGACGATGTGGTTCCTGCAGACGGGATTTTCTCTGCGGGATTTTGCCCCTGTCCTTCATTGCCTCTTTACGGCTCAATCTGATTTTGCCATTAATCGGGTCAATCCCGATGACCTTCACAAGAAGTGTGTCCCCCTCGCGACATATATCCTCCACCTTTTCAACCCTTGAAAAGTCGAGCTCGGAGATATGCACCAATCCATCCTTTCCGGGCAATATCTCCACAAAGGCGCCGAATGTGGTGACGCGTATGACCTTTCCCATATAAACCTGCCCGATTTCAGGTTCGGCTGTCCTGCCGCGAATCATGTCAACCGCCTTCTGCATCGATTGCGCCTCATTGGAGGCAATATAAACTGAACCATCGTCCTCGATGTCTATCTTGCATCCGGTTTTTTCGATAATATCCTTGACCACCTTACCTCCGGGACCGATGAGCTCGCCGATTTTATCCACGGGTATGTGAAGAATCTGGATGCGCGGGGCATGGGGTTTGAGGTCGGGACGCGGCTCGGCAATTGTCTCTTTCATTTTTTCAAGTATGAACTCACGACCGCGTTTCGCCTGTTCTAACGCATTTGACAGAATCTCAAAATCGATACCCGTTGTTTTAATATCCATCTGGAGCGCAGTGATACCGTTCGCCGTTCCTGCAACCTTGAAGTCCATGTCGCCAAGGTGGTCTTCCAGTCCCATGATGTCGCTCAGAATTGCCACCTTGTCATTTTCGTTGATGAGTCCCATTGCGATGCCTGCCACCGGTGACTTGATAGGCACCCCGCAATCCATGAGCGCAAGAGTACCGGCGCAGACCGATGCCATGGAGGATGACCCATTGGATTCCATGATTTCGGAGACGACGCGGATAGTGTAAGGGAATTTCTCATTTTCCGGCAGGATGGGATAAAGGGCGCGTTCGGCAAGCATGCCGTGCCCGATTTCGCGTCGTCCAGGTCCGCCAGGTCTCCCGCACTCCCCAACGCTGTACGAAGGGAAATTATAGTGAAGCATGAACCCTTTTTCAGAAACGCCCATCAGGTCGTCAATGGTCTGGCGGTCATCAGGTGTGCCGAGTGTTACTGTTGCAAGTGCCTGTGTCTGACCGCGTGTGAAGATGGCTGAGCCATGCGTGCAGGGAAGCGATGCAATTTCGCATGAGATGGGACGTATCTCCTCGTGACTGCGTCCATCGGCTCTGATTTTTTCCTCAACAATCATCCGTCGGAGGTCGGCGGTGTAAATATTTTCACAGTAGTGCGAGATTTCATCCTCGCGTTCCGGAAATGTCTCCTCAAGCGCCACACGCACCTCTTCATCTATTGCCTTCTGAATATCCTTCCGTGCCTGCTTGTCGTATGTCTTGTGGATTTCAGGGAGGCGTGGGCGGAATAATTTCTCAACTGCGGCGAGAAGTTCCGGGTCTATCTCCGGCGCTTCGAAGGGCATCTTCGGGACGCCGCATTCAGTGCGCATGGTCTCAAGAAGCGCCACCACACGGATATTTTCCTCATGTGCCAATCTGAGTGCCTCAAGCATGACCTCTTCCGAGACCTCGGATGCCCCGCACTCCACCATGCAGATGGCATCCTTTGTTCCCGCCGCAACAAGGTCGAGGTCTGATTGTTCCATCTCCTGAAATGTCGGGTTCAAGATGAATTCATCGCCGATATGTGCTATGCGACAGCCCGCGATGGGTGTGGTGAAGGGAATTTTGGAGATATAGAGTGCGGCGGAAGAAGCGATAAGCGCGGGCAGTTCCGCCGGATGTTCCTGGTCCATGGACAGGATGGAGATGAAAACCTGTGTTTCGTTGCGAAAGCCCTCAGGGAAAAGGGGACGCAGGGGGCGGTCTATCAGGCGGGCGCGCAGGGTCTCGTTTGTCCCCGGTCGTCCCTCACGTTTAAAAAATCCGCCGGGGATGCGTCCGGAGGCGTAAAATTTTTCCCTGTAGTCCACTGTGAGTGGAAAAAAATCCTGTGTGTCTTCAGGGGGGTTGTCGTCAACGACGACAGCCGAAAGGACAACAGTGTTGCCCCATTGCGCCAGCACTGCGCCATGCGCCTGCTTTGCGAGACGTCCGGTCTCAAGGGTCAATGTGCTTGAACCATAAGGGATTGTGTAACGTTTGACGTCGTTCATAAAAAAATCCTTCCCGCGGCCGATTGTGCGAGAAGGACAGGATAAACACCGCTTTTTTGAGGAAACGGGTCTTCGGAATTTAGAGCTTATGCGCCCATGAGAAATTTATGACTTTATATTGAAGGTCATCCCAACGTCAATCGGTCGCACAACCTCGAAATCCCGAAACCTGTTCTCCTCCGCGACGTCCAAACGGCCGCTTTTATATGATGATTTTAAAAGAGGCGGAACACTCCGCCCCGAAATCCTATTTTCTTAGCCCGAGACTTACCACAAGCTTCCGGTAGCGCTCAATATCAAGTCTCTGCAAGTAGTTCAGAAGATTCTTGCGTCTTCCAACAAGCTTCAGGAGTCCCCGACGGGAATGATGGTCTTTTGCATGAACCTTGAAATGTTCCGTAAGGTTATTGATGCGTTCCGTAAGGATAGCAACCTGCACCTCAGGAGAACCGGTATCACCCTCATGGCGTTTGAACTGCCCAATCAGTTCCTTCTTCTTTTCCAGCGTAATGGACATAATGCATCGCTCCATTTTTTATTAAATCTGCCTTCAGCCCAGTTAGACGCCGGAGTCTCGTCAAACCAAGCAGAAGGTAAAAAACTCATTATTCGTTGAGCCCTTTCACTCAACGAATTAAATCTTTATCCATCCTTCCCCCCGCTGGTGTCAACATAAAATGAGGGATAGTTTTTTTTACGGGCTGTATGCTTGTGTGCGGTAGATGTCGCCTTCTGAGATTGTGCCGTTCGTGGGGTCGTAGTGATTGCCGAAACCGAAAGCAAAAGCGGTTGCTGGTCGGAAGGTTTTATCAGGACCGCAACTGCCTATAGTCCAGAGACTGTTTCCGAAACTGCGATACCATTTGTCCGTCATTACTGGGTCGCCGTTCTTTATTTGCCAGTAAAAAGTTCCATAATCATATGAGTGACGCGTGTCAGCGGGATGGTCGACAAAATAGGTATGACCGGGTTGCAGGGTTAGTGTTTTCAATGAGGCGTCCTGAAACTGGTCTACCGGGATCGATGTTATGAATGCCACGGGAGTTGTCAGTTGCTTTTGCGAATTGACCCAGCCATAATGCTCACTGCCAGGTTCGCCGTCATAGGGCGGCTTGTTGTTTTCAATTGTGTATGACTCAATCGCGGCAGCCAGTGTCCGAAGTTCCGTTTTGACGCGGCTCACCTTCGACCTGATATGCGCTTCGAGAAAATTAGGTATGGCAATAGCAGCAAGGATGGCGATGATTGCGACCACGACCAGAAGTTCTATAAGCGTGAAGCCTTTTCGCACCGTGGCGTTATTGATGAATTTCCTTTTTGAGCAAGGCGTTTGGGCATTTTTTCGCATTGAGCAGGTTGCCTTGATTGGTTTATACATTTATTCTTCGGAATATTTTCTATTATGACCTCCAATTATATTTAATAGTTTGTTCAGTGGCGTGAATATATATTTCAATCAGTGAATCAATTATGTATTAACCCGTTGGGCATGAAATTTTTCAGCAGGGCTCATTTTGTTGTTGAAATGTTTTTTATTGTTCAGGAATTTCTAAGGCAAATTTCTATAAAAAAGATTTTGTGTCGGGCTTGGGAAACACGGAGTTCAGTAAAGGGCATGTTGTCATTTTTTTCGAGAATATGGAACTATCTCATTGAGAAAAGTGACTCAATTTTTTATAGCGACCGTCTTAGTGTATTGCTCTATATTTGTGCGTTTATGCTGATGTTTTTTTTGTTATTGCGTCATGCACGCAAGGGTAAAAAATTATTTTTTCGCCAGATTCCGGGATTAAAAGCCCTTGATGAAGCCATTGGCAGGGCAACGGAGATGGGCAAACCCGTGCTTTATGTCCCAGGCATTGATGGCGTTGATGAAATCCAGACGCTGGCGAGTTTGAATATTCTGCCGTATGTTGCCGAAAAAACCGCACAATACCAAATCCCGCTGGTCGTTCCCACGCGAGACTCTGTCGTGCTTTCAATTTGCGAGGAGATTGTTCGTCAATCTTATATCCTTGCCGGGAAGACCGAGTATTTTGATAGAAACAATGTCCGGTATCTTACGGATGAACAGTTTGCATTTACGGCGGCGGTTGGCGGGATTATGCTTCGTGAAAAACCCGCCACAAACATTTATCTGGGCAGTTTTTATTCAGAATCCTTAATTCTTGCCGAGACAGGATTTGCCAGTGGCTCCATTCAAATCGCCGGCACAGCAACAATCGCCCAGTTGCCGTTTTTTATTGCCGCCTGCGATTACACCATCATTGGCGAAGAATTTTATGCCGCATCTGCCTACCTGTCTCAAGAGCCATCTCTGCTCGCAGGAATTAAAGCCGCGGACTTCCTGAAAATTTTTCTCCTGTTGATTTTTATAATCAGTATTTGTGTGGCGGTTTTTAGTCCGGAATTTCTTAAATTTATTACGTTAATATTTTAAAATCGATTATAGAAGGGCAATATGAAACGGAAAATCCCATTTTTCATCACAACATTTGTCGGCGTGTTTATGACTGCGAAGTTTTTTCTCAAAGACCCATCAGTGAAAGCAGTGGCTGATGAGATTGAACAATGGGCATTAATAATTGTCGGTTTTGCGATTGTGTTAGGGGTTGCCAACATCTTTCGCTTAAGTCTTCTGGCAATTGTCCGTCGGAAGCCCGATTGGCAATATAAGGTAATTTTGCTCTTATCTTTTTTAGTGACATCAATAGCAGGCTTCACTGCATTTGCAATAAAAGGCGATGTTTTCGGCAATAATGTCTTCACCTTTATTTTTTATAATGCCTATTTCCCGCTTGGTGCAACCATGTATGGATTACTTTCGTTTTATATCGCCTCAGCGGCATTTCGCGCCTTTCGCGCCAAAAATATTGAATCTGGATTAATGCTTTCAGCGGCAATTTTAGTTATGCTCGGTCGCGTGCCAATTGGAATGGCTCTCTCTGATATTTTCCCGAAACTTGCAAACTGGATTATGATTGTTCCCAACTCCGCAGGTCAACGGGGAATCATTATGGGCGCAACAATTGGCGTCGTCGCAGTCGGTCTCAAAATAATCCTTGGCATTGAACGTTCGTATCTGCGCGGGGAATAACTTCATGGCACAGACGCAGGAAAAATTTTTGCAGAAGATACTGACACTTGACAGGCGTTGGATTTTTTTAATGGTGCTTGTTATTGCGCTGGTATTTTATAAAATCACCATCCCGATGCCGGTCAAAGTAACCCGACAAACCCAGAGTTTCTACGATGCGATAGAAGGACTGAAAGCCGGCGAGATTGTCCATATAACCGCAGACTATACATTGGATGTTATTCCGGAACTTTATCCAATGCATAAGGCGCTCGTTCGCCGCCTGATGGAAAAGGACGTTAAAATCATCGTCTCCTCTCTCTGGGTTGATGGCGGCATACTCGCTGACAGGGTATTTAATGAAACTGCCGCCGAGCTTAAGAAAGAAGGAATAATAAAAACCTATGGGGTTGACTACGTCAATCTTGGCTATAAATCCGGCGGTGATGTGGTGATGACGCATCTCGGCACCTCATTCGCCGAAACCTACCCTGCGGATGCCAGGGGCACACCTGTATTGCAAATCCCGCTCATGAAACGGGTAGAAAATTTTAAAGACATTGCGTTGATGGTCAATTTTTCTGTTGGCAATCCGGGGATTCGCCAGTGGCTTCAACAGGTTCAGCGACGCTATAACGTTAAGATGCTCTGCGGCGCCACGGGTATAATGTCCCCAGACCTTTATTCATTTTATCAGTCGGGGCAAATAAAGGGGTTTCTTGCGGGTCTGGTCGGCGCCGCAGAATATGAAAAGCTCCTCGAGCGTCCGGGAAAAGCCACAACAGGAATGACCGTTCAGTCTTTTGAACACTTGTTTGTGGTTCTTCTGATTATTGTCGCAAATGTTGCCTTCTTTCTGAAAAAAATATATCGGGGTGAAAGATAATGGTAAATATCATTGGTGGCTGGCTTATAGCTTTCTTCACACTGGCAATTATGAGTTTTCTTTATAAGGACAGCCCGATTTATAAGTTGGCTGAGCATATATACGTCGGGGTTTCTGCCGGTTGTTTGTTTGTGCTGACCGTTGTGCAGACACTTAAACCAAATTTCTGGGACTTTGTTGCGCCGTTATTCACTTCTGCGCATAGCGGACAATGGATACGACTCGGCGCGGGCATCTTTGGTGTTATGTTTTTGTTACGACTTAATAAAAAGACCTTCTGGGTCTCAAATTTCCCTCTTGCGATTGTTATAGGTGCATTTGCCGCCTTGCGGATGACAGGTCTCGCAAACAGTGACCTCGTGGGGCAACTCCACGGCACGATTAATTGTCTTGACTATAAAGGACTTCTTCTCTTTGAGTGGGATAAACCTTCCATGGTGAACAATTTATTGATAGTCGGAGGTGTTATCTGCGTCCTGAGTTATTTCTTCTTTTCACTTGAGCATCGTGGCGTGCTTAATGTTGCCGGAAAGACTGGCATCTATTTTCTGATGATAACCTTTGGTTCATCTTACGGTTATACAGTTATGGCGCGAACCGCTGTGCTCATCGGCAGAGTCGGCGACCTTTACACATACAACACATCCCATTACGCCTATGCCACAATCATTTGCGCAATTATCATAATCGCCTTCATCCATCTTCCCGATATGATTAAGAAAAAACCCCAGAAAACATGAACCTGAAGACGTGGTTTGAAACGGTCGGGAAGGTTGTTTATGGGTTCCGTCAGTATTTTATATAGAAGGGCAGAGCCATCAGGGCGATGCCGATAAAAATCATCAGTAACAAATTGGAGACAATATAAGGTAAAGCGCATAAGGCGATTCCGGAAAACAGGGCAATGCCCTGCCGTTGTTTCTTTCCGTATATAAAATAGCCCAGTCCAATGGAACCGAAGAGCAATCCAAACATTATCGTTGCCGTGTAGCCCATGGGTTTATCTATCTGAACAGTATGGATGAATCTATTTACCAATATCGCTTGCGCGTCAAACAAATTTGAGTCTGCGCCCATATCGAAACATGGCGATTGTTTTTTGGCATTTTTAACCGGCTTTTAATATTATCCATGTTAGAAAAGTCTCTGACGTAATGTGAATGAGAGAGAAGAGGCTTTTTCGGGATGCTTTTTTTATTCAGCGATTTTCATAAAATGCTCCGATGGGTGCTCTTGGGTGTCTTATTTTCCTTCAGCATCGGCTCTCGCGCCCTGGCTGCTCCCATTTATCGTGATTTGCGGGACAGGGATTCCGCAACGACCCTCGTTATCGCAATCGGTGATACGGAGATTGCATTCCGTTGGGGATTCTGGGAGGAAACAAACAATAAACTGGTGAAAAGACTTGTCTCCGAAATTGTTCGCCGTCACCCCTCTTTTATTTTGCACCTTGGCGATATGACTAATGACGGGGCATCCAATAAAAACTGGGTTGTTTTCGACCGGCTATTTGAACCTGTCAGGAGAGAACGCATCCCCGTTCTGCCGGTCATTGGGAATCAAGATTGTTATAAAAGCGTTTCCACTGCAAACATAGCCACCGCCACCAAGTATATTCAGTTGCGTTTTTTTGCCCTGAAGGACCATCGCTGGTATAGTCGGGTTTTCCGGGATGCGGGCTTTATCATGCTGAATAGCAACTATTCGGGTATGAGCAAGGATGAGGTGCAACGGCAGAAATCCTGGTATGAGAAGATTTTGCAGGAGATGGACATGACCCCATCCATACATGCAATTATTGTTGCCTGCCATCATCCTCCGTTCACCAACAGAGAATCATTTGAACTTAATGATAAAAGGCGGCGCGATTTTGTTATGCCTTTTCTGAACTCGAAAAAGGCGATGCTTTTTCTTTCAGGACATTGCCACTCTTATGAGCGGTTTATAAAAGACGGCAAGACGTTTATTGTATCGGGCGGAGGCGGTGGAATCCTGCAAAAACTCAAAACTGACCTTGTGCATAATCCTCCGGACCAGTTTCAGGGACCGCCTATCCGTTTCGTCCATTTCTGCGAACTGGAATTTCATACAGACAGGGTGACCCTCAGGATTGTCCGTTTGAACAATGATGGCACATTCAGCATCGCCGAGACGGTCTCCATTCCCTTCCATGACAATTAGAATTGTCAAAAATGATTTGAGGATTGGTGATGTCGTGTTGTAATGTCGCTTAAAATTTCTCGTGTGCGATATTAATGATGAAAAATTTTCCGCAATTGATTCTGAAGTCCGGCGAGGGGCGGCGCGTTGAGCGTGGACACCTCTGGGTCTTCTCTAATGAGGTGGCTCAACTAAATGAAACGCATGGCGGTGACGAGGTCAGCGTCTTCTCAGCACGAGGGCGCTTCCTCGGCAATGCCTTGCTCAGTCCGTCCGCGCTTATCCGCGCACGAATTTATGCAAGGCAACCCGTTTCATGCGATGCAGAATTCATCAGCGCCCGCCTCACCGATGCCCTGAATTACCGCCGCGCAATCAGTTATGAGCGACAGTCTTTCCGACTCTGCCACAGCGAGGCGGACTTCCTCCCCGGACTTGTGGTTGATGTCTATGGCACTCAGGCGGTGATTCAGATTTCAACAAAAGCCATGGATGACCGTCGCCCTCTCATTCTAAACGCCCTGAAAAAGGTCATGTCGCCTTCTTGTATTTATGAGCGAAGTGACGTGCCGATTCGAGAGCTGGAGGGGCTACCGTCGGTGAAAGGACTTCTTTTCGGGAATCTCACATCGCCCGTTGCGGTTGAGGAAAATGGCATGATGCTTCTTGTCGATATTGCTGAGGGTCAAAAGACTGGATATTTTCTTGACATGGTTGAAAACCGGCGACGGCTCGCGCACTGTTTTAAAGGGCGCCACGTCCTTGATGTTTTTTGTTACGTGGGCGCATGGGCACTTTGCTCGGTAGCACATGGCGCGGCGGACGCCATTGGGGTGGACTCATCAGCGCCCGCAATTGTGTTGGCTCGCCGGTCAGCGGAGAAAAATGCCCTCGCAGAGAACTGCCGCTTTCTTGAAACAGATGCCTTTGACTTTCTGAAGGGGGCTCATGAGAGAGGGGAGATTTTTGATTTCATCGTTGTGGACCCGCCGCCATTTGCCCGGAGGAAGAAGGATGTCAAAAGCGCCCTTGCCGCATATCGCGACATCAATCTCCGCGCAATGCGCCTCCTTGCGCCGGGCGGCATACTCGCAACTGCCTCCTGCTCACATAATGTCACACCTGAGGATTTTCTTCAGGCATTGACGCTTGCAGGGCGCGATGCACGGGTGGATATGAGACTATTCTTCACCGGCGCACAATCGCCCGACCATCCAATCCACTGCGCCACGCCAGAGACTGCATACTTGAATTTTTTTGCGTTTATGAGGATGTAACCGCCGATGAACGCAGTCATGACTCACAGAATGAACGAGACATGCTGGATTCGATAACAAAGCAAATAATCAATTGTGCATGTAATGTTGGGAATAAGCTTGGATGTGGATTTCTCTAAAAGGTATATAAAAACGACTTGGCGTATGAACTGTCAGAGGTAAACCTCACGGTTGAACAACAAAAACCTATCAAAGTTATTTACGAAAATGTGGTAGTGGGTGATTATACCGCAGATTTTTTGGTTGAAGAAGAGGTCATTGTCGAATTAAAAGCGGTCTCGGAAATCAATGATATACATTCGGCTCAATGTATGAATTACTTACGAGCGACGGGTTTAAAAGTGTGCCTCCTTATCAACTTCGGCAAATCCAAGGTTGAAATTAAAAGAATTGTTCATAATTTTTAAAAGTATTTTATTCATCGGTGTTTATCGGCGTTTATCTGCGGTTGCAAAAATAAGGGGTGATGTATGCCGGATGTGGTCTGCTTGGGCGAGGTGATTGTGGACATGATTGCCACCGACAGGGATGCGGGGCTGGATGGGACGCGCAGTTTTGACAAATTCCCCGGCGGGGCGACGGCAAATGTGGCGGTCGGCGTCTGCCGCATGGGTGGCTCCAGCCGCTTCCTGGGCGTTGTGGCAAATGACGCTTTCGGCAGGTTCCTTATTGATGCCCTGCTTAAAGAGGGGGTCGATGTCAGCCGGATGAGGCGGCGCGCGGGTGAACGCACGGTTATTGGATTTATCGCCCTGAGGTCCGACCAGACCAAGGAGGTGATTTTTTACCGTGACCCTCAATCAGAGATGTTTCTCACGCCGGATGAACTCGCGCCTGATGCCTTTTGTAACTCAGTAATTTTTCATTTCGGAATCATTTGTTTGAGCACGAAGGCAAAGCTTGCCGCAACCCGCAAGGCGTTACAGATTGCCCGCATGAACAATCTTCTCACCTCACTCGACGTTAATTACCGTTCACACGCCTGGCAATCAAGTGCTCTTGCACGTAAGCGATTGATGGAGGTGCTTCCTTCGGTTGACATTTTGAAAATGGCTGAGGAGGAAATCCCGCTCCTCTTTGGAGGTGAGATGGAAGAAGGTGCCGTTCAGAAAATTCTGGCGATGGGTGTGAAGGCAATAATCATTTCACGAGGTGCAAATGGCGCCACACTTGTGACGCACAGTCTTCGCATGTCGTCAGCCGGTTTTCCAGTCAGGGCGGCGGAGACCACCGGTGCGGGGGATGCATTCATTGCGGCGGTGCTTGTGTCTTTGACGAAAAAGCGGCGTGAGGGAAAAACACTTCAGGAGATTACGAAAGGCGAGTGGGAAGAGATTCTGAGACATGCCAATGCCGCAGGCGCACTCACCTGCACCCGCGCCGGCGCCATGACCGCCATACCTACCCATATTGAGATTGTTGAATTTCTTTCAAATACATAAAACCTCAGATGCACGCCGATTAAAGCCGATAATATAGGAAGTCATCCACTATCCACTTTAAGTATAATCTCAATCTGCCTTTGTAATACAGGTGCTTTGTTTATAGCCACATCCCAGATTATTTCATAATCCACACCAAAATAATTGTGAATCAATTTGTCTCTCATACCGGCAATAGAGCGCCATTCAATGTCCGGATATTATTCGCGAAATTCCGAAGGAATCTTCTTTGCCGTTTCATCCAACAAAAACTGTTCTTTAGTGAGTCGGGCGACCTCCCCAGCCAAATACTCGGTCTCGTCTCGAATATGCTGAAGATATTCAAGCGGCGACAGAGACATATTCTACCTCCCTGAGGATGTGTGGCCCAATATACGGGCTCAGAGATTCGGTTGTGACAATCTCCACACGACGATGAAGTATTTCTTCAAGCAGAAAAGATAACTGTATGAAATGGTCAAAAGTTTTTTGCCCTGTCTCAAACTCTACTAATATAGCTACATCGCTCTTTGTGGATGGTTCACTGCGCACGAATGATCCAAAGAGTCCAAGACGCCTGATGCCAAGCGAGTGAAATTGTCCGATCTTCTCGCGAATTGCATTAAGGACATCGTCTTTTGTCTCGATAAGTTTCACCGTCTCATGTCTCATTTTGCATTCATCTCACTATCTTAAAGTTTTTTGAGCATCACACAGGATGTGGTGTCAATATTGAAAATGGCTATTTACATTCTTTTTTTACCCTGCGTTCCCAGTGATTCATAAAAATTAAACCACGGGGGGCACTGGGTGGTATAGGGTAAAAAGAAATATTATTTTTTCTCTGGCGATTTTGTTTTCAGGGTTGACGATGTGATGGTCTCGGCTTTTTTAATCGCCTTCGGGTTAGGCGCGGGGTGCTTCAGGATTTCATCCAACTTTTTCTGGACAGCCGCCTTTCTTTCCGCCTCCGTCATTTTCTCAAACTCTTTTTTCTTTTGTTCGTTGATTTTCTGAAGCGATTTCATGTCCGTCGGTTTAGTCACAGGCGTTGGCGTGGGTTTTGCCTCCAGCTCGGCAAGCGTTTTTGCCAATCCGTCCCGCATATATTTGTAAATCAGATAAACCTGCTCCTGTCCTTCTGCGCGGACATAATACTGATTTGGCTGGTCCTTGCTTTCGTGACCAATAAAGAGAGTGGGTGTGGAGGAGGCGTCCTTCAGCAGGGCGGTGATTGTGGCGGACTGCGGTCCGATGCCATATTCCTCATACGGTTTCTGCGGGTAATCCTTGATAAAGGAGGAAGCGCGGAGTCGGGCAAAGGTATTCGCCATTCGTGTTCCATCGTCCTTTTTGATAGGGAAGGATTTTGGAGACATACAGGTCCATTCATCGGAGGCGAGACGCGCAAGCCTGATGTTTGGCTGACCCGGCTGGGTGATGATGAAGCCGGTGATATTTTCCGGTTGCAGTTCAAAGATTGTCCGCTCACGCCAGTTATCCTCCCTGCCCTGAAAAAGTCCCATCATCATGCCACTCACGGAAAGAACCTCATCTGAATCCGCGGCTCGGACATAAGTTGTGGGCGCTATGTAATTTGCACCCATCTTTCCAATATAGACGTCTGCAAGGAGGATGTCATTCTTGCCGAAAAATTTCACCCGCGTGCCCGACGCCTTATCCACCTCGAACAAGGTATGATTCTGGGGATTTTTTGAGACGACTTCCCCCTCTCCTGCCTTTTTGAGGGTCTCAAAAAGGCGCTCGATATTAGCCTTTGCCGCAGGATATTTGCGCTCTGGATTCGTGTACCATACCCCGTTCACCTTTGATAGCGATGCGGAGCTCGCACCATCATACTGGGAGATAAAGATGCGGTAACAATCCTCCGCCTTGACCTTTTCAAAAATCGGCACCCTCTTGATGCCCTCCAGGGTGCGGGCACTCTTTTGCTTTTCCCCGTAAGGACCCTGGAACGGTTTTTCCGTAAGCAATACAATCACCACAAGGATGGCGGCGATAATGACAAGAATAAGCACGTTTCTGGCTTTCATGTCTCCCTCTCCAAATGTTGTGTAATAACTAAAAATATTCACCACAGAGTCACAGAGGACACAGAGAATTCTTTAATATTTTAGAAAAAACTCTGTGCTCTCTGTGGCTCTGTGGTGATTGGGTTTCATTTATTTATCACCTCTGGTCAGGATCATTTCATAATAGCGCCGTTTTGCCCTGACGAGCGGGATTCTGATAATGCCGAGGAGAATCACGAGGATAGGCACGCCAAGGATGGATAACCATTTATAGGTGGTTTTTTGCGAGTCAGTGAGGTCATTATTGAGCGGGCGGGTCGCCGAGGCGCGCATGCGGATGCCGATTAAGTCCTGCCCGATTGCCATGCTGTCAATTGTGTTCTCAAGAAATGCAAGATTATTGTTTGAGCGCGTGGCATAGAGAAACTGTTCGCGCGGGAAAAAGGAATTGCCCACAACCATAATTGAGGTCTTGACGCTTTTATCCTTTCTTTGCTCCTGTGAGGTTCCTCTCAAGGTTGGTGGTTCGCCTTTAACCTTATCTGTTGCGGTTGGCGATTCCGTCTTGGGAATTGGTTTCCCCTTGTATGCGCTGGGGAATTCACCATCTGCAAGGAATGCGAGGGCATATTTTTTAACGTCACTCTTTGTGATTTTAGGTCTTTCGCGATTGAAGGGATTCAGGTTGAATGGGGCAGAGTTTTTGTATCCTGCATCCGTTGTTGATGCAAGTGTGGTTATCTTGACTCCGTCTGGAATCTTGTCGGTGGTCGCAAGGGAGCTGACCCAGGGGAGAACAAGGGTTGTCAGCCGCTTGGTGATGGCGTTTTCCCTGTTAAGGTCCTTTTCCACGCTCACCCAGAAGGGATATCTGATCATGGTCTGCATATAGCCCGTAGAAAAGGATGCAATGGCTGGAGAGCGGTAATCCTCAATCAGGTCATCATTGACCTGGATGCCATATTTGACGAGGATTTTTGCGATATTGGGTTTGTCAACAGTTGCCTGAAGGGTGCGCTGGTCGATATTAATGGCATCCACGAGGCATATCAATTTCCCTCCGCGCATGACAAACTGGTCAATCTCATAGAGCTCGGATTCCGAAAAGTTTTTTGGCGAGATGATGAGAAGTATGTCCACATCTTCCGGGATTTTCTGTCCCTCCTCAAGCTTGAGTGGACGTACCTGATAGAGTTTCTGCACAGAACGCATAAAACTCTGGTAGTCCTTTTCAATGTCAATTGTGTCCTTGTTAATAATGATACCTATCTCAACGGGTTTTTGCATGGAGACCTTTTTAATGGCGGCAGATAGGTCATATTCAAGGGTTTCGGGGTCAATAATGGGAATTGCCTCCTTGCGGTCTTCATAATTGATTGTCATGCCGAAGTATGCCTCCATAACCTCAAGGGCATGCTTGTCAATGGTCTGGAGATTTATTGGCGGGACGCCATCAAATGCCAGTTTTCGTTTCAGCTCCTCATTTTCTGT
>Ga0172364_10000999_pt1 | contig 21163 bp, 19 predicted proteins | sample LakKivSesite10cm_FD_114545 | JGI IMG/M metagenome (GOLD analysis project Ga0172364, IMG submission 114545) | Sediment microbial communities from Lake Kivu, Rwanda - Sediment site 10cm | ecosystem: Environmental > Aquatic > Freshwater > Lake > Sediment | place: Rwanda: Western Province, Lake... | reverse complement strand
GGTGTTAATAAGCGATGTCTGGTTAATACCCGGATTTTTTATTCCTCTACAGGGCCAATATTGTAACTCATGCCTTCTGAGAAAGTGACGTGCGCCAGGCTGCTAATAGATATTCAAGGCTAGTGTCTTGTGGATTTGAAAGCCAAGTTTAAGACTGCGGCTTTTTCTGCGACTTTCTAGCCCTCTCCGATACCTCATACAGTGATTCTTCGAAAGCGTCTGCCCCGATAAATGAGTATTCCACACCCACTATCCAACGTGAATTATATATAGTGGAGGGCTTCCCGGGCACGAAGAGGCTTGCAGGTTGCATACCGGATGTAGCCTCTACGATATTCCAGATCATCTCACTGACAAAAGAAATGGCCGCATCTTTGACAGCAGGCAAAGTACAGTAATGTATCTTTTCCTGCCCTGTAGCGGTCAGAACTTTTAACAGCATTTTGGGAACTTTCTCTTCAGCCATACCTGCCCACCTTTCGTTCTCGAAGCGGTTTCATAATAAAATAATGTGCGTCTCTAATTTTATCGCCAGAAGACAGTTAAAGCTATTATAAATTATCACGTATACCGGCGCAATCGGGAGCATGGTTCGCTTACTTAAATCTGTGGGCTCCAGGCAATTCGTGACGTCGTGCTCCATTGACCTGATATAATAGGCTGTGCCCATGAGACCTGAATCCGCAGCAGATAAATCGGTGACCGAAAACCACCACGAGGCAGCTTTAGAGCTGCTCGCAGGTTTTTTGCAGCCCTGGCATGCCGCTGTCGAGGCTCCGGCAGGGGCGCAAAAGAAGGTGCTGAGCACCCTCCTCGCAGGCTATGCCCGGACCGACTACGGGAAGATGCACGGGGCGGCGCATATAGAAAGCATCGCTGACTACCGCCGCGCCTTTCCCGTCGCTACCTATGAAGACTACAAGCCTCTCATCCAGCGCGTGATGGCGGGCGAGACACGGTTACTGCTCAGCGAAGAGCCGATTGGCTGGGCTATCACTCGAGGCACCACGGGCGATGAGTCCAAATTCATCCCCATGACACCAACCGACCTGCAGATGAGGGTCAGCGCCGGGCGGGCTATGCTCAACTATGTGGTCAGCGGCAAATGCCCCGAAGTTCTGGAAGGCGCTAATTTGAACCTGAACTTCCCTTCCGTGGTAGGAAAAGTGCAGGTGGGAGAGAAGGAACTGGAGTACGGTTACAGCTCGGGCATTTACTTGAAGCACGTATCAGCGTACACCCCGATACGCTCAGTCCCCACGCAGGAGGAAATCGACGCTCTGGGGGGAAGCAAGTCCGTCAGCGCCTGGAATGCCCGCTTCGAGCTGGCATATCAAAAATGCAAAGATGAAAACGTTACCATGGTCGGCGGTGTTTCGCCCACAGCTATCATGTTCGGCAGCTATCTGCGCCGCGTCCACGGCGTCTACCCGAAGGACTTGTGGCAGGTACGTGTTATGACTCTGGGCAGCGTGCCCGGCATAAATACCAGACAGGAGCCCGCATTGCGCGCCTTCTACGGCCCGGCCGCTATCCGCGAAATCTACGGCGCTACCGAGGGAATGTTCGGGCAGCAGAGAGATAACCGCAGGGCCTGGGTGCCCAACTACGACCAGTTCTTTCTCGAGGTGCAGACCAAGCGGGGCATAAAGCTGCTGCACGAGATGAAGCCCTATGAACTGGGCAGCCTCATCGTTTCGACGCCGGTGCTGGCCCGCTACAAGATCGGCGACATGATACTGGCAGTCCGACCCCCGTACTTCCGCTGCATCGGCCGCGACCGCTGGTGGACGCCCCTGGACTACGCCTGGGGTGAATTTATGACCTTAAACCTCAGCCGTCTTTAGATTCAACGCCTGGGTACGAACGCACGAAGCAGTATCATGAGCGCAATGACAATCAGTATAACTACCCAGATGTAGTCCCAGCTTATAAGAGAACCCAGGCCTATGCCCAGCAGTACTAAACCTACGATAACATTACCGGCCACTGCACGCCGGTGCTCGGGGACCAGCAGGCGATAGAATGCCGCAAGCAGCAGGATAGCGCCAGCTCCGGCAAAGAAAACAGCCCACCCTTCCCACCAACTGAAATGGTCTTTATAACCCGTGGTCTCGGCCAATATTACCAGCGCTCCCCAGATGAGAACCAACGCCCACATTACTGCATTTACCCGGTCCCGCCGCCACTTCTCGTCCCAGCCTTTCCTTTTCTCGTCCTCTTTCTCGTCCTTCTCCCGCCTCTTCTCTTCATTCTTCTCTTCTCTTTTACGTCCCTCAGACATGTGCCCTCCTTTTGAAGGTTGACAACTTTTAGTAATTCGACTCTAAAATTGCCCCGGACACAAAGGCGGCCGCCGGGCCTATGCCCAATAGATACGCTTGACACATAACCCAGCCACGGGAATATTAATTTACTTGATTTGCCTTTGTCAACTCAGACGTAGCCCGGAGCAGGTGCTCCAGGCTACCCGAAAAGGGCAAGCGAATCCCTCCTATATCGGGAAGAACCTCCCCCTTCGGGGGATTGCAATTCGCTAAATCAAGTGCTATCATGGGCACTCCAAAAATAGCCGGTAATAATTTTTCACAGGCGCAACTGAGGAAGGAGGCGGTGATGGCGGTAAAAGTGATTATCGAGCGGTCTGTCAGCCCGGATAACCAGGGAGAGGTAGCAGAGCTGCTGAAGGACCTGAGGGCGAAGGCAATCCGTCAGCCGGGATACATATCCGGTGAAACGCTATTCTCGGTGGACCACGCCGGTTCTCATGTGGCTATCAGCTCCTGGGAGAGTTTGCGCGATTGGAAAGCCTGGGAGAAGAACCCGGAGCGAACGGCAATTGTGGACAAGATAGAGAGGCTTTTGAAAGCTAAGAGCAAGGTCTCTATCTTCGCCACCACTCCCCGCTCTATTGCCGAAGGTGTGTAAGCCTGGCAACACTGAAGAGGTCAATCCTTCAGATTGCTCTTAGCCTCATCCCAGAGGGCATTCTGCTCTTCGAACGATAGCTCGCGGAGGGAGATGCCGCGCCTGCGGCAGGCCTCCTCCATATAGCGAAAGCGGCGGTTGAACCGCTCGTTTGCCAGGCGCAAGGCCTCCTCAAGGTCAACACCCTGCCAGCGAGCAGCGTTGACCAGGGCGAACAGGACATCGCCGAACTCGTGAATCTTCTCCTGCCGGGTAGCCGCTTCCTTCACCTCACGTATCTCTTCTGTAAGCTTGTCCAGTATGCCCTCGTACTCCTTCCAGTCGAAACCTATCCCGGCAACCCTGCGCTGTATGGAATGACTGTAGCTTAATGCCGGCAGTCCCCTGGGCACGCTGGAAAGCAGCGAGTCATCTTTTCCGCGCTCGTTCTGCTTCAGCTCCTCCCATTCCAGTGCAACCTGCTCTGCATTCGCTGCCCTGGAATGGCCGAAGACATGGGGATGGCGGCGGATGAGCTTGGTGCTGATGCCCTTGACGACGTCGCGAATGCTGAACTCCCCGGCTTCCTCAGCTATCTGGGCATGCAGCAGAATCTGCAGCAGCAGGTCGCCCAGCTCCTCGCACAGCTTGCCCGTGTTTTCCTCATCCAGAGCCTGGAGCACCTCATAGGCCTCCTCGATGAGATAGGGCTTGATGGAGGCATGGGTCTGGGCACGGTCCCAGGGACAGCCATCAGGCGACCTGAGCCTGGCCACGATTTTCTCCAGGGTATCGAAACTGGACGGGTCTTGTTCCAATAGATTTCCCCTAAAATTTATTGCGCCTGCGGTATGTGTTCCGGTGGTCTCACCAGCTTCAGGCTCAGCGCCTGGTAATCGCACTTCAGCACGCAGATGCCACAGCCCATGCACTTATCGGTATCTACAAAGGCCTTCTCTTTCTGGGAGACCTTCGACTTCACCATCTCTATAGCGCCGAAGGGACACCAGTCCAGGCAAATCTCGCAGCCGGTGCACAGTTCCTCATCGAGATGAGCCTCGTACCTGCTTTTAGCGATGCAATTGGTAACCGGTGCCTGGAACCTGTTGATGGGCTCGTAGACCATGCAGCAGTCGGTACAGCAGTTGCACATCCCCCAGCGCGGCCTCATGCGCGTGGAGTTCTCGCAGGTATGAATCAGGCCAAGCCCTTCACACTCATCTATCAGAGCCAGGGCTTCTTCTTTACTGAGCCTCTTTCCCGCGTTGCGGCTGATGAGGTACTCCGCAGAGATATTGAACTGGATGTCGACCATGGGGTGGGACTTGTTACACTTCTTGCCTACGGCTCCTTTGCGTCTGCGGCACGTGCAGTAGGAAACAGCTATAGAGCGCGCCGAATTTATTATCTGGCGCATATCCTCGCAGGGCAATATTTCAGGGCTGTTGAGGATAGTTTTATAGGCAGGAACAACCCTTCCCTGGGGCACATCCTGTTTGACCCAGCCGGCAACCTGGTCAGGGTCCCATTCGTTGACGCAGAAGTCGTCCCACAGCTCGAAGAGCTTCTTATCGCGAACATCATCGCGGTCAAAAGAGCACATAGTTATGTCATGTAACTGCACAACAGCGAGGGCGAAACTGGCTTCCTCCAGATGCTCGGGCCCCCTGGCGAAGATGGCTCCTTTTCTATATAAGTTCTCGACTTCACTTTTCACAGCCGCCACATCCATATTGAGCTTGCTGGCTAGCCCTTCGTATTTCATGGGCATAAGGGCAGCGAGCTCAGCCTGCTTCGGGGTCATCAGGTATTCCAGTACGCGGCGATACCGGAGCGAATTCTTGTAGCCGTGTCTCTCGGCCAGACTCGAATAGACATCATTATCGGTCATGTTACCTACCTCCAGGCCATTATATAGTCCCCATCTCTCATTGACAAGACAGGAGACGCTCGACTACCATATCCTGAGCAGGGTGGAAAATTAAGTGAAAGCACTGTCGACTATCAACGCTATTCTGTTCATCATCTGCATCCCGCTGTTGCTCATTACCACCAATGTGAGATTTGCCGTAAACGACATGCGGCTTTACGAGTACGGATTCAACAAGTACCATATCAGTGAGGAGTCGGGGTTAAATAAAGGGAATCTTACTGAAATCGCTCATGAGCTTATCACCTATTTTAACTCGAATGAAGAATATGCCGACATCAGTGTTTACAACCAGCGCGACATAGCTCATCTGAAAGATGTCAAAGGGCTGATCCAGTTGGTCTACCGCCTCCAATTTGTTGCCCTGGGCTACATTGTTGTATATATCCTGTTTAACTTACTCATCATGGGGAGTGCTTTCTGGCGAGACCTTGCCCGGCGGCTCATCTGGGGAAGCTGGACTACCATTGCGCTCCTGGCTGCCCTGGGGCTCGCAGCGGTAGTTGACTTCGACCAGTTCTTCCTGCTGTTTCACTTAGTCAGCTTCCGCAATGACTTCTGGCAGCTTTACCCGGGCGACAAACTTCTGCTGATGTTCCCCGAGGGCTTCTTTCAGGATGCTGCGCTGTTCATAGCGGGAGCAGCTATCTTGGAGGCGATAATCATCGGTGCTGCCGCCTGGTATTTTTTGAAGCGGAGGGGAAGGGCCAAACCGGAATCGGCGCCGCTTCAGTCAAACGAAGATACGCAGGATTCTTTAAAAAAATAGGATGGCCTTGAGCAGTTGATAAAAGCATAGTTGGAGCAGATGATCCAACCTACCCATAGAAGCAAATGAGGGGCATCCGCCTTCGGCGGATGCTCCCTCATAACGTAATTACAACCTAAACCCTAGTGGCAGGTAGAACAACTGCTGGAAGTGCAGCCGCTGCAGCCACCGCCAGTCCCGGCTACAGGCGCAGAGCTTCCGCCCGAACCCTTGGCATAGGCAGCAAACGATGAGACCGCTCGCTTCGCACCGTTTTTACAGGTCGGGCAAGGCACATCCTCATTAGCCTTGCTCATGGGACGAAGCAGCTCAAACTTAAGCCCGCATTTAGGGCAGCAATATTCATAAATAGGCATCCAACCCCTCCGATTCCATTCTATCACCCTTTACAGCAGAGAGTCAATTCGATAAAGTTCGACGATAGCTCACACGAAACAGCCAGTCCCAATAGTACAATGAGAGGCGCACAACCATCGCAGGCAAAAGATGAGTGCCCCTTAAGAATGCCGTTTAAAGGCCAAGAGTTAGCGGAATCGCTACGAATCCTGGTTTTCTAAAGGCTTAGGCGTATTTAGTCAGAAACCAGACCTTATCGAATTCCTTGATTTGCTTGACCGTGGTCTCGGGCTTCCACACCACGCGCATGGCGATATCCTTGTCGATGTCTATCATTGCATAGAGGTCTGGCCATATGAAAGCCGGAATGACATATGCCGCGATGGCTATCTTGCCAGCATCCTTTACAAATTCTTTGTATTTAGCTTTGTTGATTATGTAGGTGCTGTCAAACGTGTTATCCATCATCACACCTCCTTATTCTTTATGAGGCCAGCTTCAGCGGTTATTGACTATACTACCTTGCTTTTAGAAATGCAAATCCCCCCCATACAAAGCTCGCGACAATACTTTTGCCCTCATCCCTTGCAGCCAACGCCCTGTCTATTCCCCGGTTTTAAAAACCTCAGTAGCCTCGTTTGACAAGGTATACGTCGCGGAATACAATCAACCTTTGGGTAAAGAAATGCAAAGCAAATACGATGTAATCATTGTCTGCGGCGGACCTGCGGGCATCTTCGCCGCCCTGGAATTAAGCCAGTCAACCAATCTCAGCATTCTGCTTCTGGAGAAAGGGAGAGACCTCCATTTCCGCAGGTGCCCTATCATCGGCAAGAACCGAAGCTGCCCCCCCTGCTCGCCCTGCGACCTGGTCAGCGGCTGGGGCGGCGCTGGTGCTTTCAGCGATGGCAAGCTCACCCTTTCCCCGCAGGTGGGAGGCCAGCTTGAAGCTTATCTGGGGCCGAAGAAGGCAGCCGACTTAATCCACTATGTCGACGATATTTATCTTAAGTTCGGCGCATCGAACGAAGTCTACGGCGCTGGCGCTGAAGTGGAGCAGCTAAGTCAAAAGGCTAAGAAGGTCGGCCTGAGACTAATCCCGGCACCGATACGTCACATGGGTACTGAGAAATGCCGCGAGGTTCTGCGGGATATGCATAAGTACCTGGCTGACCGAATCGAGAGCCAGACCGACACTGCCGCTATCTCCCTGCTCAGGCAAAACGGCAGGGTCAAAGGCGTCCAGACCGACGACGGTCAGAGAATAGAATCACGCTACCTTATCATCGCCCCGGGTAGGGAAGGAGCCGATTGGCTGCTCAAAGAGGCCGCCAGACTCGGGCTTACTCTCCACAACAACCCCATCGACGTTGGAGTCAGGGTGGAAGTGCCCATGACAGTGCTCCAGGAACTGACCGATAACCTGTACGAAATTAAGCTCGAATACTATTCTCCCACCTTCGGTGACCGCATCAGGACCTTCTGCATGTGCCCTGCAGGCGAGGTTACCATGGAGACCACTGGTGGCATCGACCCTGTGATAACAGTAAACGGGCACAGCTATGCTCAGCGCAAGACCGGGAACACTAATTTCGCCCTTTTGGTCAGTGCTACATTCTCCCCGCCTTTTCGCGAGCCCATTGCCTACGGCAAGTATCTGGCCCGCATCGCCAACATCATAAGCGGAGGCGTGATTGTGCAGACGTGGGGCGACCTCAGCCAGGGCCGTATTTCCACTGCGAACTCCATCGAAGAGGGCTCGGTTAAACCCACTCTTAAGAGTGCCACTCCGGGCGACCTCGGCTACGTGCTGCCCTATCGCTTCTTAAAGGGAATCAATGAGATGCTCAGCGCCCTAGACAAACTGGCTCCGGGTGTAGCCTCTCCCGATACGCTGCTCTACGGCGTCGAGGTGAAGTTTTACTCATCACGCCTCGAGCTAACGGAGAATCTGGAGACCGAGATACCCAACATGTTCGCTATAGGCGATGGCGCAGGCGTCAGCCGTGGCCTGATCCAGGCTTCTGCCTCCGGTATAGTAGCAGCGCGGGAGATTATCAGAAAAAACGCCCGAGTATAGTCCTGTCGCCCTTTATCGCTCAGGATGCCCCGCTCTGGATCATCGACGTAACTACTTTCGTAGCTTCCGATTGCGAGAAACCATAGGTTTCAACCATAAATCCGGTGTTTCCCTGATTCCAGAAGAACTGGCAAAAACGAATATCGGAGGACTTGTTCTTCTCAGGTACCGGGGCTGACGACCACTTTACATCTACGCCGTCGATTACATCGTGCCCGAATCCTTCCTGACCGAAATCGATATCCCCTGGCTGATTTGATTCTTGTATTGATAGATACGCCGTATAATCTGCATCGGGCTCAGCGGAAATGTAATTTAATCTCACGAGATAGAATCCATCTGAATTATTCCCCACTGGTCCCGAAATCCAGGGCGGAGACTCCGTATTCCCGGGCAGATATGTGGGCAATACTATCTCGAAAGAAACATTCTGTTGTACCTCGTCGACATTCTGAGTCCGGAGGGTAAGAAAGGGACCATATTCCTTGGGTTGTAAATCGTATCCAACGACAAACCATGCGCCGCTGGAGTCCTGCCTCAGCAATTTCTGAAGCATGAATCTGTACCAGCACCTATCTGTATCAACAGAAACGAGAGCCGCCCGGTCAGTATCTGTCCAAACCAGGGTCAAACTTAGCACAGTGCCAGCCGCTTTGAATTCACTACTCTCGTGCATAAATTGCAGCATGGTGGCAATAGCATCATCACGACGATAGGAACTTGCCTGACTATCCACTTCGTGCTGAACGACTTGTAGATCATCGAAGCCATAAGAAGTATAGCTGGTACCCCCCATACCTGCCCACTCCCCAAGAGGGGAAGGCGACAGGTTTGCCACCCCATCACCCGATACTTGATTGCTACAGGCCGAGCATAGCCCGACAATCAATAGTGCCAGAGTCATCCCTGCAGTTGCAATTCTGAAATTAAATTTCACGCACCCTCCAAACCAAGATAATCCCCTCACGTTTACCTCACCGACACACGTCCACGATAATATCTCGAAAGCACTATACTCTATTAATCAAGCTTCTGTATATCCCCATTTAGTACTACAGCGATATATAAAATTTCAACTAAATATGAACGATACCACCCAGTTTCCGTTTGACAAAAAGTGGCGAGATGCTTATATTTAATAAGGCTTAGCAGTTCCTTTTAAAAATTAGTCAGCGAACGAAATCGGGGAGTGGCGCAGCCTGGTAGCGCACTTGCATGGGGTGCAAGGGGTCGCAGGTTCAAATCCTGTCTCCCCGACTTTTTGTAGCTGATTAGCCTCACCAAGCCTCCTGTTTATTGAAAAACCACTTAGAAAACCGGACTTTTTATGCCGGGCGGGCCTTGACAAACCCCGGGAAAAGTGGTACAAACAGTCCGTTGTTTCTCAAATATAATTCGGACTTTCAAACATATTTACATTTATAAATACGATTATTTAAGTCCGTTAGTCCACTAAAATATCTGGCTAGAAACGGACAGGATAGAAATGGCCAGAAAAGCTCGACAGACAACAAAACCCGACTGCCTGGGGCAGATGAACCAGAGGTACTGCCGACGTTGCAGCGAGGGATGCCCTGTTACAGCACTCTGCGTGCTCGTATCAATGGGCGAATATCTGCACCGTAACCACAAGCCCTCTCAAGAATCAGCCGGCTTCGCCAGGCCTCTGGCTATCCCGCCTCTTATCGTCCCGCCGGATAAGCCGTAACAAAGGGCAAACGCACAGGGAATCGAAATGGACAGAGCGATAAGCTGGATAACCTATTTTTGGCTGCTCATAATAGAGGCTTCTGAAGACGTGCTCGAACCGGCTAAAAGTAGGCTTTTCAAGCACAGTGAGCCAGCAACCGAGATTAGAAATCCTCAATTGAATGACCGCTTTCGGATACTGCCGCCAACAGTCATCCGTTGAAACTCAGCCTAATGACAGTTTTAAGCATAAAATAGATAGAACTTTTGAACTTTCCTCCAATCTAAACCTCTAATTGTTCAGCAGAGCACCAATTGTGATATCGAAATATCCCTGAGCAGTAAACAATTCCCCAGGTAAAATGGCTGCGGGAGAAAATTGCATCAGGACCTGACATGTGTGGTAGAATAATGCCCGGACGAGCACAGCAGGACAACAGACCAGTCTATGCTGCTTCCACGTATCCGGGTTCAGGTTAGGCATATCAATGCGCAGGAGGTGAACGTATGGCGGGCAAAAAATTCAAATATCTAAGCCCGGAATGGGCTGAGGAAGTGATGAAACGTGCCAACGAGAAGCTCACGCCGGAGAAAATGAAGCATGTCACATCATCAATGTTAACCCTGAACAAAAACTGTCCGGACGGAAAAGACCGCGCTGTGTACTACGAGATCGTTGACGGAGTAGTTAAAAAGGTCTCGGTTGTGGAAGGAAAACTCCCGGACGCAGAGTTCACCATAACTGCGGACTATCAACTGTTCGCTAAAATCTCACGCGCCGAGCTCAAAGCCAGACGCGCTCTCATGTCCGGCAAGATGAAATTGAAGGGTCCTCTGGTGAAAGCGTTAAAATTATCGCCTCTTGTCGACAGGCTAAATGAAATCATAGCTACTATACCGACCGAGTTCTAGAACGTCGGTGACAGGGAGGTAACGATGCCAAAGAAGCTCTCATCTCCAAAAGACCGCTATTTTATCGATTTCCCCAAACGGATTAGAGATATTCAGGCTGAGATGGCTAAATCCGGGGTTAATGTGTATTTGGGAAGCAGACTCAGGACTATATCATGGACTGTAGGCGCATTCTGCCCCTGGCGTTCTTATGTTGTAATTCCACCTCGCGGGCTGCCCACAGCGTTCACCTTCGTTATCGATGCTACCAGGGTTGGTGATGATTCCTGGCTGGGACAGGATAATGTTATGGGATACGGCCCTATGGGCGACCAGGACCAGATCACCCTGCTGGCGAACAGCATAGGGTCGCATTTAAAGGGCGGCAAAGGTGTGGTAGGTATCGAAAGCGGTATGTCCACCTATCTGCCCGAGGGCAATATCGCCATGTATGAATACGAATGCCTGAAGGCGGCACTGCCCAGGGCTCGCTTCCAGAATGCTCATGCTATCATCGATGGGCTTTCCTTGATAAAGGATGAGGGCACTATCAATCGCTTCAGGGAGGCATCGCGCATCGTCGATATCGGACATCGCGAGGTCTATAAGGTGATCATTGACGGCGGATATAAAGGAATGACCGAGACAGAAATTGCGGGATTGGCAGGGCATGCGATGAGGAAAGCCGGCAGCGAGTGGGAGTGGTCGTTCACCGGAGGAAACGAGATTGCCTGCGGTTACCGTACTGGATATGCTGCGGGGGCCTGTACACCGGCAACGCGGAAGGCTCTGAAAGCCGGTGAACCGCTCACCGTTGACCTGCACGCCATGTTCATGTTAGGGCTGGGAGACCATGCGCACAACTACCTTCTGAGCCCTGCCACTAAACGTCAGAAATGGCATGCCAAGAATTTTGTCGACCTGGTAAAGCTGTGCCTGACAAAATATCGAGCAGGCACTTCCCCTTCAGGTCTTGCTGACGAGTTATTGGATTTCGCCGAAGAGAGAGGATTTGCCGAGTACATGGTGCCGGGTTTCGAGCACGGCATCGGCATGGTGGGCGATGAATGGCGGATAGGGCTCAATGACGGTCCTTTTGCCTACTGGACAAATCCCGAGCATGAATACCAGGCTAACGAAATGATTATTTGCGCCATCCAGTACTCTTGCCCTGACGAGAAGATAGGGTTCCGCTATGAGAACCCTATTCTCATAAAAAAGAGCGGCTGCGAGGTGATGTCGAAATTCCCCCTTGCAATTGAAGAGATTTAAGGAGAGAGAGCACCACACTTAAGCCCAACATTTACAGTCATCGTCTTCGGCATCCTCCGGATTTGTGATAATTTTGCAACTAATCGAATTCGAATTTTATGACTTTTTGATTCCTGGAGTGTAAAATTCAGGAATGAATCAGCCCGGCGCTCAAAGGCTTGTCTTAATACTGCGGCCGGGCAGAATTTGAAAGCTGGGGGTGCTGCATGGCGAGAGCATTCTGGAAAGGCGTCATCAGCTTCGGACTGGTTGCCATACCGGTCAAGATGCAAGTGGCTACAGAAACCAAAATGTTGAGCTTCCATCTCCTGCACAAGAAATGCCTTACTCGACCCACACAGGTGCTTCACTGTGAGACGGATAACGAGTATTTTAGCATTAAAGATACCGTCCGGGGCTATGAGATTGCCAAAGATACATACGTAGTTCTTAATGACAGCGATTTCGACAAGGTGCCGGTCAAGACGTCCCACGCAATCGACATCACCGGCTTTATTGAGGCGAAGGAAATCGACCCCATGTACTACTACGGCACCCATTACCTGGTGCCTGAGGAACTGGGCATAAAGCCGTTTCGGCTCCTGCGGGAATCGCTGGAGAAAACGGGGCGAGTAGGCCTGGCCAAGGTTTCTTTTCAAAGGCGTGAACACCTGTGTTGCCTGAGACCTTTTGAGGATATTCTTTTGTTGCATACGATGCATTATGACAGTGAGATTCTGCCCTGGAAGGAGCTGACCCCGCCTAAACCTCAGATAGCCAAGGCCGAATTGGATATGGCTGTATCTCTGATTAAAGCAATGGCCACGAGTTTCGACCCGAAGGACTACAAAGATGAGTACCAGGAAGCCCTGAAGAAGGTAATCGAAGCCAAGAGCGCCGGCGAGAAGATTGTGGCACCGGCAGCGCCCAAAGCGGAGATCGGCGACCTTATGGAAGCGCTGCGCGCCAGTATCACAGCCGCCAAGAAGGAGCCTGCCCTTAAGTGATGCCCAGCAGCTCTTTCATCTGGATAGCGTTCCGCACAGGGAAGTCTTCATGTTTATTCTTGAAGATGACGTGCAGCTCCCGGGACGATTTCGCCATCGACAAAACCCGAGGAGCCCACTCCTTTAGCTCGTCTTCACTGTAGAGATAATTGAACTTTTCTGCCGCATCGATGGCCCCTCGTTCCCAGTTCTCCTTATTCCGTCCGTGAAATCGGACCATGGCGAACGGAGCCGTGACTTCAGGGACTAGCGGCACGCTCGACTTGAGTCCCTGGGGCTCATCCACACAGACCAGGCTGATTCCCTGCTCACGTAGGAACTTCAGAGTCTGCTCCCGGTGCTGGCCCAGCCAACTGCCTGCGCGGAACTCCACAGCCAACTGGAACTGCGAGAGCCTCTCGTGGCAACGTGAGATGTAATCAAAGTTACGGGGTTCGGGGTGGAACCACGGCGGGAACTGAAAGAGTAGTGCTCCCAGCCTTTCCGCCTTCCGAAGAGATTCAACAGCGCCGATAAATATTCCCCAGAGCTCGTCAACGGCTTCCTCAGGCAGGTGATGCAAATAGACGTTGTCTTTGGCGGCAATCTGCCCGCTGTATTTTTCACGTATAGTCCTGGGGAGCGCATTAAACTTGGTAGGCTGTCCGGTAAAGAGGCTATAGGCTTTTACATCAAAAGCAAACCCCTTCAGCGTGTTTTCCAACCACACGCTGAGGTTGCGCTGAGTCGGAAAATAGTGATAGGTCGAATCTATCTCCGCGATGGAAAAGCGGGAGGCGTAATATTTGAGCCTTGCCTCAGGCATTTTGGCCCCGGCGGGGTAGAAACTGCTCTGCACCAGCCCCGGGTCCGCCCATGACGATATCCCCACCCTGATCCGGCCCATTTTGAACCTCCCATCTTGACAGGCAGTGGAAATCATAGTATCAAACATGGTGTGGAACTGCAAGAATACCGAAAAAAACGCGATTTCAGCCGCACCCCTGAGCCATCTCCCGAACCACGAGGAGGAGGAGGGCCGCTGATTTTTGTCGTCCAGGAACACCGAGCACGACAGCTTCACTACGATTTCCGACTCGAACTCAATGGCGTTCTGAAATCCTGGTCCGTGCCCAAGGGCCCTTCTCTCGACCCTGAAGCCAAACACCTCGCTGTTATGGTCGAGGACCACCCCGTCGAATATGCCACCTTCGAGGGCATCATCCCCAAAGAGGAATACGGGGCCGGCGAGGTCATTGTCTGGGACACGGGCACCTACTCTCCCGATGAAGGCGGCATATTTCTGTTCGGCGACCGCGCCAAAGCCCAGGCACAGATACGAAACGGATTGGAGAAAGGCAAAATCTCCTTTACTCTCCGCGGCCACAAACTGAAAGGGTCGTGGACGCTGGTCAAAATCAAGAAAAGAGAAAAGGACTGGCTCCTGATGAAGCACCGAGACATATATGCCAGCACTGACAGCGATATTTTGCAACAAGGGCTCTCCGTTCTGTCCGGCCGGTCACTGGATGACGTGAAGGCGAAACGATCGCCTGTTCATCCTGACCCTACACCCCTCAATCCGGGACAGGTCCCCGGCGTCCATGCCGCACCTTTCCCGTCTTCCGTTACCCCAATGCTGGCCCACCTTGCCCGTGCTCCCTTCTCGGACCCTGAATGGATTTTCGAGCCCAAGCTGGATGGATACCGAATAATCACGTACGTCAAAGACGGCAAGGTGAATCTTATTTCCCGACGCGGCATTAACGTAACAGAAAAATATGCTCCGATTGTCCCTGACCTGAGCCGGCAGCCTGCATCCGAACTTGTCCTGGACGGTGAAATAATTGTTATGGACGAGAAGGGCCGGCAGTGTTTTCAGTGCCTGCAGCAATATTTGAAGTCCGGTCACCGGACTGAAGATGCCCGGTACGGCTCTTTTCCCTTGATTTATTACGTCTTCGACATCCTCTACCTCGATGGCTATGACCTCCGCGGCGCTGCCTTGCGTTATCGGAAAGCTCTGCTACAGGATATATTGAGACCGACCGATAAGGTGCGGCTCATCGCTTACTTCGAACGCGAAGGAGAAGCTGTGTACAGGGCAGCGGTTGATAACGGTCTGGAGGGCGTCCTCGCCAAACATATTGAGAGCAAGTATGAATCGACACGCTCCCGCAACTGGCTCAAGGTCAAGGCCATGCTCAGCGACGAGTTCGTCATCGGGGGATATAGCGTAGCAAAAAAAGGACGGGCGCAAACTTTTAGTGCCCTTCTGCTCGGCTATTTCGATGCTCAAGGCAAGCTGATATTTGCCGGTCATGTCGGCAGCGGCTTCGATGAACAGACTTTAGGCGAATTGAAGAGCCGACTCGATGCTGTACGCACAGACAAGTGCCCCTTCTCCGAAGTCCCACCCCTCAACGCACCTACCACCTGGGTTCGCCCCGAGCTGGTGGCCGAAGTTAAGTTCAGCGAATGGACGCGTGACGGCAAGCTGCGAATTCCTGTCTTCGTCCGGCTGCGTGAGGATAAACCACCGGGCGAAGTTCACCAGACAGAACCCATATCAGCGCCCGCCGGAAATCCGAAGCCTGCCGCAAGGGGCGCCGATAGCATCCTGGCGCAACTGCAAAATACAAAAGAGGCTTTCCTTATCGAAGTGGAAGGCAACAGGATAAAGCTGGGCAATCTGGATAAAGTTCTCTGGCCGCCGACCCCCAACCACCCGCCGCTAACCAAACGTCATTTTCTCACATATCTGGCTCAAGTATCATCCTACTTCCTGCCCCATCTGAACGACCGCCCACTGACATTGACCCGGTATCCCGGCGGCATACAGGGAGAGCATTTCTTCCAGAAGCACTGGGAACAGTCCATCCCGGACTTCGTAGACAGAGTAAAGATTCGCGAGGAAGATAATGCTGAGCGCGAATATCTGGTCTGCAACAACATCTCAACGCTGCTGTGGCTGGGCCATCTCGCTAACCTCGAGTTTCACACCTGGTTCTCCAGAATCAGCGCTGAGCCGGATATGCGGAAAAGTCGAGCCGAGACCGATTATCTCCTCGACTATCCCGACTTCATTATTTTCGACCTTGACCCCTACATCTATTCCGGACAGGAGCCCCCTGGCGCCGAGCCCGAGCTAAGCCGCGACAGTTTTGCCCGGGTGACTGAGGTCGCGTTGTGGCTCAAAGAGACTCTTGATGAGCTTTCCCTGAACTCATTCATTAAAACGTCAGGCAAGACCGGTCTCCACGTCTATGTCCCCATCGTGCGCAACCTTGACTATAAAGCTGTCCGTTCCGCCGCAGAGACAATAGGCAGATTCATTCTCCAACGCCATCCCGGGGAAATCACTATGGAATGGGCGCAAAAAAAACGTGCCGGAAAGGTTTTCGTAGATCACGGCCAGAACGTGAAAGGCAAGACTCTCGCCTCGGTTTACTCGCCTCGCCCCGACCCGGAGGCTACGGTATCGACTCCCCTGCGCTGGGAAGAGCTGGGGAAGATCTATCCCACGGATTTCACCCTACTCACGCTTCCCGACCGCCTCAAGGGAACCGGGGATTTGTGGGCGAGCATTCTCTCTGCCAAGCGCAATTTGAAGGGACTCCTGGGCAAGGCATCCCCGGTTTAGATGCTGCCGCAGGTATATCTGGATTCAACAGACAGCCTGACTGGCAGCCAGGAAGCTAAAAGGGAGATACTCTAAATATAGACTACACTATGGTGGGCGGAGAAGGATTTGAACCTTCGACCCCTACTTTATCAGAGTAGTGCTCTAACCACTGAGCTACCCGCCCCAACTCACGCCTTGCTGTGTGCAGGCTTGATTATAGCATGTGATAGCTCGCCTAATCAACAGCGCAGCGTCCCCGACAGTTTATGAAACCAGTTCAGCAAGGGGTTTCACACTTTTAAGGGATTATCCTATTTCAGCATATTATTGCTATAATAGTAAAGGGAGCCAGACTGTGCTTGAAAGGAGAGGCTTGAAGATAATTCGACCCGATGAGGGAGGAGAAATTTTCGACATCGAGCTCGATGAGGATTTGCTTCGCCGTAATCAGGAGTTGGCCAAGGAAAACAAAAAGCTTCTGGACAGCCATAAGATTCTGGCGATTGATATTATGGGCTCGGTGGGCTCAGGTAAGACCTCTCTGGTAGTCCAACTGGTGAAGTACTTGAAGGGCAAGTATCACATAGCCGCTTTAGCCGGCGATACTGCTACAGCTATAGATGCAGAGCGAATAAAATCGGCGGGAGCGGAAGTCCTGGAGATAAACACCGGCAAGGAATGCCATCTCGACGCCAACCTGGTAAAAAAAGCGCTCGCGGAACTGGACCTGAACAAAATAAACCTGCTCTTTATTGAGAATGTGGGGAATATCATCTGCCCGGCTGATTTCCCGCTGGGCTCTCATAAACGCATAGTAGTGCTTTCGCTTACCGAAGGGCCTTATGTGGTGCTGAAACACCCCTTCTCTTTTATGGATGCAAATGTGGTAGCGATAAACAAGGTCGACCTCTCCCAGGCCACAGGTATCGCCCCTGCCGAGTTCGAGAAGCAGCTTCACGAACTGAAGCCGTCTCTGAAAACAGTGAGGACGAACTGCGCCACCGGAGAAGGTATTGCTGAAGTAGCGAAAACTCTGGGGTTATAGCGTATTTCGGGTAGACTGGAGCAGATGCTCCCAACCACCCATGCTTATATAGAAGGTAGAGATTTGCACGAAGTTTCCATCTCACACGCAATAGCCGATGTAGTACTTAAAGAATCACAGAAACAAGAGGCTAAGAAGATATTGCTGGTAGAGCTCGAGATCGGCGAGCTTTCCCTGCTCAACCCGGAGCAGGTAGAGTTCTGGGTCAAGCTCGCTTTTGAAAAGACCCCTGCCAGTGAGGCCGAATTAAGAATCGAAAAAGTGAAACCGGAGATACACTGCGTTTCTTGTGGCTATACGGGTACTTTGGAGGTCAAGGATGACCCGCTTGCCCACTTCCTCATCCCCGTTTTCCAGTGTCCGAAGTGCGGCTCAGGAGAGATAACAGTGAAACGCGGCAAAGAATGCCGGGTGAAGAGGATTGAAATCCTGACCTGAGTACTACCTGAAAAACAACATGACTGTTATGTAGGGGCGACCGGCCGGTCGCCCCTACATCATTTTACGGGCCGAGCCGCGATTGTTTTTGGTAACGTGCGCAAAAAAAGGACCTTAACCTCTGGATAGTGGAAGGAGGGGTTGTCTTATTTACATTCCGATGGAGTTGCCTCCATCGACCGACCTAGGATTCTTGAGGCCGAAGCCTCGAAGACTCCCTAGAAAGGAGGTGATCCAGCCGCAGCTTCCGCTACGACTACCTTGTTACGACTTCGTCCCAATTACCAATCCCACCCTGGGCGACTGCCTCCCTTGCGGGTTAGCGCATCGACTTCAGGTGTTATCGGCTTTCATGACGTGACGGGCGGTGTGTACAAGGCCCGAGAACGTATTCAACGCAGTATGCTGACCTGCGTTTACTAGCAACTCCAACTTCATGGAGGCGGGTTTCAGCCTCCAATCCGAACTGGGAGTAGTTTTGATGGGATTAGCTCCGGATCGCTCCTTAGCAACCCTTTGTACTACTCATTGTAGCGTGTGTGTAGCCCAAGACGTAAGAGCCGTGCTGACTTGACGTCATCCCCACCTTCCTCCCCTTCTAAAGGGCAGTCTTGCCAGAGAAATCAACTGACAACGAGGGTTGCGCTCGTTGCGGGACTTAACCCAACACCTCACGGCACGAGCTGACGACAGCCATGCAGCATCTGTGTACCCGTCCCGAAGGAGGGGCAGACTTCTCTGCCTTTCAGGTACATGTCAAGTCTTGGTAAGGTTCTTCGCGTTGCGTCGAATTAAACCACACGCTCCGCTGCTTGTGCGGGCCCCCGTCAATTCCTTTGAGTTTTAGCCTTGCGGCCGTACTCCCCAGGCGGGACACTTATAGCGTTAACTTCGGCACGGAGGGGGTCGATACCCCCCATACCTAGTGTCCATAGTTTACGGCGTGGACTACCAGGGTATCTAATCCTGTTTGCTACCCACGCTTTCGCGCCTCAGCGTCAGGAACAGCCCAGAAAGCCGCCTTCGCCACTGGTGTTCCTCCCGATATCTACGCATTTCACCACTACACCGGGAATTCCACTTCCCTCTGCTGTCCTCAAGCCCATTAGTTTCCGTTGACCGCTCCCAGTTAAGCCGAGAGATTTCACAACCGACTTAATAGGCCGCCTACGCGCTCTTTACGCCCAATAAATCCGGATAACGCTCGCCTCCTACGTATTACCGCGGCTGCTGGCACGTAGTTAGCCGAGGCTTATTCGTTAGGTACCGTCAGAACTTCTTCCCTAACAAAAGGGCTTTACGACCCGAAGGCCTTCTTCACCCACGCGGCGTTGCTGCGTCAGGCTTTCGCCCATTGCGCAAAATTCCTTGCTGCTGCCTCCCGTAGGAGTCTGGGCCGTATCTCAGTCCCAGTGTGGCTGGACATCCTCTCAGACCAGCTACCCGTCATCGGCTTGGTAGGCCGTTACCCTACCAACTACCTGATAGGGCGCAAGCCCATCCTCAAGCGCCTTGCGGCTTTGACGCTAAAATATTATTCTCAGCGCGTCATGCGGTATTAGCCCCAGTTTCCCGGGGTTATTCCCCACTCAAGGATAGGTAACTTACGCGTTACTCACCCGTCTGCCACTATCCACCTTGCGGCGGATCGTTCGACTTGCATGCATAAGGCACGCCGCCAGCGTTTATCCTGAGCCAGGATCAAACTCGCAGTTAAAAAACCTTACTTCCTTCCACTATCCAGTTGTTAAGGTGCTACTACCTGAACGAATTTATAGTTTAAGCTATTCCACTAATTTTGTCAAGATTAATTGCGGAGATTATTTTACAACACTTTTCAACCCCCTCTGGAGAGCCTTACACGTTCGGCAACCTGTGTTAAAGTTGACAATCCCACGTTACAATGATAATGTAGAGTTAAGGTTTAGGCTACTTACTGTAATATCCGGAGGAATTTAGTGGACGATCAAAACACAACAAAGAAGAAGGTAGAGGCTGCTCTGGCCAAGATAAGGCCCCACCTGCAGGCGGACGGTGGAGATGTGGAACTCATAGACGTCAGCGACGGCAAAGTTAAGGTGAAACTAACCGGAGCTTGCGGCGGATGCCCTATGGCAGCTATGACCCTGCATCGCGGTGTGGAACGGATAATAAAAGAGCAGGTACCCGAGGTACGCGAGGTAGTCGAAGTCTAAAGAGTCTAAGAGGCGTTGCAACCTGCGGTTGCAACGCCTCTATCTATGCCTCTAACAGCCCTAGATTAGAATTCTTATCTTATACCCCTTTGTCCAGCTCAAATGCCTTGTGCAGAGCACGCACTGCATCGCTCGTCTTAGCCTCATCGATAATACAGGTTATCTTTATCTCCGAGGTGGTGATTAACTCGATATTTATGCCCGCCTCATAGAGAGCGCGGAACATCATCGCCGCATACCCCGCTGCAGTCTGCATGCCGGAACCAACGATACTCACTTTAGCCAGCTTGCTATCGCTGACGCACTCCTTAGCTTTAATAGATTTGACCACAGGCTCGATCACCTTCATCGCCTTCTTAAGGTCCGTTCTGGCGACAGTGAAAGTCAGGTCAGTGATACCTTTAATGCTCGCATTCTGAACTATGGTATCAACGCTTATGTTCGCCTTAGCCAGGGGGTCGAATATGGCACTGGCGATACCAGGCTTGTCGGGGACACCGACAACAGTGACTTTAGCCACATTCAGGTCATGAGCGATTCCCCGCACCTTATTCCGATCTTCCATCGCAACGCCTCCATGGATAAGAGTACCCGGGTTGTTGCTGAAACTAGAAGCCACCAGTATGGGCATCTTATATACTTCGCCCAACTCTACAGCCCGTGAGTGCATAACCTTGGAACCCAGCGACGCCAACTCCAGCATCTCCTCATAGCCAATTTCATCGAGTTTCCTCGCCTCGAGGACAAGCCTGGGGTCAGCGGTATATACGCCATCGACATCGGTGTATATCTCGCATGAATCCGCTCCCAGAGCTATAGCCAGAGCCACCGCGGTGGTATCCGAGCCGCCGCGTCCCAGAGTGGTAATATCCATCTTGTCGGTGATTCCCTGAAAACCGGCGACTATTACAATCTTGCCTCTGTCGAGTTCTTTATGTATGCGCCGGGGGTCGATGCCCAAAATGCGTGCGCGGCTGTGAATGGCATCGGTTTTTATCCCTGCCTGAGCCCCGCTGAGGCT
>Ga0172364_10000998_pt1 | contig 21189 bp, 17 predicted proteins | sample LakKivSesite10cm_FD_114545 | JGI IMG/M metagenome (GOLD analysis project Ga0172364, IMG submission 114545) | Sediment microbial communities from Lake Kivu, Rwanda - Sediment site 10cm | ecosystem: Environmental > Aquatic > Freshwater > Lake > Sediment | place: Rwanda: Western Province, Lake... | reverse complement strand
GGAAGATTACCTGTTGGAAGATTACCTGTTGGAAGATTACCTGTTGGAAGATTACCAGTAGGAAGATTACCTGTTGGAAGATTACCTGTTGGAAGATTACCAGTAGGAAGATTACCTGTTGGAAGATTACCTGTTGGAAGATTACCAGTAGGAAGATTACCTGTAGGAAGATTACCTGTTGGAATATTATTATGTGATTGATTATTAAATATTAAATCAAGTTCATTAAATGCTTTAGTATGGTCATTATTAGAGTTTTTGGTGTTAATTTTACAATTGGCATTTCCAGCGGATTTTTTAATACATAAAGTTGAAGATGCTTGTGAATCCATAAGTGATGAAGCATCTTTTTTTAATGTACAAATATTTTTAGCAGTGTCAAAATTAAATCCAATACAATCATTTCCGGCACTTTCACACATTTTTTTACAATCAATTAAATTTATATTTTTATAATCATTACCTAATGTAGTTCCCTTAACACCATATCCATCAGAACATTGATAATTATTATCAGTAGCACTAGATTTTGTTGTTGGAACACTAGCAAATTCTTCATTTTCATCAATAAAATTATCTAATGAAGATGAAAAATTATTTGTATTATCGAATCTTTCGTAAATTTGTTTATTTTCAAATAGATTATTAGAATCTACTTTAGAACCATCTAAACTATAAAAATTCATTTATAATATATTATATACTGATATTATAAAAAAATAATTTATTGAAAAAATATTTCAATAAATTAGGTTATACTTAATAATTTAAATTATATATATATATTTATTGTGGTAAATTTTCAGGACCATAAGCATTATATCCATAAGTAAAAGTTGGATTTTTATAAAGAGTACCCCAATCAAATGTTTGTTGTTGATAGGGATAACAAGTTGCAATACCATCATAACCATTTTCAAAACAAATGCCATTACAATCTTTATTACATTTATCTATACCAGTTTTAACATTGGAATAATCAATTGGATCAACTGAATAAATGATATTAAAAGCATTTTCATTAATATTTGATTGGTCAATCATATCATCGTAATAATATGTGTTATCTTTATTATCAATAGATAAATTTTGATTGTAGTCTTTATTATTAAATAATATTCTTTCATCAATTTGTGTTATTTCTTGAGTATTTAGTTTAGATTTAGGATTTGAAATGATATTAGTCTTTGTATTTGTTTTAGAATTAGAAATTATAAAATTTTCCTTATTTATAGTTTCAAAATTACTTTTATACATTTGAATTAAAATAACTAAAATTATTATTAAAATTAATATTTTTAAAAACATATATACTTATAAAATAAAATAATTTATTATAGTATAATTAAAAATTTTTAAAATTTATTTTTAAGTTCAAGATATTTAGATTTATATTTAAGGTATTTTTTTTTGTAATCATCATTATCATAATCATTTTTAAATTCACATTTATTATTACCGCCATCTTGTACATATAATATTTTATTATCTGAATTTTTACTCATTAAAATATTAATAATATTTTTAATAAATCTTTCAGCAGCATCAATATGTTGATTATCTTGTTTAACATTATCATTAACAATTGTATGATCAATTGTAACATAATTATTTATTTTTTGATTTTTATTTTTAAAATTAACAAAAACTGTCGGATATCCTTTAAGTTTATCTTTAAGATCATAGTAATTTACCATAAAAGTATTTTTAATATCATCATCAGCAAGGTCATAATCTTCAAAATCAATATCATAATTTTTTAATTCATCAAATTTTTTATGGATATCTTTTGCTAAATTGTAAATTGGTTCAAAATCTCGACAAAAATGACACCAATTAGCTCTGGCCAAAATAATAGAAATTTTATTGGACATAATATATTAATTAATAAATAAAAAAAATATATATATATTTAAATATATAATAAATACAATTTTAATGGCAAAACAATATTTTATAGAAAACAAAAATAAAATACAAAACAATTCAAATATTTTTTATACACTTTTAATGTTATTGATTTTAATCGCAATTATAATATTTATTTGTAATTATTTTTTAAATTACAATATAAATATAACAACTATTTTAATATTATTAATAATTGTGATTATATGTAAAAATATTATAGAATAAAAATATATTTTTTAATTTATTTTTTAACATATAATAATGGAATTCCAATAGGAACATCTTCTAATAAAACTAATATATTATTTTTATCTTGAATATCAATTTTATCTATACTAATATCATCACCATCAAAAACAGTCTTATTTCCCTGAGTCATAAATTCAATTTTCTTTTTAGTTTCCAACTCAATTTGACTAATAATTTGATTTGTATCAATATGTGAAGTTTTAAAATTAGTCCAAATTGATATATTGTCACCATTATCTAATTTATAATTTGGAGAAGCAGATGGATTAATTCCATCACAATAATTAGTATTTAAATTAACAAATCTATTTTTGTACATATCAATATCTTTATGATTTTCTTTACTAATATATTTATTAGGTTGATATAATTTGCAAATTCGAATAAATTCAAGAATTTGAAAACCTGAAATTAATGATGTTGTGGTAATTAATGCAGGAATAATATTACCTGCAATTTTTCTAACTTCCCACAAATCTGTTTGTGCTATAGAGTATTGGGAATTTCTCATATTGGAACATAAACTTATCCATTGAACATGACCTAGTTCATCATCATCTTTTTCAAATTCAATAGGAAATGCTTGTGGAATAGAAATAATCAATGGATTTAAAATACCAATAATATCATCAGAATTTAATTTATCTAATTCAAAATTAAATGTTTCAGATAATAATTTTGTTCCATCATTATTTTCTGACAATACAAATTCTACATTTGAATTAAATATTTGATTAAGTAATTTAAATCCATATCTATAGAATTCAATTCTATTAGCATAATTATCATATTCATATGATAGATGAGATGGTAATTTTTTATCACCTAATTCTTCTTTATTTTCATTTTTAGAATACTTATTAATAATTTCTTGTATATTATCATAAAAATTTTCTCTCCAAATTGTACCTAATATTTTATTAAAATTATTAGTTGATAACTCAAAATCACGATATTTATATATTTGAGATAATAATTGTTTAGCATCAGCATCATTTATTTTTTCAAGTTCATTAATATTTTTAAATTTATTAATAACTGATGGAATTAAATTAAATTCAGACTCAAATAATTCTCTTGCCCATTGAATAGTATGTTCTGGTTTATACGGGAATGCTTTAATTGTACAAATTGGTATACCAGCTTTTTCATCTGGATCTTTTGAACTTCCATAAGATTCTGTTAAATGCGGTAAAATTACTTGAACATTACCTTTAGAACCCATAGTTCCTGAATCTACCAATGGTTTTGAATATCTAATAGCCATCAAATCCATATAAACTCTTGCGTCAACATTATCTAAAGCATTAAGATAAATATTGATATTAGAATGAAAATCTTCATTAAAATAATCTTCTGTTTCTAAACACATTTTTTGTTTTAAAGCAATAATTTCAACATCAGGATTCATTAATTTAATTTTTTTACTTGCGGTTTCTGATTTTGATTGTCTAATATCATTATCATTAAAAAGAAATTGTCTTGAAAGATTCGATTTTTCAATATGATCTGGATCTGTAAGATAAACTCTTTTAACACCTAACATTCCTAAATTTTTAACTAATTCACAACCAATTGCACCTGAACCAACTACAAATGGAACTGTATTTTGAATTGATTCTAAAAATTTTTTTCCAAACACATTAACTAAACCATCATACTTTGTTTTAGTTTTGTAATTTCTTGAGGTATAATCAGAATAATCATTAATTTCTGAATCCAATACCAAATCTAAATAATCCATATAATACCATTGTTGAATAGGAATATATTTATGTGCTAAAACTTTTAATATTTCATGTGATACAATTCCACCTATTATAGAACAAATTGGTAAAACATCCCCTCTTAAAGTAAAACAAAATTTTTTAGCTAATAATAAGTCTGAATTGTTAAAATTGTTATCAGGTTTATTTAAATATTTTTCATAAAATATTTCCCAATCAGGAATTGACCATGGTTTTGGTAATTCATTAAAATCAGAAAAATACTTATCTAAAAATAAATGTAATTTATGTAATAATACACTTCTATCCAAACCAACAGACCAATCTGAAACGACGTGTGATGGATTATCAATATTTTTTTTCAATGATTCAAAACTAAATTTTTGAGATATTTTTTTTCTTAGAATTTTAACATAATCATTTTTATTTTGGGATGGAACACTTGTTAACTCAACCAATAAAGGTGATTTTTTTCTATAAACACCCAATTCTATTTCACTACCATCTAAGTTAGTTACTAGTATTGTATCACCTTGAGATAATTTATGTTCATCTTTAAATTTTAATAGTTTTCCATCAATAGATTCTAAAATTAATGGTTCGGATGTTTCACCATCAATATCATTAATGACAAAATTTTCCCCAAAATCATTAAACATATAACCGACTAGTCCATATGTTCCACACATTATAAATGGAATATTAAATTTATGGGTAATACGGTTAATATTTATAGCATCATCAATAATACTATTTGTTAAAATAATCAAATTGTATTTGTTAATTATTTTTTTTTTGTCTAATTCGTTATCTTCATCTAAAATATTTACACAATTAATTTCAACAGTTGGATTTAATTTATTTAAGTCATCTAAAGGAATTAATCCATTGTTACATTTATAATATAAACCAGTCGTACTATAATTTTGTTTTAAATTGGTATTTACAAATATATCTATTTTGGCTACTCCAATCAAGGCCATATTTCTTATTATTTCTTGAGCTAATGAATTATATCCAATTATTAAAACAGATGCATTTGACAATTTTGTTTGGGCATCTTGACCAATAGTATATGATTGTCTAGAATATCTATGATCTTGTGTATTTTCAGTAAATTGACTCATTATATATGAATATTATATAATCAGTTATACTTTTTTATATTTTTTTCAATTTTTTACTTTTTTACATAAAAATTTTTATTGAATTTTATTATAATAAAATTAATTAATATTATCTAATAACTTATCTTTTTGTCTAAAAATTTCATTAATATCTATATTAGAATTAACTTTAACTCTATCAACATAAATAATAATCTTTTTAGGTTTATTGTTAAATAAATTATAAATTGTTAATGGTTTAATGGACTTTTTTAAAAATTTTTTATCTTTAAATATATATTTTAAAGTAATATTTGTTATATATTTTGGCTTTAATATTTTTTTTAATGTATTAAAACCATTAATTTTTGGACATAATACATTTTTATAAATTTCAATATTATTATAATTACATATTTGATTACTTTTATTAATCATTGGTTTATAATATAATGTTCCTTCAGGAAATATAAAAACATTAGAATCTTTTTTTGTATTATTTATAATAGATTTACATCCAGTTCCATCTACTCTATTAACAAAAATAGTTTTATTTTGTCGAGCCCATTGTTTTATTATAGGATAATTTTTAAATCTTATATCTGAAATTAAACTATAATCTATTTTGTGTTTGGAAAAAATTATAAATAATAAAAAAATATCTAATTCTGATACGTGATTTGATATTCCTAAATTATAAAATTTTTTAGTTTTATATTTAATTTTTACTTGTGTTGACAATACATTTATCAGTAAATGAGTAAAAATAATAATTATTTTATTTATTAAATTATAAAATTTATTATTTATCATATAACTATAATATATGTTAAAATTTATAATTGGATTAATAATATTTATTTCTATTTCAATTAAATTAATTTTATCTATAGCTTATTACATAAGATATTATGATTTTAAAAATATTTATTTTTGGTTATTAGGAAAAAAATATGGTATTAAAAATATTATATATTTTAAAGAATTAAATAAAAATAATATTATTACAATTAATAAAGTTCTTATGTTAAAAACAAAAGGAAATTTTATTGAATATCAAATTGCAACTCCTGCTTGGAAACCGATTATTTCTCTAGAATCCGTTGATAATGAGAAATGGATAGAAGTTAAAAAAAATTTTTTAACTTTTACAAATATTTTAAATGTTGACAATAAAATTAACTTAATTAGTAATTATGTTGAAGACTATACAAATAATTACTTAATATCAAATCATATTATAGATTCAATATTAATAAGTAAAATTATTGTGAAATCATTTTGTAAATTTATTTTTGATATTGAAATTAATCCAAATGATTTAGAAATATTATATCAAGCTTCTATTGAATGGAGAAAAGAAATTGCTATTAAAGGTAAAGGAGATATTAAAATAAAATTAGATGCTATCAAAATTATATTAAATTATATCACAAATAATAATAAAATTTACTTAATTTTTAATGAAGATTGGAAAAAACCAGAATATTATAGTGTAATTCTACAACCTTTTATTATTTCACCTATGATTAATATTTCTGACATTATGGTTTCTTTACAATTATTATTATCAAATTCATTTGTTTCTATTACTGAACCTATCACTGATGAGTTAATTAATAAAATAATTTATTCTTATCATCCTTTTCCTATTTTAGAAAGATTTGACCCAATATCTAATACACAATATTTTATTCCTCTTGATCAATTAACAAAATCCAATGAATATTCAGATTTATATAAAAATTTAGTTTTTGGGAGCGGACCCAGAAAATGTAATGGGCAATTATATGCATATGTTATTTTAAAAAAATTAACAAATATTTATTTTCTAAATATAAAAAAATTTAATCCAATACTTAATCATAAATATAGTGGAAGAAATAATGATAACTTTAATCTTCAAGAGTCAATTTATATGGGAAAAATTATGTTAAAAATATTATTTTCTTAATAAAAATTATTTTATTTCTAAAATAAATCTTAATATTAAGTTATCCATTTGAACATAAAAAATTCCATTTGTAATGTTATCTTTAATATTTATTTTATTGTTATCATTTGGACTAAATCTAAAAATCCCTTTAATATTATGTGTATGTATGTATAAAGAAGGAATTAATTCTGGGATAATTGATTTTTTATTTTTTATGATACAAATTGTAGAAAATTTTTTATTTTTTTCATCAATTTTTGAATTATCAAATATATCATTAGGGTCAAAAATAAAACAATTAATATTTGCTTTAAATTTAAATTTAGAATCTGTTATAATTTTTATATTTTGATTATTTGATTCAAACACTTTTTTTTGATATAAGTACCAAGTATGTATATTAATATTATTTGCTGAATCTTTTGACTTTATTATTTGTTTTGATTCAATTATTTGAGAATTTGGAAATTTTTCTAATAAATATAATATATTTTCATCCTCATTCCAAGTATCTGAATTTAAAATTTTAGATTCGTACTCAATTAGATTATACATATCTGAATAATCCCAAATAAAGGGATAAATTGGAAATTCAAACTCCATTATTTACATTTGGATTTATATTTATATTAAACATAAAATTCAATTTTTTTAATAAATTTATTTTGATAATACACATAATAGATATTATTAAAAAAATATTTATAAATTGATATATTTAATTGAGGAATATGTATTATTAACTTAAATAAATTAAATTCTATTTCATAATAGATATTATTTTTTTTAAGAATATTAATGATATACAAATGTTCTACTTCTTTTTCATTCATTATATTTTCAATAATATAAATTTATATTATAGAATAATATTTATATTTCAATAATTTTATCCCATTAATATATATCAAATGAATTCATCAGATATTTATAAAATAATTTTTTTATTTATAGTTTTTTTAATATGTGCGATAATACTTCCTAATAATTTAGAACCATTTGAACAAGTTAAAATAAAATTAAGACCTAATCCCCTTAATCTAAATTTAAATAATAATATAGTAAATAATGGAGGTTGTGGTTTAAATTATCCTGATGTAGTTGTACCTGTTTATGCTCCTTGGAGAACATATTGGCCAGCAAGTACTGTTTATCCATATTATCCATTTTATCCTTATTATTATAATAATTACTATTGGCCAAATTAACATAATAAATAAAATTTAAAAACAATAAATTAAAAAAAAAAATTTCAAATTAAAATATCTAATTATATTTTAAAAAATACAATTTTAATGTTAAATGAATTGGAAACAAATTACTTAGTTATTTATGTGTTAATAATAATAATTATTATTACAAGTTTGTACTACATAAATATATACACTTGCTATTAACAAATTTTATGTTTATTAAAATTATTTAATTATAAAATAATTTTATTTGTTTATTGTATAATATATATATTATATATAATGAATATTTTTTGTAATTATAAGAATTATTTAGTCAATGGAAATTTTTTAGAACCAAATATTGCAACAAATTCTTACAAATATTATACTGGTTCAGATGTTAAAGGTTGGGAATTTAAAAGTAGTGTTATTATTAATAATTCATTAGCTTGGGGTTTTCCACAACCATACCCTTGTGGTAATCAAGCTTGTTCTATTCAATCAAAGGGTACAATTTCTCAAAAATTTTCAGTTCCAAAAATCGGTAAATATTCATTGGTAATTTATTATGTTGGAAGAAATTGTTGCGATGGTTCTAAAAAAGGAAATTCTTTAAATATTTTATTAAATGGTAAACAAATTTATACTTTAACTGATCCATCAATTGATGCTTGGGATTATATTATATTGGAATTAAATGTAAGTAATTTGACTAATAATGACCTTACTATAGTTGGAAATTCAAGTACCGACCGTTCAACCGCAGTTCAATTAATTTTAACAAATCCAATCCAATCAAAATTACCTTCAAGTATGTTAAGAGTTAATGAAAAATTAACTGTGGGTCAAAATAAATATTCAGATAATAGAAAATATTTTATGACTCTTAAACCTGATGGAAATTTGTGTGTTTATAATCATGAAGAAACTCAAATATGGTCTTCTAATAAATCTGGTTCATCAAATCCATTTTTAATCTTTCAAACAGATGGAAATCTCTGTGTTTATCAAACTGGAGCAAATACTCAACAAGCAGTATGGTGTGCTATGTCTCAAGGTCCTTCAAGAACACAAGCATCATTAGATAATGACGGAATATTAAGAGTTTGGAATAATTCAAATAAATTTGTTTGGTCATCTACTAATCCAATAACTTCAATTAAAATCCCAACTTTTTCAATTAATGGTACAAACATTTCCAATACTATTACTAATTTATCTATTCCTCTACCAATTCCTGCAGAAATATCAAATGTAAATTTTAATTATGATGTATCATCATTTCCAGTTTATGTAATTGGAGATTATGGAATTGCTCCATGGGGTAAAAATACTTTTGGTTTTCCTGATTTTACTGCTAAATGGATTTGGTATACCGATAAGGCAAATATTAATTCACTTGAAAATAAATCATCTCCTGTAAGTATACAATATGTATATTCAAATAAATCAGGTATATCAATTGATGGTATTTTAAATGTAATAATTGATAATTCTTGTGATATATTTTTAAATTCAATTCAACTTAAAAAAAATAACGGAGAAACTAAGGCTGTTGGTGGATGGGCACAAGGGGTTAATACTTGGAATATGTTTCCTTTTACAATTCAACCTGGAGAAAATTTATTTGAATTTAAAGTAATAAATGAAGGTGGACCTGCTGGTTTGGTTGTTTCTGCCACTACAGTAGGTGAAGGTCCTGATAATAATAAAGTATTATTCCATTCAGATAATAGTTGGAAATTTATTCCACTTCCTTTTAAACCCATTCCAAGTTGTAATTTATCTCAAACAGGTTTAATAACTAATTCTGATAAATCTTTTCCTTGGGGGTGTTTAACTTTGAATGGTTCACAATATGTTAATATTGGTAATACTATTACTGGAATGGAAGGTTTAAGTTTTGGATGTTGGTTTAAATCAAATAACAATAAAAATTATTCTAGAATATTAGATTTTGGTAATGGTGTTGGTAATAATAATATTGTATGTTATATATATGATAATTCTCTTTGTGTTTGTGTATATACAATGAATAAATCTTATGATGTTATACCTAAAACTTTAACTTCTAATATTAATGACAATAATTGGCACCATATTGTTTTCACTATACAATATTCATCTACTGGTTCAACTTATACAATTTATCTAGATAATAAAATGGTTTCTACTATACAAGGTAATTATCCAATTAATATGGTAAGAACTAAGTGTTATATAGGAAAATCTAATTGGTCTAATGATCCATTTTTCGTAGGTTCTATTTCTAATTTTGTAATGTATCAAAAAGTATTAACAGTTCAAGAAATTAATGGATTATTTTTAAGTATGATTAAATTAACTGATCCCAAATTATATATTTATTTACCTTTTTCAACTAATTCTGTTTTAGATACATTATTAAATAATTATGCCGGTAAAACTTTTTCTCTCCCAATAACTAAATCATCTGTTCAAAGTGAAAATTGGACTTGTGCTGAACAAAATAATAAATGGATTGGAGTTAAAATGGATAAAGGTATGCCAATTTGTATGAGTATGGATGGAAAAACCTGTATTGAATCAACACAATCAGAATGTAATATATTAACATCGAATCCAGTAGTTCCTCAAAATCCAGTTATTTGTACAGAAACTCAATCAGGATGGTGTTCAAATGCTAAAAAACAATTATTACCTCCAGTAACAGTAAATCCATCAGTTCCTTCATCTTTAAGTTCAGGTACACCTATTAATGCTGTTAAACCAGGTGTAGCAGCACTTACAGCTTTAGAAAGTAATATTGGTGAAAAATCTTTAAATTTAAAACCTTTACCAGGTGGTGGACAAATTTTATCATTATCAAATGAAAATGATGTAAAAAATTTATTGATTGGGGGAACATTTAAATTAAGAATAAATTTACCAAATATGCCACCTTATATCAAAGGTCAAACATTTGATATAAATAAAGGAGTTAATCCAAATTATTTTTATTTATCAGTAGAAAAACTTGATAATAATTGTAATATCAAAAGTGCAAATGGTCAATGTACACAAACATTTGCTGATGATAAAAAATGTGAAATTAAAGCATTAACATCTTATACTCAATCAAATACCTATAGATTAGTTTTAATATCATCACAATATGTTTTAGACCCATCAATTCCAATCGGAAAAAATAGTGATTTTACTCTTGTAAAAGTAAATAACCAAATATATTTAAAAAATGTACAAACTGGATATTTACCAAGTATTTATTCTAATGATATGGTATTACCTGTATATGGTGATATGCAAATTAATTCTAAATCAAATGTTAATACTGTAAGTTCATTACTTGCTAATACTTTATGTACTCAAGAAGTTTTACCAATTCAAACAACTGGAACAAGTTTTGTTAAATGTAATATTAATCACGATCCAGGAACTTATTTAATGACTACTAAAAATATTGGTTCAAGTTCTCCAATCAGAGTAAATGTCAATTCTGATAAAACAATTAGTTTAAATTTACTTTCATTTAATAGTTATGGCTTTCCTACAAAAATATATGCATTAACATATTGTAATTTTAATATTCAAACATATCAATACATTGAAAAAATGACAAATAGTTTGGGAACTTTTATGATTAATATGGTTTGTTTTGAAGATACACAAAATAATAATGCAAATCCAAAAAATCAACTTAAATTTACAGCAGAATTAATTAGTTTTCCTTCTGATTTTGTTAAGAATAATAGTCTTTTTCAAATTAATTAATAAAATTTATTTTGTTAAAAAAGTTTAACAATAATATAAAATATTTTTCATATTTTTATATAAATATATATTATATAAATATAAATTTATAATGGGAAGTTCTTCTTCAAAATCTTCACAATCTATTGAAAATAATACCGTTAATAAGAATTATATGGATACTCTTAATAAAACTATTATGAATTCTGCTGTTGAAACTATGATTAATAATGCTAGTTCTTGTTCATCTGCTGTAAATGTTAATAATTCTTGTAATATGTCTGGCACCAAAGTAGGAGGTGATTTAATTTTTGATGGTGACCAAAAAGCACAAGCTAAAGTAAATTTTAGTTGTATACAGGCTAATCAAACATCTGCTGATATGGCTACTGCAATGATGGCTTCAATGGTTGCTGAAATGAAAGCACTAAATGGTACTGAAGCAGCTGCTCAACTTAATACTGCATCACAATCATCTAATAAGACTGGTTCTTTTTCTATGCCTGCAACCAGTTCAAGTTCAAATTCAAATGTAAATGTAAAAAATAATGTTACAAATGAAACAATTAGTACAGTGGAAAATATTTTTGAACAAAACTTGTCTAATAATTTTTCTGTAAATACTGTAAATGAATGTATTGGTAAAACCAGCATATCTAATTCACAAGATTTATCTAATATGGATGTTAGTGGTGATGCTAAAGTCAAATGTATTCAAACAGCTTCTGTTGAACAAGTTCAAAATTGTAAACAATTATCAGAAGCTGTACAAAATACCACACAAAAAACTGTTCAAGAATTAGGATTAACTGTTGATACAAAAAGTAAAACTGCTACATCAACCGAATCTACAGTTACTTCTAAATCTGAAAATGTGTCAACAGGTCCAATTGAAGAAATTGGTAATGCAATTGGTTCATTATTAGGTGCTTTTGGATTGGCATTTTTAGCCCCTTTTTTATCTCCTTGTTGTGCTATTTGTATTATATTAGTAGTTTTGGTTTGTGGAATTTCTTTTATTAGTAGTTTGTCAGGAAGTGGTAGTGGAAGTAGTGGTTCTAGTGGAATGATGAATATGCCTACATCATTTGGTGTTCAAGGTATGTCTGGTTTATCAGATATGTCTGGATTATCTGATATGTCCAAGTAAACTTACAGCATAAAAACATATTAAGTATATTTTTTTAATATATTTATTTTATATATATAAAGTAAAAATATGGATGATATATTGTATTTGGTTATAATAATAATATTATGTGTATTTATGGTTTTTTATGGAGGTCATAATAATCAAAACAAAATAGAATATGATGGAGATTATTTTAATAATCTAAATTATATCATTAATTTTGAAAAAAAAATTAATCTAATTAGTTCAAATAATAATATTTTTAAAAATAATAATTTCGTCAATATAAATAAATATTTTAATACCACAAATATTTTAATACAAAATTTTGTCAATTGTTTTTTAATAAAAATTAATCCTAATAATTTTTTTAATATATTTAATCTAATTGACAAATCAATTGTTAAAAACCATATTATGGTTATTTTTAATCACAATAAAAATAATAATTTAGAATTACTAATTGATAATCAAAACGAAAATGAAACAACAAAAATTAATTTTAATGTTTCATCTACTGAATATTTTTACGATTTAGATAAACCAATATCTGTTACTGGAATTTATCATATATACAATAATTCAAATGAATCTGTTGTTATAACTTGTTTTATTTTAAAAAAACCATTTTGGCATAAATAACTTAAAATAATTATTTATCACAATTAACAAATATAAAAACGAATATCAATTAACAAACATAAATTTATAGGAATTAATTTAATCCGGAAATAACTTCCATTATCCTTGGGTTATCACATTTTAACATTTCAATTAATTCAGCACTTGTTCTAACTAAATTATTGAATTCTGAAAAAATTTCTTCAAATCCTTCAATTGTTGACATTCCGTGAATTAATCTTTTAATCGATTCGATTTCCCTTAGAGTTCTTTCACCAAATGAATAAAACAATGCATAAGTGAATTCCTTAAAACCAATCTTGGTATCAGATGTTTCAATAAAATACTTTAAATCATCAAAACTTTCTTCAGTACCATTTGACTTGAAGTACAAATTGATTTGTTTAAGAATTTCTTCATTTGGTTCAAGAATTTCACTATCATCATTTTCCACATCAATACTTTCCACATCAATACTTTCGACCGCTTCACCCTCCACATCTTCATTTCCTACTTCTTCACTTTCACCTTCATCATCTGATTCGTAAATTCCAGCAAATTTGTTAGTAGTTAAAGATTGTTTAGAAAGTACCTGTTTCAAGTTAGGTCTTGGTAGAATAAAAGTACCCATGCTCATAAAGTATTCTATGTTTTGTAATCTCAAATCAATTTTTGATTTGAAACCAGATGACACAAAATTAGAAAGAATTGTTTCAATAATATATTTTTCTCTCATTCCAGTTTGAGGATTGAAGTAATAATTCACAATATATCTTCTAATAAGTTCCAACATCATTGGTTCCAAATCATTTGGATTAATTTGACTGGTTTCAAGAAATATACCGAATGGTTTAACCATATTAATACTGTTTTCCTGAATAATTTGTAAAATCACTGAAAATATTTCTTCACGCATATAACCCTTTGAATAAGCCAAACCCAAAATCATCATCAAAACACCATAGTCATTGGTTCTGAATTCTTCGAGTGGGACAGCAGGATTTAACATATGTTGGTGTTGAATTACTTCCTCAATCCACCCAATATGATTTCGCAAAATATTATCAATAAAACGATGCTTAATTGATTCAATATTTATAGATTCAAAGTAGCTAATCAAATCTTTTCTGCCTACTAAATCTGACAATAATCCATTAATAATGTTTCTCTCAGAAATTTGTGTTGATTCTCTTGACACTACCAAATTAAAAATTTCGTGTGACATAATATCAACATTTCTTGAAAGGAAAAATTGCATATTATCAATGAATAACATTGAATTTGAATCCGTAATTTTATTAAACATCAATTTCAAACAAGTAATAAAGTGTTCTTGGTTCCAATAGATCTTCGTAAAATAATTATATAATCTATCCCTCAATTCCGGATTTATACGGTTATCTTTATTTGTAAGAGCACCCAAGAAACTTTCCGTTGATTTGAGTCTTCTTTCAATTACTCTTTCTTCCGTATAATAAGCATCAATCATCGAAATAATTGTACTTTGAATATTTGGATTTCTTTGTAATGCACTAAGGAATAAATTAGGATTTTTCAAATTCATTCTAATAGAAATGAACTTAAACAAGTTATCCTGTAATTCGCTTGGAAATCTAGCATCCTTATGCATTACACCATAATAAAAATTGTATGGATTAGAAAGCATTGACATAATTTCTGATTTGTTTGAAGATTCATTGCTTAGAACAGAAAATTCAATGAAATTAAATCCATTTGATATTAAAATATCAAATGTTTCTAAGACAAGGTCATAATCATCAAAATCAGCATTTGATTTACTAACCCAAACATTTTCATTTAGCAAAGTATATATTTTATTTTGTTGTCTATTTGAGTTTACTATATGTGTTTGTTCATTTCGCAAAATATATTCGAGAACTCTATTTTTGTGATTTCTTGTTAGGTCTTTCAAGATATATTTGATTTGTTCAATCCATCTGGATTTATTTGACTCAAAGATACTAATTTTTTCCTCAAAATTAGTAGAATCAATACCACTTAACCATTCATCAATTTCATTGATAATTGATTGTTCTTGTGATTTGTCTTGTTTAGTAGTATGTACAGCACCTTGGGAACCCGGTCTACTCATACTATTATTACTTCGGTTGTGATTGTTGTGGTTGTTGTGGTTGTTGTGGTTGTTGTTGTTGTTATCCCTTTTGTTGTTGTTGTTAGTAAACATTCTTAATTGTATAGATAGCTAAACAATAGGATATATATATATTCTAATATGACATATCGACCAATAAATGTGTTTTTCAATTTTTTTTGATATATTATTTTGATGGTTATTCTTCAATAATTTGTAATAATTTATCAGTATACTTTTTTTCCATTAGAACCGAACCGTGAAATACATCATCTGAATTAAAATAATGACATTTTACTATTCCATTAATTTTATTATATAATAATTCAGCAGGAATTATATAATCTGCTTTTTCTAATATAATTGTAATATTTTGGTTTGCCAACTCATTTACATCATATATCCAAAAATCTGGTCCAAACATAACTCTAAAACAAACATATTTTAAATATAAACATTGATATATCATAAATGCTAAAATATTATCGATAATATACAAATAAAGAGGATACTTTTTTATAAATGGATTTTCGATATGTAATGACATTTTAAAACATCCAATCCAAAAAATAATTGGATCAACAAGTATTATTTTATTAAAAACCGAACTTCTTGTGTCTTTACATAAAATTTGTGTAATATATGTTCCAAAGCTGTGAGCTAAAATAATAGTATCGTCAATTTTTTTGGTTTTTAAGAAAGAATAAAAAGTATCTGACAATTGAGATATTTGAGGAAAATAATCAAAATCAAAATTACCAAAATTAAATTTATCGTATTGACTATAACTTGATATATTTGGAAGCACAATTATTATCAAATTATATTTTTTGTCTAATTCGATTAAAAGACGAAAATATGGTACATAACCAAATCCAAGTCCATGAATAAAAACTAAGTTTTTTTTATTTGAATCATTTTGTTTCGATAAAAATCCAATTTTATTATATTGTTCCCATTTAAAGCCAAGATACCAAGTAAATAATATATGAATTACATTAACGAAAATTTTTAAAGGTAATTGTAATATAAGTGGTCTAAATCCAAATTTAATAAAATTACTTCCCCATTTTCTATACATATACCTATCTAAATTTTCTAAAGTAAATTCATATCCCAGTTTTTTTTCTATTTTTTTTGCTAAATTAATAATAATCGTTAATTTAGAACTAGTATAAATATCATCAATCTCTAATCCAAATAATGAATATCCAATTAAATTAATTATTTCTATTTTACTCATTTTTTTTATTTCAAAAGTATTGTAATCAATATCTGAATGTAATATTTTATCATAAATAACACAACCACTAATTATATGTTCAATTTCGCTTTTATTTAATTTATCAATTCTTTCGATAATTTTAATTGTATCATTTTCTTTATATTTTAAAAATTTTGGACCAATTATTTTGATATACATAAATAAATAGGTAAGCCAGTTTATCAATTCAAGTATTAACCAATATTTAATTATTTTATAAAATAATAAAATCATTATTAATGTAATTATATTTAATATTATAATAATTATATTTTAAAGTATTTATTTAATATTTATAAATATTTTTATGTAACTGAAATATTCACCCATACATTGTATTTTATTATAAACCAATATTAGATGAATTCAAATAATTTCATAGATATATCAAGTGATAATTATTATATTAATCCTTATAAATTTAAATATACAAACAATGATTTAATGTTAGAAAATAATAGTGATGAAAGTAATTTAAATTTAATAATTAAAACACTTACATCAATAATTATGTCTAACAGTGAATCTAATAATAATTATAATAGCATTTCACAAGATTCAAATTTAATTCAAAATAATAAAATAAATATTTTTAAATTAGTCGCTAATAATCAATTAAATGAATTAAAAAAATATTTAAATCATAATAATAAAAATATAAATGAACAAGACAATGATGGCGATACCCCATTACATATTGCTGTATTTTTGTCAAATTATGAAGCTTGTAATATCTTATTAACAAATGGAGCAAATTTATTTATAAAAGATAAATGGGGACAAATTCCATTACATAGAATATGTTTTACATTAAAAAATAAAAATACATTAAAAATAATAAATTTAATGTTAGAATATCAGCAAAAAAAAAATATTTTTAATACAGTTGATAAATATAATAACACGCCTTTACATTTGGTAATTAAATATATTATAAAAAATGATATTAATTTAAATAAAAATATATTAGCTGTTATTAATAAATTACTTGAATTAACAAATATTAATTTAATAAATGATGATGGTTTGTCAATAAATGATTTAGTAACAATGTTAAATATATCAGAATAATTTAATTATTTTTTATTTATAAATATCATTATCAATATAATAAAACTTATTAAAATTATACCTATAAATATCCAAGTATTTATGTCATTATCAACTAACCTATTAAAAAATGTTGAATTATTATTATTTAAAATAGAATTTTCTGACAAAGCAATATCATCTGCAATATTTTTAAAATTTTCAATCGGATGCTCAACTGGTTCAGTCAAAACAAAAATTTCATTAAAAATTACAGATTCATATTTAAATATGATATTTATAAATATATTTATTTCTTTTTCCGTTAAATTATTTTGTGCTATAAATAATTTAATTATTTGTTTAAATGAATTGGTATTTTTAATGTCTTCTTTATTAAAATTATTATTTTTTATAAAATTAATAAATTTAATTAGATATTCTTTTTCAAAATTTTCAAAATTTTCATTTGAAGTTTCTTTAATATTATTATCATTATTATCATTATTAACATTTGGTGTATTAATTATTTGATTAGTTAATTCTTTATTTATAACATTTTTTAGTTCTATATTATTTCTATGTTCAAAATCACTATCATAGTTATTTTTAACATCAATAGAAATGACAGAATCATCCAAATTAATTTGAGAATTATCAGAAGTAAATGAATCATTATCATAATCAGAAGTTTTCTTATAAACAATTTTACTATCCATAAATAATATATATTTATAAAGTAAAAAAAATAAATAATTAAAACATTATTTATGTTAAATAAAAAATTATTGTATTAATATAATATTTGAAACTGGTAAAACAACTTTACTTACACTATAAGTACTATTTACAGTACCTGCAACATTTGAAGATGATGATGGTACTGAATTAGCAATAGTATTAGAATTAGGAACAAATGCTGATGATGTAGTAGCATTAACCATAAAATAAAATATAGTATCTTGAGTAGAATAAATTGATATATTGTTATTTATAATACTTAAAGGAATACCATTAAATAATGCTTCAGGAAGAATCATTAACATATAATAAGATTGACCATTGATTACATTTAATCCCATATATAATGAATTACCAAAATAATTTTTAATACTGGAATTTGCTGTATTTATATCTGTTCCAAGCATTGATAATTCACTATTAAAATATTTACATAAACCAGTATCACATAAAGTAGAAGAAGGTAAACCAAAATATAAACTTGAATCAGAATTAAATACTTTTTGATGAGTTGGGTCAATAGTTAAATTAACTGAATTTTTTGAATTAATAAACATATACCACATATTTGGACAATTTAATATACTTGGAGGATTAATAATAGTTCCTTCTAAAACTGGTTGTAAAGTAACTGGAATAATATTTATACCAAAAGTACCATTAAGTACATTTATTAAAGTAGTATTGGTAAAATAGTCAGCCAAAGTATATGAATTATTGTAACTTAATAATAAAGTTTTCATAACAGTCATAAAATTACCTAATGATGTAATACCATAATTTGTTACTTGTGCTAAAGATGTACCTGTATTTGTAACTAAAAATGAACCACCATTTGAAGTTCTGCCAAATAATAAAACAACTTGTTTATTTGTTAAATCATTAACAGAATATGCTGCATATGAGGAATAAATTGCTATTGGAGATCTCCATATATTTTTAACTAATACTTGAGCACCAAAAGATGTTCCAGGACTATATTGTGAAGCATTAAATGAATAACTAACACTTACTACAAAATGACCATATTGTGTATTAGAACCTGATACAGGTTGAATACCTGAACCAACACCAACATTTGCAGTTGGAAAGAAATTTTGAATAGTAAATCCACCATTAGCTAATCCACCATCATTACCAGCTTGTAAATATTGACCTTCAGAACCTGAAGTTGGAGGAATGTAATATAAACCAAATGTAGCAAATTGTTTACCAAAACCATCAGCTAAAATAATTGGGACATTATTAAATAAGAAATATGATGGTGTGTTAGCAGAAAATACTTGACCAGTTTGTAAATATTTTAAGTTAATAATACCTGAAGAATATACTTTTGGTTTGGGACAAGCATTACCAGTACCAATACTTGCTAACATTTCTTTAGAAATTACTTTGTTAAAAACATTAACTGTGATAACTGGAGCAGGAGAATTAATACTTGGTGGACTACCATTATAATATGTGGAACCAGTATTTGCTACACTAAAAACCATGTATATTAATAATATTTCATTATTTGTTTGAGTCCAATATTGAGATGTAAAAAGGAATGTGTCTGTTCCTAATGTAGTATAATTTGGAATAACATTTTGAGCTCCTGGTTGACCTGTTTCACCTGGAGCATTATACATATTACCTTGATATGATAAATATGGTTGTGCGGTTAAACTAAAAAATAAAGTTTTATGTGAATTACCACTAGAATCATTTAGTGTATTATTATTAGTAATATCTAAACTATATATTCCTAAATAATTTGGAGTTGAAAAAGGAGGTTGAAAATTATCATACATAGATATTTGTTCTTCCAATAAATTTGAACTTGAAACACATCCATTTAAATAATTTTGTGGTGTCAAGTCAAAATTCCAATTGGAAAAATTAGGATTGTTAACACCCATTCCTCCAGGTAAATTGGGATATCCTGTAACGGGGTCAAAATATTTTAGTCTAACTGAATTATTAGTTTGATTAACAGTACTATTAATAAATAAAGTTGTTTGTCCATCATATACATATAAACTAGGATCAATTGTATTGTTAACTGGTGTAATATTTACACTTGATATTGCTTGTGTTGCAGCTGTGGATGTAGTTTGAGAAGTTAATTGTGTTGTTTGAATATTATTATTTTGCGGAGGTAATTGTATTTGACCATTTAATACTTGATTAATTGACATAATATTATATATTATATATTTATATAAAAATTTAATTGTCAAAGTTAAAAAAATAAATTATATTAAAATTATTTTTTTTTAATGCTTATATTTAAAAAACATTTTGGTTAAATGTGAAAATTTTTTATCTTTTAAATTAACTTCATTATTCGCATCAGTATTTGTATTTTGATTTATATCAGTATTTGTATTTTGATTTATATCAGTATTTGTATTTTGATTTATATCAGTATTTGTATTTTGATTTATATCAGTATTTGTATTTTGATTTATATC
>Ga0172364_10000988_pt1 | contig 21288 bp, 21 predicted proteins | sample LakKivSesite10cm_FD_114545 | JGI IMG/M metagenome (GOLD analysis project Ga0172364, IMG submission 114545) | Sediment microbial communities from Lake Kivu, Rwanda - Sediment site 10cm | ecosystem: Environmental > Aquatic > Freshwater > Lake > Sediment | place: Rwanda: Western Province, Lake... | reverse complement strand
CTGAGCTGAAAAACGCATAGTCCGCTCCCTCAGGAATGCTAAAATATAAATCATTTCCAGGGCTGTTCACCACGTCCACTGGAATAATCTCTCCCCAGCTTTCTATGCCCAAGCGCTTGACCTTGAAGATATCCGCTTTTCCTTTCTCCCGATGCCCATCTGAGGAAAAGAACATCCAGCCAGTTGCAGGGTCAAAAAATATCTTTGCCTCAGTATCCGGTGTATTTATTTTATTGCCTGAATTCTTTGGCTCGGTCCAGGTCCCATCCGGATTTTTCTGGCTGAACCAGATGTCAAAACTGGCTTCATTGGTTCTTCCTCTCTGGCCCAGCCCCCCGGGACGATTGGAAATGAAATAAAGGATATCCTGGCTCCTGTCAAAAAAGGCATTGGCTTCTGTGAATTCAGAATTTATCGGCGCGCCTAAATTTTTGGGCTTGGTCCAGTTTCCGTCATTGTCATACATAGAGATATAAATATCACACATTCCTTTCCCATCTTCCCGATTGCATAAAGTTAAATATAGATATAGATGGGAGCCATCATAACTGAACTGGTCTGCGCCTTCATTGGCAATAGTATTTAGGGGCGAAGAGAGACTGACTGGCTGGGTCCATTGACCATTCAACTGATGGCTCACCCAGATGTCTTGCCCGCCCTGACCATTAGGTCTCATTGAAGTAAAATAAAGCACCGCGCCATCCGGACTGGGCACCGGCGCAAAATCCGTATACTCAGTATTGATATCTGCCTGCATCTTCACCACCTTGGATGAAAAGCCTAAATTAAGCGCAAAAATTATTGTAAAAATTAAAACCACACCCTTTCCCATTTTTTTTCCTCCTGTCTTGCTTATTTTGAAAAATACCATCTTTTTTATAACCTGTCAATAGATTTTTATAAAATTCAAACTGCCCTTCTGAAAGGCGATAATAATTAAAAAAACTGGCTTTATTTTTATTTTAATGCTATAATTATATAATAAAAGCCGAGCGGAGGTGGAAAATGCTCAAGTGGATAGCAAAGACCATAATTTTAATTGTGCTGGTTGCGGTCGGATTAATAATTTATCAGACCCCTAATCTAAGAGAAAAGACCAAACACTGGGCAAAGGATAGGGCTGAGTTTTTAGCCCAGAGGGCGGAAGAGCTAAAGCGCCTGCTTGCCAAAAAGGGTAGTGAGGAGATTTCTCAGGGGAAACAAAAGGTTGAAGAAAAGGTAAAAGAGGAAATAAAAAAGATAATCATAGAGCCAGAGCCGACTAAAGACTCTTCAGATAAAGCCTCAAAAGCGCCTGCTCAAGCCAGCCCAAGCCAGAGCGCTCCTCCGATGCAGGAGCCGATTCCAGAGAAAGACCGTAAGGAACTGGAAAAAATTTTAGAAAAAGCGGAGAAAGTATCTCCTTCCGGGCCTTAGGATTTAGGCTTAAAAAATTCTGCGGTCAGTTTAAGCCCCTGCTCCAGAGTAATTTTGGGCTTCCAGCCCAGGGCTTTTTGCGCTAAGGCTGGGTCCAGCGCGCTCCGCATCTGCTCGCCTTTTTTTCCGGGACCATATTGAGGAGTAATTTTTGACCCAATGATTTCAGATAAAATTTTATAAATCTGATTGACCGAGCTCTCTTTTCCAGTCCCGATATTGAACTCGCCAATGACGCCTTGCTTGAGCGCCAGAACATTTGCCTCCACCACATCCTGAACATAAACAAAGTCCCGAGTTTGCTCGCCATCGCCATTGATTTTGGGCAAAGCCCCGCCCCATAATTTTTCACAAAAAATTGCCACCACTCCAGCCTCGCCATAAGGGTCCTGTCTTGGTCCATAAACATTGCTATAGCGAAGTGAGACATATTCTAAATTATGAACCTGATGATAATAATAAAGATAAAGCTCCACCGCGCGTTTAGCGATTCCATAGGGAGAAAGCGGTTGAATGGGATGAGTCTCATCCGCGGGGAATTTTTTCTGTTCCCCATACAAGGCTCCGCCAGTGGAGGCAAAGATAAATTTCTTAACTTGGATTTTTATTGCGGATTCCAAAAGATTGATAGAACCCAAGATATTGATTTGCACATCCAGTTGAGGATTGGAAATGCTTTTTCTTAATTCTACCTGCGCCGCATGATGATTGATTATCTCTGGCTTTTCCTTTTCCAAAATTTGATTTAGCTTCTTTTGGTCGCAAATATCTATTTGATAAAATTTGGCTTTTTTAGCTAAATTCTTTTTTTTTCCACGGCTCAAATCGTCTATCACCACTAGCTCGTGCCTCTCCCTCAAATAAGCGTCAACAATCTGGGAGCCAATAAATCCCGCACCACCGGAAACCAAAATTTTCATTCTCTCTCCTAAAGATATTTCTTAAGACCCATCTTTTCCAGCATCAGCACCAACTTCTTTAGCTCATCCTCTTTGCTCAAATCCATCACCAGAAGCGCATCATTGGTCTCTATGATTGCCAGGTCTTTTACTCCCACCAACCCGGTCAGCTTATTGGTTCTGGCAATCACATTTTCAGAAGATAAATGGATAATCCTTCCGCGCCCTAAATTCTTTGGCTCTTTTCCTAAAATCCGAGCGATAGCTCTATAAGTTCCAAGGTCGCTCCAGCCAAAATCCCCTGCGACCATTGCGATATTCTTTGCCTTTTCCATCACCGCATAATCAAAAGATATTTTTGGCAAATCGGGAAATTCTTGCTCAATCACTGAGGAAATTATGGAATTTTTTGCTTTGGAAATTTTTTGAAACCGCTCATAAAGGTCTGGCGCAAACTCCTGAAAAGCCCTCCATAAAACGCTGGGACGGGCAATGAAAATTCCACAGTTCCAGTAAAATCCTCTCTCTATATATCTTTGCGCCTTACCTAGGTCCGGCTTTTCCTTAAAATTTTTCACCCAGAAGCAGTTATTGTCTCTCGCCAATGGCTTATCCGGTTGGATATAGCCATAGCCGGTGCAGGGAAAATCTGGCTTCACGCCAATCGTGAGAATCAGGTCTTTTTTTTGGGCGATTTCTTGAGCCTGCTTTAGAGTGGCTCGGAATTGAGCCGGTCTTTTAAAATGATGGTCCGAAGGCAAAAAAGCTAACACTGGCTCAGGCTCTTTAGGATTGGGCCTTCTGGAGATTAAAGCCAGGGCAAGTCCAATCGCGGGTGCGGTGTCTTTTGGCTCTGGCTCTAAAAGAAAGTTTTGGGAGGGGATTTGAGGAAGCGCTTTTTTTAGTGAGTATAAAAGCTCTTTAGAGGAGGAGATAAAAATTTGTTGTGAGCTGGCAATAGGCTCTATAATCTGGCAAGCCTGACAAATCAAAGGGTTTTCTGAAAGCAGGCAGAGAAGTGGCTTGGGCGCATTTTTTCTGCTCAGCGGCCAAAAACGCATTCCCCTTCCACCAGCCAGAATTACCGCAATGAATTTCCCCTTACTCTTTTTAATTCTTCTCAATCAATCGCCTCCAGATACTCTCCGTTCAAGACCTTTCCCGGATTTATCTTTATCACCATCTCCAGAAATTCTTTTCCTGCCAGTTTTTCTACTATTTTAAGCGCGGAAGGGACCAGCTCCTTTAATTGTCTTGGAGAATGAGCATCGCTTGCGACCAGGTCCACTAACTTGTTCTTGACCAATAGCTCTGAGGCTTTTTTCGCAGGATTCCCATAAAATCCTACTAAACTACCAAGGTTGATTTGAATAAAAAAACCCTGCTCCCTTAATTTCTGGATGCTGGCGATGGGATTTTGGGCAACTTTTTCATTCCTTTCTGGATGAGCTAAAATTATCCGCAAGAAAGGAAGCGCTTTCCTCAATTCTGAATTTTTGACCTTGTTCTCCAGAACGCTGAATTTCAGGTAGTCGGGCAAAAATAAACCGGGCAGTTCAATCATCACATAGCAAGAATCGTTCAATCTGGTCAAGGGCCAATACCTCTCAGCTAAATTGATAAATGGCTGGTCCAGATAGTATTCTCCTCCTGAGAAGACGCTCAGCTCAAGATTCTTTGAGCGAATCTCCTGATTGAGTTTATCAACCTCTTGTTTAATCTGCTGATGAGTGATTTTGTAGCCGGATTTTTCTATGAGATGAGGCGTGGCCACTGCTTTCTCAAAGCCCAGCTCAAGATAAGCCCGGACCATCTCCAGAGCGGTCTCTGGGTCGCCTGCGCCATCATCCAGCCCAGGTAAGATATGGCTATGAATATCAATCATCTGAATTTAAGCTTATCTTAAATTTTAGCGAAAATATCACCAATTGTCATCTTAAGATAAAAATCCTTGCCCAAACTTGCTAATCATAAAATTAGATGCTAAAATTTTAACAGGAAGGAAAAATGGGCATCCCTGAGCTAATAGTTTTAGGAATAGTGGGGATTATAATTGCTTCTGCGGTCGCATTAATTATCGTGATTCGGATAATTGGTCAGGCGAATAAAAAGGAGGAATAAGAATGTCAATGCCAGGACCTTTAGAATGGGCAATCATCATAGGAGTAATAATTTTGATATTTGGGGTAGGCAAGCTTTCCCGATTGGGAAAAGATGTGGGGGAGGGAATCAGGAATTTCCGTAATGCCCTGAAGGGAGAGGGAAAAGAGCGACCTGACCAGCAAAATGAAAAATCTGATTCCAATAATAAGCCTATCGGTTAGATTTTTTCTAAAAATCGGTATCTTCTGCCCGCTTCTTTTTCTTTCGCCTCTGAACCAAAATCTCTAAGGCGGAGTGCTGAATCTTGGGATGTAAAACCTGATTCTCCGCAATATCTTCCAGGTCCTGCTCCAGCATAAAATGGAGCAGGCTTAAACCAATCTGGGTCGGGCAATAAGGATTATTGATTAAAGATTTCTTCACCGAATAGTAATTTATCCATTTCATATTTTTATAAATCTGCCATAAAATCTGGGCATTGGTCGGCCTTTTGGACGCGATTGCGACCACTTCTTTGATGGTCAAAATCGGATTTTGCAACAGGATATAAATCACCGTGGGGTCCTGGTCGTGAAGCAGGCGAGTAATCAGGTCTCTATCCCGGGTCCGGGCTAAGGATTTTCTCTCACCTAAAGTTCTCTCCTTCAGTTCCTGGTCTTCCATTGGCTGGTCCTCCGTGCCCGGAGTTTTCCAGGGAGGGGTGCGGGACATTATTCGAACCACCTCTTGATAATTCTGATGCCGAGCATAGCTGTAAATCCCGCTCATCTTTCTTGCTCCTAAGTAATGGGCAAGTAAGCCTATATCTGAAATTACCCGATAACCATCCTGATAAATCGGCTTTTTATCCCGAGCGCCAATGGCAATGATATGAAAAATCTCTGCCACCATCTCGTCCTGAATCTTCTTTAACTTCTTGCTCAGCGCATAAGAACGTTGCCTGCGGTCTAAAATCGGAGCGGTTTCTCTAATAATTTTCTGGGCGAGCCTTTCTGCGTCTTTTTTATCCACCACCATTAGTTTCATAAAATCCAAAGCTAACTTTGCGCCAAAAGCTGGATGGAAGGTTAAATCCTATTTTTCCTGACCAATAATTTCAAAATTCAAGACCTTGGGCTCATCATAATTAGCGACTTCCTTAGGAACCCGGAAAAAGATGATAGTGAACTCCCTGAGACCATTAGGCTCCACCTCCAAATTGCCCATCGTCTTACCCGGCTTCAGATTCATTAACGCCTCCAGGTCTGATTCCGGCAAGGTCTCAATATCGCTGGACTTGATGGCATAATAATCACAATAACTGGTCTTGCTGGCAACGATGTCTCCTTGCCTATCAAACAGGTCCACCCCCACCAAAATAAACCTAATTCCCACGGGATATTCATTCTTCACCTTTCCCTGAACCACAAACACGGACCGGCCATCTCTCCGCTCCACATATCTGCTTTCATAAGAAAGCACAGAAACCTGTCCCTTAATACTGGGCTTGGCTATTTTTAATGCGACCAGAATCTTCTCCAGCTCCGGCGCTCGTTTCAATTTGGCAAAATCCCCTTTCAAAAGGTCAGAAAAAGTAAAACTGCTCTGAAAATGTAAATAACCCAAACCGCCAATTGGAATTAAAAGCAGAATGATTAAAATAATTAAAGCCTTTTTCCCGGCTTTCGTCTCTTTCCGCTCATAACTGATCGATGGAGCTCTGCTCGGCGCCGCCCGAATCGGCTCCCTCACCTGCGCAGTAGCCGCAGGCTGAGGACCGGGCGCTTCTATATCTAGGTCTGCTTCCAGCTCATCTTCCTTGCCGGCTCTTGTCGGCACCCGCTCGGACCGGGCATAGCTCTCTAACTTTTCTGAAAAGTCAAACTCCTCGCTCTCCGCAGAAGATTTAGCAGGAATCTCAGAACCCCGGTCAATTTTGAAATCATCAATCCCCTCATCAAAGGAGGACTCCTCACCTCCAAAACCTTCTTTTTCCTCAGAAGGAATTTCCGGCATATCTGCGGAAATGCCCAATTCATTGGATTTTGGCTCAGAGCCAAATTCCTCACTGGAAAAATCTGCCTCCTCCTCAAAACTGAACTCCTCCTTAGCCGGCTCCTCTTTTTGCTCTTTTGCTTTCTTTTTAGCTGGCGCAGCCGTATCCGCGCTAAAGGCATAATCCTGATGAGCCGGAGTAGCAGGCGCTCTCTCGGTAGAGATTTTTTCTTCAGTAAAATCAAAATCTTCCCCAAAATTAAACTTATCCTCTTCTTCTGCGGGCGGAGCCGGGGAAGATGCAGAAGATTCTTTAGGGGCTTCTTTTTTTACCTCAAAGATAAATCTACATTTGGAACAACGGACCTTGGTGCCCTTTTCCGTGATTTTTCCATCTGCTAAATTAAATTTGGCTTTACAGCTTGGACACTGGACAATCATTCTCTCCCCTTTAATGCTTAAATATAGCTGAATATAAAATTAAAATCAAGGCATCCGCTTTTAGCTTTATATATTTTATCCATTTATTTTACCCAAAGGAAAAACCTTTAGGAAACAAAATCCAGATAATCGTTCAAAGCGCATAAATTAGTGGAGAGAGTTGGCAATAATATGATATTCTTTATTATTAGATGGTGAAAGAAGGCAAGAAAAGGATTTTGCATATTGACCTGGACTGTTTTTTTGTCTCAGTGGAAAGGGCGCTTAAGCCGGAGCTAAATAATCAGCCTGTAATTGTGAGTGGGAATCCAGAGGGGAGAGGGGTGGTGGCAAGCGCCAGTTATGAGGCAAGAAGCTCTGGGGTAAGGAGCGGGATGCCGATTCAAAAAGCTAAAAAACTTTGTCCTCAAGCTATCATCCTGCCGGTGCGGATGGGGTTTTATGCGGACTTTTCTGAGCGGGTGTTTGAGATTTTAAGGAATTTTTCTCCTCTGGTTGAGGAAGCGAGCATTGATGAGGCTTATTTAGACCTTAGTGGCACAGAGAGGCTATTTGGTCCTGCGCTAAATGTGGCTCAAAAGGTTCAAAAGGAGATTCAAGCCCGGCTGGATTTGCCCTGTTCAATTGGAATTGGCGCGAATAAGATGGTCGCTAAAATAGCGTCTAAGTTAGCCAAGCCCAAAGGGATTTTAGAGATAAAACCGGGTGAGGAGGAGGAATTTATTTCGGACTTGGAGATAGGTATGATACCTGGGGTAGGTGGAAAGACCGAGCAGAGGCTAAAATTATTGGGCGCAAAAAAGGTGAAGCATTTGGCTCAGCTTGGCTCAGAGATTCTAAAGGCGCATTTTGGGAAGGTGGGAGAGGAGCTTTATCTAAAAGCAAAGGGTTTAGGGGATGAGGAGGTGGCTTATGAGCAGGAGCAAGCGAAAAGTCTTAGTAAGGAGATTACCTTTGACCAGGACTTATTTGAGCTGAATGAGCTTGAGGAATGGCTTTATTTATTGGTTCTTAAGTTAGGGATTCGGCTTCGGAAAAAAGGCTTATATGCTAATCGGCTGACCTTAAAATTTCGCTCTTCGGATTTTACCACCTGGACCAGGACCACTAAATTAAAGACCCCGAGCAATCAAGACCCAGAGATATTTATGACTGCGAGAAGGATTTTAGCTAAAGAATTGGCTAATCCAGAGCCGATTCGGCTTTTGGGAATAAGCGCGAGCGAGCTTTGCGCAATGTCGCAGTTGGACCTTTTTGAAAGAGGGGAGCGAGAAAAGCTGGAGCGGTTGTTTTCGGTGTTAGATGAGCTGAGAGATGAATTTGGTTTTGATGCGATTTATCCTGCTCGGTTGAAAAAAATCCTAAAAAAAGGTAAAAAGGAAAATGGGGATGAAGATTAAGTTATATGTTTTAGCCTCCTTTTTAATTATGCTCGGGCTATTGGCGCCTTTGGCGGGGTTTTCTGTGATTTATAAATATGTGGATGATGATGGCGTGCCTCATTATACCAATAGGCCTGAAACAGTGCCTCTTAAATACCGGGACCGGCTGGAAGAGGTAAAGGCGGAGATTTCAATTATAGAAAAAAATCCGGTCCGAGCTTTTTTTGAAAAGTTTAAAAGCGAAGAGGGCGCTCCAGAAAAATGGCTGGTTTATGACCAAGCCGGAACCCTGGTTGGGTTTAATGCAAGAGCATTTTTTATAAATTGCCTTTGGGAAAGTGGAATAATTATGGGGCTGGGAGCAGAGATATTATTATTAATAATAGCAGTGGCTCTGCTTTTGATTTTCAGATATTTTCCTACCAGAAAAGCCAGGGTCATCTCCACGGTTAGCCTTATTCTCGGATATTTTTTATGCTCGGTTTTGGTTTATTGGTTTTTGGTTAAGCCTGGTTATAAAAAATTTTTTGGCATAGCTCGGGAGGACTTAGCAAAAATTTTGGCTAATCCGAATTTGGATGAGGGAGCTAAAAACACTCTTGGTCAATTGGATAAGAATTTAGAAGAGTATCAAAACCGGGTGGTTAAATAGGGTTCTGGTCAAAATTCCTTAAAAGCGCTTCTGCGAAATCAGAGACTAAAGCAAGTTTATCAAGCTCCACCTTTTCAATGGTATCATCAAACCAGTGCCAGGGCTTGGGAAATCCCTGTTTAGTAAGCGCCATAAAGCTGAGCGTCTCAAAATTTCGAGCCCGAGCCACCAAAGTATCAAGGGTGAGAGTGGTATAGGCTTTAGCTTTAATGGCTTGGAATTTTTGTTTCTGGCTAAGCTCAAAAGCGATTTGGCTCAATTTTTCTGATACCCGAAAAGGCTTGAGCATTCCTTCTTTGGTTATCCAGCAAGGCTCGCCTTCGCCTATAGAATCAAAATTTATAAAATAGTCAATTTTCGGGGAAAGCTCTCTTTTATGTCTTTTAATAAAATTTTGCATCCCGACCATCCCTACCTCTTCTGCGCCAGTGAGCAAAATTTTCAGCTCAGAATTTATTAAAGGTTTTTCCTTCAGTCTCTGGGCAAGCTCCATCACCACCGCTACTCCGCTGGCATTATCACTTGCTCCCTGCACCCCCATGCCTCTTAGTTCTCGCTCTACCATCATCATCGCCATATAGAAAAAATATACGCCAGCAAAAATTAAAAAGACCCTTACCCATAAACTTTCTTCCAATTTATTCCCATAGCCCAAGAATAAAATTATAAAACCCGTAGCCAAAAGAACTAAAGAAAAAATAAATAGCGGTCTTAAAAATCTCACGGAGCCGGGAGAAAAAGCCAAGGAGGCTTTGGAGCTATCATAATGAGCGACCAGCCAGAGCCTTTTTTTAGCATCATCAGGCGGAGGGGGAATTCTTCCAATCAGATTCTGACTTTTGCCTCGGGCAAAAATAAATAGTGTTAAAGGCGCAAATAAGGTGGTTTGCTCCCCCAAGAATAATATCAGGCTGATGAGGAAAAAAGCTATGCTCGCTTTTGGAAAAAAGAAAAATAAAATAAAACTAAGGGCAAGCCCAAGATAAATCACCAGATAGGTCCAGGAAAAAGTGGCAGGAGAATTAAATTCTTCTATTTCCGAAAGATAGCCCAGTTTTTCTAAACCCTGCTTTAGATATTCACTGGCTTTTTTTTCATTTTCACTTGTGGTCAGGCGATGCTCCCATTGACAAAGCCCTTTCAAAACTTCTTTTCCAATTTCCATATAGAATATGGTATCTGCTTTCTAATTTTTGTCCAGATTTTTGGCTCTGGACTTGCTTATTCTTATTAAATGCGATTCCTGACTTGCCCGGTTTTGATTTTTTCCATTTTTTTCTTGACAGATTTTAATTTTGTGCTACTATTCCTAAAAAGATAGCATTAAAATTAAAAAAGCAAAGGAGCGGTAAAATGGGCAAGAAAGGAATTTGGTTATTGGTGAGTTTGGGCTTGATTTGGGCTTATTCCCCAGTTTTTGGCTATCATCCGTTAAGCACCGATGACCCGGGCACCACAGAGTTTCGGCATTTTGAATTAGAATGGGGAAATGATTTCACCTTCCCGGAAAGCGAGCTAAAAGATATTTCTGGCTATGTTCAAATTAAAGCTGGATTAGCCAAGAGCCTGGAGCTGGATTTTGCTCAAGGATGGACTTATTGGCGGGATGAGCCAGGACTTGCCAGTTCTGGCTGGCAGGATGCGACTGTTGCCTTAAAATACCGGTTTTATGGAGATGGGGATGGACCATTTAATTTTGCTTTAGGAGCAATTTTTAACCTGCCTTCTGGCGAGAGCAAGAAGGGTCTTTCTGAGGGCGATGATATTATTCCCACCTTATATTTGATTGGCACAGCTGGGAGCGAGCGGGTTCGGGTGTTAATGAATTTTGGGGCGAGCTTTTATCCTTCCTCTTCTGAGCAGGACCCGATTTATCTTTATGGGCTGGCATTGGAGTATTCGTTAAAGGACAATTTAGCTCTGGTGGGCGAGATTTATGGAGAGTCAGATTTTTCTAAAGATAATCCCAATGATTGTTTGGAGGGCTTGGTCGGCGCGGTTTATTCAGTTAAAGATTGGTTGAGCTTAAGCGCGGGAATAGGCTTGGGGTTAGATGAGGATAGTCCGGATTATAGATTTACCTTTGCCAGCTTGATTGGCTGGTAAAAAAGGAGGGCAAAGATGCATATGGCAGACGCTTTACTTTCCCCAGCAGTGGGGATTAGCTTTATGGCTTTAAGCGGAGGCGCGCTGGCGCTAAGTGCGAAGAAGCTGAAAGAGAGCGCAGAGGAGTCCAAGGTCCCGTTGATGGGGGTTTTAGGCGCGTTTGTTTTTGCCTCCCAGATGATAAATTTCACCATACCGGGCACAGGTAGCTCTGGGCATTTGGTGGGCGGAATTTTGTTGATGATTCTTTTAGGACCCTACGCTGGGTTTATCACCGTAAGCTCAGTGCTTGTGATTCAGGCATTATTTTTTGCAGATGGGGGATTATTGGCTTTGGGCGCAAACATCTGGAATATGGCGTTTTACACCAGTTTTGTGGGCTGGTTGATTTATAAGTCAATTGTCGGGAAAAAACCGAGTCAAACAAGAATTTCTCTGGCGGTGATAATTGCTTGTGTGGTTTGCCTGGAGTTGGGAGCGCTTTCTGTGGTGGGACAGACGATTTTATCTGGGATAAGCGAACTCCCATTCAAGCAGTTTGTGATTTTGATGATGGGGATTCATCTTCCAATTGGCTTAATAGAGGGAATCATCACGGTTGGGGTATTGAATTTGGTCTATCGGATTCGTCCGGGATTGATTCAGGAGAGTTTAGGGATAAAAGGAAGAGAGGCAGATGCGCTCTCTTATCGCTCAATTGCCTTTGGCTTTGCGCTTTCTGCAATGGTGATTGGAGGGGGAGTAGCCTGGTTTGCGTCCAGTCATCCAGACGGTTTAGAATGGTCAATTTTCAAAAGCTATGGTGAGGAAGAGCTTCCCCTTTCCGGGAAAATTAAACAGAAATTAGCCCAAGTTCAAGAAAAAATTTCTCTTCTTCCTGATTACGGGTTTAAAGCCGAGGAGTCAGAGGAGGCGGTTCAAGAGTTGGAGGGCGAATCCTGGCCTAATATATCTTTAGGGACCAGTGTAGCGGGAATTTTGGGCTCTATATTTGTGTTGGTGATTGCAGGTGGAATCGGGGTCAGCATTGCTCGGTTGAAAAAAAAGAAAAATGCTGGTAATAGTTAAACCAACTGAATGAGCTACCATGACGCTCATATTTTAGACCAGTATGCTTATCAGGCAAGCGTGGTTCATCGGCTTGACCCCAGAGCCAAGATAATTGCTATTTTATTCTTTGTGATAATCGTAGTCTCTTTTCCTAAGTATGTTTTTATTTCTTTACTGCCCTTTGCGATTTATCCTCTGGTTTTAGCAATTTTAAGTGGACTATCTTTCCGACTGCTTTTTCGCCAGGTCTTGATTGCCAGCCCCTTTTTTATTTTAGTGGGTCTTTTTAATCCCTTTTTAGACCGAACAATGATTGATGTTCCTTTTTTAGGGATTCAGGTCCGAGGAGGGATAATCAGTTTTGCGTCCATTGCTCTTAGAGGGTTTTTATGTGTTTCTGGCGCAGTCCTACTGGTAAGCACCAGTTCTTTTCCCAGACTGGTGGAGGCGCTTCAGGCGCTTCATCTTCCTAAGGCGTTCACGGTTCAATTGATGTTTCTATATCGGTATTTATTTTTGTTAATAGAGGAAGCGAAACGGATGAGCCAGGCTCGGCTCTTACGGTCGGGCGGTTTCAGGAATTCTTTTAGCAGTGCGCGTTCAATGCTTTCCGTGCTTTTAATCAGGACTTTGCACCGGGCTGGGGCAATCTGGTTAGCAATGAGGGCAAGAGGGTTTCAGGATGAGATAAAGACCGCAAGAAAGATGAAATGGAGTTTTAAGGACTTTATTTTTTTGGCTTTATCTATTATTTTCTGTCTTTGGCTTCGGTTGATAATTTTTGAACAAATAAAATTTTGAGAGAGAGCGTATGGCTGAGATAGTTCAGGTGGAAAAGTTAAATTATATTTATCCGGATGGCACCAAAGCCTTAGAGGGGGTCAGCTTCCGAGTGAATTCCGGGGAATGCGTTGGGATAGTGGGAGCGTCTGGAGCGGGAAAAAGCACATTGGGTTTATGCCTTTTGGGACTGTTGGCCGGGCAAAGTGGAAGAATTATGATTGACGGACTGGAGCTTACTAAAAAGACCCTCAAACAGGTTCGGGGAAAAATCGGATTAGTGTTTCAAAATCCGGATGACCAGTTATTTATGCCCACCTTATTTGATGATGTGGCATTTGGCTTGCTTCAAGATGGCATAGATGGTGAGGAGATGGAGCATCTGGTGATTGATGCGCTTAAAGAGCGTGGGCTGGAGAGGCTTGCGTATAAATTTCCCGGTCATATTTCTTTCGGACAAAAGCGGTTAGCTTCTTTGGCTACGGTTTTAGTGATGAAGCCAGAGATACTGGTTTTGGATGAGCCCAGCGCGAATCTTGACCCTCAGGCTCGGAAGCAACTGATTGAGCATTTAAAAGCCCTGAAAAATACCAGATTGATACTAAGCCATGATTTGGAGATGATATTGAGCTTGGCTAACCGCGTGCTTTTGATGAGAGAGGGAAAGCTCGTTGCAGAGGGCAAGCCTCAAGAGATTTTATCTCAGAAGGATTTGATGGCGGAGAATGGATTAGAGATTCCGCTTTCTCTTCGGATTAGGGCTTAATCGGTTTTGAGTTTCCGCTTGAGCTTTTTTTCCACTGATTTAATTTTTCCCGAGATTCGGTTTTTAGCTCCTTTTCGGTCATCAATGATAATCGTGGTTAGCACCCGTGGCGCAAGTCTGGTTATTTTTTTATGACAGCGCTGAATTAAGGCAAAAACCTCATCCGCAGGTCCCTCTACAATGGTCGCCATTGGGGTCAAGCGGTAATCCAGCCTGCTTTTCTCTACCTCCTTAATCACGCTTGCGACATAGCTGGAGATAGATTCTCCCTTGCCTAAGGGGACGATGCTGAATTGGGCTAACATTTTTTCCTCCTTTGGTTTAACTTTATTTTAGATTATAATGCAATTCAAGAGAAAAGAGGAGCGAGAATTGAAGATAGAAAGACCGTTTAAGCCAAAGCCAGATTTTGAGCATTTAAAAAAAGCGCTTATGCGCGAGACCAAACAGGGACCAGTGCCTTTGATAGAGCTGGTGGTGGATACAGAGATAATGGCAGAGGCAATTGGCGCTGATTTTCCCGCGGATAGATTTTTAGAGCTATACACTTTAAGCGAAAAACCGACCCCGGAGAGGCTTATCTTGGGCGCGCGTTTCCTTGAAATCAACCTGAATTTCAGCGCTCAGGTAGGATATGACTACACCATGGTCTTTCCGGTCAGCCCTCTGGTTCGGACCAAGAGACAATTAGGCAAGAATCCAAAACAGGCGGATAAAATGCGCGCCTGGCAGGATGAGCATCAGGGAATCATCACCACCAGAGAGGAGTTTGAAAATTATCCCTGGCCGGGCTTGGATAAGGTAAATATCATCTCAGTAGAAGCGCTCAAGAATAAACTTCCAGAGGGGATGAAATTTATCTTTTTTATTTTTGGGATTTTTGAGGACTTAAAGGAGATGATGGGATTTGAGACGATGGCGGTCAAGAGCATAGAGGAGCCAGAGCTTTTAGGAGATATTCTTGAGAAATTGACCCAGCTGAATGAGAGGCAGATAGAATTAGCGGCCTCTCATCCGCAGGTAGGAGCGATTTTTTATGCGGAAGATATGGGGTTTAATAATGGTCCGATGCTTTCTCCGAAATGGTTCAGAGAATGGGTTTTTCCCAAGCATAAACGGCTTGCAGATATCTGCCATAAGCACAATAAGCCATTTCTGATTCATTCCTGCGGAAGGATAGAACTTTTGATGGAGGATTTGATTGAATATGTTGGAATAGACGCGAGACACAGTTTTCAGGATAATGTGGAGACAGTGGAGGAGGTATATAAAAAATATCATTCTCGGATAGCGATTCTTGGAGGGCTGGATGTTGGACTTTTAGCCAATGGCGCCCGGGAACAGGTGAGAGCGCGCACTCGGGAGATTTTAGAGTTTTGCGGAAAAGATGGTGGCTTTGCCTTTGGCTCTGGCAATTCAGTGCCCAATTACTGCAAGATAGAAAATTATTATGCGATGATAGATGAGGCGAGAAAATGGAATGAGGACCAGGGCTGGTTATGACTTATCATTTAAATAAAAGGAGGGAAATCTGTTATGACGGATAATAAGCTTGACCCAGAGCAAGAAAAGCGAATTCAAGAGATAATTTCCAAGATGACCTTATCTGAAAAAATCCGGGAGATGAGTCCCAGCACCCGGATTACCAGACAAGGGGTAATGCTCTTCCGATATAACTATTGGACCTGGGACGCAGGCGGGAACAAGCGCTTGGGGATTCCTAAATTGAGGTTCACTGATGGACCTAGAGGGGTTAGCCTGGGCAATTCCACCTGTTTTCCGGTCTCAATGGCAAGGGGAGCGAGCTTTGACCCGGAATTAGAGGAGAGGATTGGCTCAGCAATGGGCTATGAGGCAAGGGCCCAGGGAGCTAATTTTTATGGTGGGGTGTGCATAAATTTATTAAGGCATCCGGGCTGGGGAAGGGCCCAGGAGACCTTTGGTGAGGACCCTTATCATCTGGGAATAATCGGCTCTGCAATGGTCCGCGGACTCCAGAAGCACCTGATTGCCTGCATCAAGCATTATGCCTGCAACAGCATAGAGAATTCAAGATTTTATGTGAATGTGAAAATAGATGAGCGGACTCTTCGGGAGATATATTTACCCCATTTCAAGAGATGCATTGATGAGGCGCAAGCAGGAGCGGTGATGAGCGCGTATAATAAGGTGAATGGAGAGTTCTGCGGGCATAATTATCATCTGTTAACCGAGATATTGAAAAAGGAATGGGGGTTTGAGGGCTTGGTGATGTCGGACTTCCTATGGGGACTGAAGGATGGCAAAGCTGGCGCAAACGCAGGGCTGGACATTGAAATGCCGAGGACCCGCTTTTATGGCAGAAACCTCAAAAAGCTGGTGCTTGCCGGGGAAGTGCCGGAAGAAAAAATTGATGACGCGGCCCGAAGGATTCTCCGCCAAAAGCTCCGCTTCGCAAGAGTAGGAGAGCCAGTCTATGAGAAAAACAAAGTCGCAGGAGAGCAACACCGAAAACTTGCCTTAGAGTCCGCCCGGAAAAGCATCGTGCTCTTGAAAAATCATCAGAACACGCTTCCGCTCAATCGGGAGAGTCTGAAAACCATTGCGGTGTTTGGAAAACTCGGGAACCGAGCAAATCTCGGTGATGTCGGCAGTTCCCGGGTTAGACCTCCTTATGCCATCACCCCTCTTCAAGGAATAAAAAACCAGGCTGGCGATGCCATCAATGTCCTTTATTCAGATGGCGCAAAGCTGGAAACCGCAAAAAAACTCGCCAGAAGCGCAGAAGCGGTCATTATAATCGCGGGCTTGACCGCAAAACAGGAGGGAGAGTATATTCCCTTTCCGATTGTCAATAAATACGGCGGAGACCGAACCGAGCTTGGGCTTTCCCAGCGTCAGGAAAATTTGATTAAAGAACTGGCCAAGGAAAATCCGAAAACCATCGTTGTCCTGGAAGCCGGAAGCGCAATTATAATGGAAGGCTGGAAGGATAAGGCGCCTGCGATTCTGTTCGCTTGGTATCCGGGGATGGAAGGCGGGAACGCAATTGCGGAGATTATTTTCGGGGAAGTGAACCCCAGCGGAAAACTCCCGATAGTCTTTCCCAAATCAACTGACCAGCTACCATATTTTGACCCGAAAATCAAAGAAATTGAATATGGATACTACCACGGCTACCGCTGGTTTGATAAAAAAAACCTGGAGCCAGCTTTTGCCTTTGGCTTTGGATTAAGCTATACGAGCTATAAATACTCCAATCTCCGCCTGGATAAAAAGGAGATTAAAAAGAGCGAGAAAATCCGCATTCAGGCAGATATTACCAATCTGGGAGAGAGGGCAGGAGAGGAGATTGTCCAGCTTTATGTTGGCTTTGAGAATTCTAAAATTGACCGACCGATAAAGGAGCTAAAAGGATTTGCCAGGATTTTTGTTTTGCCCAAAGAGACCAAGACCGTATCTTTTGAGCTAAAGCCAGAGGAATTAGCCTATTATAATCCGAATTCTAAATCCTGGGAGATAGAGGAGATGGAGTATAATGTTTATGTAGCTTCTTCTTCCAGAAAAGAGGATTTAAAGTTAAAAGGTGGTTTTAAAATCTCAAAATAAAAATAAAATTCATTAAGAGAGATATTCTTTGCAAGCTATAGAGTAATCAAGCGGATAATTTGAGAGCAGAGTCAAGCCTTTTTAATACCCTTTCTTTGCCCAATGCGACCATCAGCTCCATAATTCCCGGACTCACGGTCCCGCCAGTGAGCGCGACCCGAACCGGCTGGGCGATTTCCTTCATCTTAAGCCCGGTCTCGGAAATGAACTCCTGAAAAGCCTTTTCCAGACTCTCTTTTTCAAATTTTTCCAGCTTTTGGATTTTATCCTCCAAGCCTTGCAGAATTTTCAAGTTCTCGGAATTAAGAAATTTAGCTTTTGCGCCTGGCTCATACTCAACCTGCTCCAGATAATAAAACCCTGCCATTTCTGGAAAATCCATTAAAGTCTTGGCTCGGACCTGATAATCCTTAATTATCGCCAGAAGATAATCATCCTTTTTCGCAGGATAGCCCTTCTTGAGAAAATATGGCAGAACCAGCCCTGAAAGCTCCTCTAAGGATTTATTCCTCAAATAATAACCATTGAGCCAGAGCAGTTTTTCCTGATTCCAGACCCCAGGAGAGCGGTTTAAGTCCTTAATCTCAAAAAGCTCAATCAGCTCCGGAATAGAAAACACCTCCTTATCGCCATAGCTCCAGCCGATTCTTACCAGGAAATTTATCAACGCTTCTGGCAGATACCCTTGTTCCCGGAACTCAATCAAGCCAGTTGCCCCGTGCCGTTTGCTCAATTTGGCTCGGTCTTCCCCTAAAATCAATGGATGATGGGCAAAAACTGGTATGGGATAACCCAGAGCCTGATAAATCTGAATCTGACGAGGAGTGTTGTTTAAATGGTCATTCCCACGGATAATATGAGTGATACCCATATAATGGTCATCTATCACCGCGCTGAAATTATAGGTAGGCGTGCCATCTGAGCGAAGAATAATTAAATCGTCCAGCTCAGAATTATCAAACACCACTCTTCCCTGAATAATATCCTCAACCACTGTGATTCCATCTGAGTTGCTCTTGAACCGAATCACTAATGGCCTTCCCTTGGGATGCTCCTTTTTCTCCCTGCACCTGCCATCATACTTTGGCTTAGCTTTGGTCTTTAATGCCTGCTCCCTCATCTCCTCTAACTCCTCTGGCGTGCAGGAGCAGTAATAGGCTTTTCCCTCTGCGACCAATTTCTCCGCGGTCTCTTTATAAACCGCTAATCTGGAAGATTGATAAATCGGCTCCTCATCCCAATCTATCCCTAACCATTTCAGCCCCTCCAATATCGCCTCAGTGAACTCCTTTTTTGACCGCTCCTTATCAGTGTCTTCTATCCGGAGCAAAAATTTACCTTTAGCGTGCCTGGCATAAAGCCAGTTAAAAACTGCGGTTCTGGCAGAGCCAATATGAAGATGACCAGTAGGGCTGGGCGCAAACCTCACCCGAACACTCATTTACACCCTCCTTAGACAAACCCGCACCGGTTGAAAACTAACCCGATGCACTGGAGATGGACCTTTTTCAAACAGCGCCTGTTTATGCTCTTTGGTCGCATAGCCTTTGTTTTGGTGGAAATTATAAACCGGATACTGCTGATGCAGTTCCATCATTTTTCTATCTCTATGGACTTTGGCGATAATACTGGCAGACGCAATGCTCAAGGAGATAGAATCTCCCTTGACTATTGCCTGACAGGCTGGATAAGGCAGGGGATGAGCGCCATCAATCAGGCAGAAATCCGGCTGAACCTTTAGCGCCTCTATGGCTCTTGCCATTGCCAGTAATGATGCTCTGAAGATATTGAACCGGTCTATCTCCTCCGGGCTTGCCTCTCCTATGCCGACCGCAATGGCTTTTTCCATAATCAGCCCAAATAGCTCTTCTCTGATTTTGGTTGAGAGCTTTTTGGAATCCCGAATCATCCATAAAGGAGAGTTAGACGGCGGACGCTCCGGTAAAATCACTGCGCCCGCGACCACCGGTCCCGCCAAGGGACCCCTTCCGGCTTCATCAATCCCGGCAATGACCTTAAAGCCTAATTTTCTAAATTTTTGCTCTATTTTTATATCCGGGGCTCTTAGCCCGGACTCAAAAAGCCGATAACTATTCCTCCGCATTAGCTCTTATTCTAACCAGTTGGCTTTTAACTGCAAGCTACCATAAATAAAATTTAGTTGCATTTAAAAAACTTTTTATGATAAAATATAGCCTATGAAGATAATAATCAAAACCATAATCGCGGGATTAGTTCTGGGCTATGCTTTAACCCTCAGCGCAGTGATGTTCCTCTGGGAAGATGAAAAAGGAGTATTTCAAATCACGGATTCCAGAAAGCAGTTGCCCAAGGAATTTGATGAGCTACTCAACGGGGATTTGCCAGAAAGGAAAGAGACCAAGACCGAGGGCTATTGGCGGGACCCTCGGGGCAATTATCATTTTTATCGGCTTTTGCCTTCTGCTCAAAAACCATCTCCAGCTTCCGCACAAGCCCCTTCCTCCCAGACCATCCCCAGCCCTGACCCGTTAATGGATGAAAGCTGGAGAGGCAAGCCTAATCCTGAGCTGTTAAGCGTTAAAGTGGTGAAAATCATCTCCCCGGACACAATTCAACTCGCGGATGGAAGAAAATTGAAGTTCTCTGGGGTCGCTTTTCCTGAGGAGCTTGCGGGCAATAGCGAGCTTAAGAATAGGATAATTAAATATCAAAGGGATTTGCTGGAGGGAAAAACCGTTCAGGTGCTTTTTGACCAGAAAAAAATAGATGAAAAAGGTCGGTTATTGGGTCTGGTTTTTTGGGGCACAGATGTTTTTGTCAATGCGGATTTAGTCTTAAAAGGATATGCCCGGGCAAAACCAGAGCCTCCTAATTATGAGTATCAGGTTTTATATCAAAGGCTTCAAGATTATGCCAAGGCTCATCGGTATGGCATCTGGCAGTTCCTATAAGCCCTGAACCTATATATTTCTATGGAAAAAATTTCTTTATTTGCTCCAATTTTATTTCCAAAAATTATCAGCGCTTTGATTGACAAACTTTATTTTCGGTCAATAATAGGGATAAATTTATACTCAGAGAAAGGAGAAGAAAATGCAAAGAGGGTTTAATTTTTTAGGTTTAATGTTCTTTTTGGTGGTCGGGGTTTTGCTCAGTGGTTGTAAGGAGCGAGGCATAGAAAAGCGTTTAGAGAAGATAAATGCCAAGCTCTCTGAGTTAGAGTCCCTGCTCACGCCTGGTGTGGGCAAATTTCAGCCTCAGTTTGGCAAGGAGTATAAATTCAATTTGAAATCCACGCCGATTTTGGGGGATAAAAAAACGCCGGTCAAGTTTGTTGTCTGGAGTGATTTTCAATGCCCTTATTCCAAGAAGATGGAACAAATGTTAGAGGATATGGTCAAGTTTAATCCGGACAAATTTGCGCTTTATTATAAACACCGGGCAGTTCATCCTAGCGCTCAATTGGAGCATTTATCCGCGCTTGCCGCCCAGGAGCAGGGAAAGTTCTGGGAGATGCACGATTTATTATATGAAAACCAAACACTCTTGGTTCAGCTTTCCAGAACTGAAGAAACTCAGGAGCAGTATAAAGAAAAAATTATGGAGTTTGCTCAACAGATTGGCTTGGACCTGAATAAATTTCAAAAGGATTTGGAAGACCCAAAGTTTCAGGCGCGGTTAGCGGAGGAGATGGCAGAGGCGGAGCAGGCTTCGGTTTATAGCACTCCCACAATTTTTATCAATGGTTATTTTTATGGGTATCAGGCAGAGGGTATAAAAGAAAAGGCTTATCAGTTGCTGGAGAAGAAAGATAAACTGGAATTAACTTTTGGGGAGATTGAATCCAAGCTGGATAGAATGATAAAGTTTGCGGAGCAAAGGAAAAAGCGGACTGAGGAGAGACCTCGGGGACCTGAGCAAGGTAAGCAATATGAGTTTGATTTAACTAAAGCTCCAGTGATAGGCAATCCCAAAGCCAAAGTCAAAATTGTGGTTTTCACGGATTTTCAGTGTCCGTTTTGTGAGCGGATGGCTGGGGTCTTGGAAGAAATTCAGAAAGAACATCCCAGTGATATTGTTATTTACTTTAAGAACTTTGTGGTTCATCGTTCTGCCCAGTTAGAGCATATTGCGGGAATGAGCGCTAAT
>Ga0172364_10000987_pt1 | contig 21291 bp, 17 predicted proteins | sample LakKivSesite10cm_FD_114545 | JGI IMG/M metagenome (GOLD analysis project Ga0172364, IMG submission 114545) | Sediment microbial communities from Lake Kivu, Rwanda - Sediment site 10cm | ecosystem: Environmental > Aquatic > Freshwater > Lake > Sediment | place: Rwanda: Western Province, Lake... | reverse complement strand
TACCCCGGGCAATCGCGTGGGGCAGGAGGCCATCGACTATCGCTGGCCCCACGGGGCGGTTGCTGTCATCACGCCTTTCAACTTCCCGCTGGAGATAATGTGTCTGCAGACGATGGGCGCCCTGTACATGGGAAACAAACCGGTCCTCAAGCAAGCCACGGTTACCTCGATTGTTGCCGAAGCTTTTGTGAGGCTGCTTCTGTACTGCGGAATGCCTCCCCAGGACCTGCTTCTGATTCACTGCAGCGGCCAGGTCATGGAGAAACTGGTTACTGACCCCGTGGTCCAGTTCACGCAGTTCACCGGAAGTACTTCCGTCGCGGAGCGGCTGCTGGAGCTGACCAAAGGAAAGTGCCGGATTGAGGATGCCGGCTTCGACTGGAAGGTAATCGGACCGAATGTAATCCCGTCTATGCTCGACTCTGTGGCGGTGCAGTGTGACGCGGATGCCTACGCGGCTAGTGGGCAGAAGTGTTCGGCCCAGAGCCTGGTGGCTGTCCACCGGAACTGGATGCAGCTTGGGCTCTTGGACAAAATGGCAGAACTGGCCGCCAAACGCAACGTGAAAGACCTTACTATTGGTGCCGTGCTAACGTGGACCAACGAGATGATCGAGGAGCATATTGATAAGCTTTTGCGCATCAGAGGCGCGAAGCTGTTGTTTGGCGGCAAACGTTTGAAGAGGCACTCGATACCCTCGTGCTACGGCAGCTTTGAACCCACTGCCGTGCTCGTACCTTTGAAGAGCATACCGTCACACGCAGATCTGGTTACAACCGAGGTCTTCGGGCCTTTCCAAATCGTAACGACGTGGGAAACCAAGGATGACCTCAAGATACTCCTGAACATATTCAATGACATGGAGCACCATCTTACTGCCGGAGTCGTGGACAACGATCCAAACTTCCTCAACGAAGTATTGGGACAGACCGTGAACGGCACAACGTATGCCGGAATCAGAGCCCGCACCACGGGGGCGCCCCAGTGGCACTTCTTCGGTCCGTGCGGCCATCCGGCCGCTGCCGGCATTGGGACGATAGAAGCAATCAGAAATATCTGGTCGCTGAACAGGACGATCATAAAGGACACCCAAGCCGGCTAGCAGCGCGGGATTATCTTGCATGGGTGACTGAGACCAGGTTTGCCCTGGTCTCGGTCGAGCCTGTAGCGGAAGGGCGCAGGGGTATTGCATTTTACTACAGCTAGTGGTAGAATGCTTTGGCACCACAAGTTCTAGGGGAGGATTGATGAATTGTCCTTACTGCGGCGGGCGAGACTCCAAAGTAATAGATTCCCGGAGTCTTGATGACGGGGTGAGACGGAGAAGAAAATGCATCACCTGTAGCGCCCGCTTCACCACTTACGAGCGTGTACAGCCCCACGATATCTTCGTTATTAAGAAGGATGGGCGGCGCGAGGAATTTAGCCGGGACAAGCTCCTTTCGGGTATTCGCAAAGCTTGTGAGAAACGGCCGCTTCCCACCGGCATCATAGATAAGTTTGTGGACAGCATCGAGGCTGAACTCTACACGCTGGGCAAAAGCGAGGTTTACAGCTCCTACATCGGTGACCTGGCTATGGAAGGATTGAAGAAACTGGACCATATCGCCTACATCCGCTTCGCCAGCGTTTATCGGGAGTTCGCTGATATCGGCGCTTTGAAAGAAGAGGTTGACAGCCTGGCGATACCAAGAGAGCTGATTCCTGACAACCAGCTGCCACTTCCTTCGGTTGAGGCGGCCACTGCCGCGGGCGGTCGGAGGAGGATGTAAGATGCCCAAAGCACGCAAGAAAGAGAACGAGAAGACTGTTGGGCAAGACAGAATAGCCAAAGCCGTTTTCGCTGCCGCGGAGTCCATGGGCATAAGCGATAGGAATTTGCTGGAGAGGTTTACGGAGCAGGTGAGCCAGCGCCTGGAGGTCAGCCACCCTCTCCCGGGCATGGAGAAATTGGTTCCCCTGCGAACCAAACAATCCGTTTCTTCGTCTCAGATTCAGACGATGGTCAAGGAGATTCTGGCTGCGGACGAGTTCACTCCCGAGGCCAGAAGCCAGGTGATTGCCGGCATCACGCTCAGCGATAACGCACTGCGGGTCCTGGAAAGGAGATATCTGGCCAAGGACGGACAGGGGAAGGTCACCGAGAACCCGCAGGACTTGTTCCGCCGCGTCGCCAGGCATATTGCCTCGGCGGAGGCTAAGTTCAACGCCCAAGCAGACGTCCCTTTTTACCAAGAGGCTTTTTGCCGGCTGATGGAAAGCCTGGAGTTTCTGCCGAACTCTCCCACTCTGATGAATGCCGGTCGCGAACTCGGGCAACTGTCAGCTTGTTTCGTCTTACCCATTAAAGACTCGATGGAGTCCATCTTCGATGCGGTCAAATACACCGCCCTGATTCACAAGAGCGGCGGCGGCACAGGTTTTTCCTTTTCTCGCCTCAGGCCGGAGAGGGACAGAGTGGGTTCCACAGGTGGCATTGCCAGTGGCCCTGTTTCATTCATGCGCGTCTTCGATACAACCACCGATGTCATCAAGCAGGGCGGCATGCGCCGCGGCGCCAACATGGCAATACTCAGCATAGACCATCCCGACATATTGAGGTTCATCCAGGCAAAGGACGATCCCGAGGCCCTGACCAACTTCAATCTCTCTGTGGCTGTAACCGACGAATTCATGAAGGCGGTGGAAAAAGGCACAGATTACAGCCTGGTGAACCCGCGCACGGGGGAGGTGATGGATAAGCTCAACGCCCGGGAGGTGTTTGACAAGATAGTTGACATGGCCTGGCGGACAGGCGACCCGGGCGTCGTGTTTATTGACGAGATAAACCGGCGCAATCCCACGCCCGGACTGGGCAGAATAGAAAGCACGAACCCCTGCGGGGAACAACCCCTACTCCCCTTCGAATCATGCAACCTGGGTTCCATAAATCTATCCAAAATGGTCACGGACAGAGAGCGCAAGCCCCGAATTGATTACGATAAGCTGTCCCAGATAGTCAGGCTGGCGGTCCGCTTCCTTGATAATGTCATTGAAGTCAACGAATTCCCTCTGCCGGAAATCGCCAAAATGACCAAGACTACCCGGAAGATAGGGCTGGGCGTGATGGGCTTCGCCGACATGTTGATTCAGCTTGGCATTCCCTACAACAGCGAACAAGGGCTTACCACGGCCGAGGAAATCGCCCACTTCATATCCGCGGAAGCCGACAAGGCTTCGACCGAGCTGGGCCGCGAACGCGGAGTTTTCCCTGCGTTTCAAGGGAGCATCTATGACGTACCCGACGGCCCGCGCTTTCGAAACGCCTCGCGGACTACTATTGCGCCCACCGGTAGCTTGAGCATCATCGCCAATTGCTCCAGCGGCATCGAACCGCTGTTTGCCCTGAGCTACATGCGCCACATTCTGGAAGGCGAAGAATTCGTAGAGGTTAACCCCTATTTCGAGGAGGCGGCCAAAGAGGGCGGGTTTTATTCCGCCGACCTGATGAAGCAGCTGGCCGAAGGAAAGAGGTTAGCAGAGATAGAAACAGTCCCGGAAGAGATAAAGAAGCTATTCGTGACCGCTCATGACATATCTCCAGAATGGCACGTCAGAGTGCAGGCCGTATTCCAGAAATATACGGACAGCGCCGTATCCAAAACGGTCAATTTCCCCCACGACGCGACGCCCGGCGATGTGGCCAAGGTGTATATGATGGCTTACCAGGAAGGGCTGAAGGGCATAACCATTTACCGGGACAGAAGCCGCGACAGCCAAGTCCTGACCGTGGGCGAGGCAGCGAAAAAGGCCGCAGGGAAGCTGGTTCCCAGGAAGAGACCCAAAGTGACGACCGGCGTGACTGAAAGGGTGAATACCGGCTGCGGCTACATTTACGTGACGGTGAATTTCGATAGTCAGGGAATATCGGAGGTTTTTTCCACACTGGGAAAGGCCGGCGGCTGCGCGGCCGCCCAGCTCGAGGGCATCAGCCGGCTAACGTCTCTGGCCCTGAGGTCCGGAATAGATGTCGAGTCCATCGTGAAGCAGCTCCGGGGCATCAGGTGCCCATCCATTGCCTGGGAGCAGGGGCACGCCATTCTGTCCTGTGGCGATGCCATCGCCAGCGTGCTCGAGAAGTACGTTAAGGAAACGGCGGGTACCGATCCGAAGGTGCCTTCCCAGAACGCCGAGACAGTCAAGAGCTGGGCCGGGCAATGCCCGGATTGTGGCGGTCCCTTGATTTACCAGGAGGGATGCAACATTTGTGTGGCCTGCGGCTTCACTAAGTGCGGGTAGCAGTGAGAAAAGTGGGTGCCAGACGTGGTTACTATTCAGCCCTCAGGCATATAACCAGAGTCGCCAATTCGGGCCTTAGCCTGAGGAGGATTTGTAATGCCATAGCCAAGGCAGCTGCGAATGCAGTGCAGGCGGACGGCTGCCGCATCCTGTCCCTAAATCCCCGGAGGGAATACCTGATCACCATAGGCGCCCACGGTCTGAGCGACCTTTATGTAAAGAAGGGCCCTCTCGATGCTCACAAGAGCCTCCCCGACATACTGGAAGGGAAGGTGGTATTCATTGAGGATGCCGCCACAGATGAGAGAGTGCAGTATCCCGAAATAGCGCTGGCGCAAGGAATATCTTCAATCCTGGGGATTCCGGTCCTTCAGGGAGATGAGGCAATAGGAGAAATCAGAATCTACACACACGAGCACCGTCAATTCTCCGAGGCCGATAAGACTTTTCTGGTGAGCGTCGCCAGCGTTTGCGCCGTCGTATTTGAGATGGCAGAGCCCTCCCGATTGCCGGAGCAAGGACGCAAGGCAAGCGAGAAGCCGAAGAAACCGTCGGCAACGGCTCAGACGGAAGTCGCGCCACTCAGGCCGACCAGTTTCGCCCATCCCAGCGAGGAAGACTTCGCCAGGCTCCTGGACTTCTACTGCATCGAATGGCTTTACGAGCCCCGGTCGTTTCCGCTCAGATGGGACGGCGACAGGATAGCGGAGATGTTCACTCCCGATTTTTATCTGCCGGAGCTGGACCTTTATGTCGAACTCACCACGCTGAAGCAACATCTCATGACCGAGAAGAATCGCAAGCTGCGCCGGATGAGGGAACTCTATCCCGATGTCAATATCAGGCTCCTCAACAAGAACGATTTTGTCAAGCTATTGGCCAAATACGGCTATGGCCCTCTTGGCGAAGCCAAAGTGCAGGGAATAGACCGGGTTCTGTACAGCCACGCCAGGATTGAGCGAAGGGTAGTGACGCTGGCCAGACGAATTTCTCGCGATTACGCGGGCCAGCAGCTGGTGCTGGTAGGGATTCTGAAGGGCGTCATCTGCTTCATGTCCGACCTGATGCAGCACCTTTCCCTCCCGGTGACCCTGGACTTTATGGCTATTTCCTACTATGGCGGCGACGGCCAGGTGGTCAAGATAACCAGAGACCTCGACAGGAGCATAACCGGACAGCACGTATTGATGGTTGAGGATATCGTAGATACCGGCATGACCCTGAATTACATCCTCACACACCTCTCCGCCCATAATCCGGCCAGTCTTCGCGTCTGCACTCTGCTTGATAAGAAGGCACGCCGATTGGTGGACGTTCCTCTTGATTACGTTGGGTTCGAGGTCCCTGATGAGTTCGTCGTCGGCTATGGTTTGGACTACAAGGGAGAATACCGCAATCTGCCCTTTATCGGCATTCTGCATCCGGAGCTAATCAAGCAGGCGGACGCGCGGTAGGGACTCCGATTCGATTCTCTTTGCGACTTGAGGCGGGCCGCCGACCAAGAGCCGGGCAAAAGAAATGCCCCAAGTAATCTCCCTCTTCTTGGCTTTCCCGCCCTTTTCTTTCTGCTTCCGCCTACCTTGCGCCGGGTCTTTCCCTCCCGGTACCTCTCAGCTTCCGCTTACTCGATGGTCGGTTCCGCACTCACCAAGTTGCTGTTTAATTACTCGGGGCATTGTCAATATAGCACAGACCCAAGAAGCTGTCAAGGGCTTGTGCTGGCCAACCGCACGGCGGTGTCTGGGATGAATCCCGGCGAATTCCTCTGCAACAATCGGCAAGCGAGCACACCGCACGGGTTCGCCTAGAATCCGCCGTCCATCGGCGCGGAGACAAAGTCCCGCGCCTCCCAGCATTCACCCCCGTCATCTTCGCTTGCCCCCAACCGTGCGCTAAAATATCATATTCCGCGGACAGCTCAGGCCGATCACAACAGGCAACGGCAATTTCTCTAGTCTGCGGCAAGTTAGGAGGTTGTTATGCCTGATGTAATAGCCAGGGTGATATCTCAGAAGGGGAGGTGCGAAGCTCACCACAAGGTCGGAGACGAGTTCATCATCGGACAGCAGACCCCCTGTGACCTCTGTTCCTGGGCCTTCTACTCTCTGTTTCCGTTTGCCCAGGTCCTGCAGTTCGGTGGCTCCTTTCCCTGGGAGCAAAACGAAAACAAGACGACCGTCGCCTGCCCTGACCCGGCAAATCCGGTGATATTCGAACTGAGGCTCCCTTCGCCTTGACCGGACGGTCGCCCGACTGACCGGCGTCGCAAGAATCACCCGGGTTGAGATTTAGAGACCTGCGGTGGTCCCACTGGTACGGGACCGGCCACATTCAGGCAAATTTCACCGGCTGAGTTGTCTTTCCAGGTTTCTGGCCACGTGCCCATGTCTCTCGGCCGCGGCGGTGCATCCAACTCCGAAGAAAACCAGTGCAATCCCAAAGAAACCGAGGACGCTCGATGAGACAAAAAGGAGACTGCCGCCTATTATGCCCAGGGTCACCAGGACAGTCGCCAGGATAAGATACATATTTGCCCGGTCTTTTGCTTCGACGGCTTCAGCCTGAATCCGAAACTCCTGCCACTCCGTACATTCCTCAACCAGAATCTCCCCGCATTTCGGGCAAAATACTGCGTCTTCTTTTACCTTTTTCCCGCAGAATTGACACCGTGGCATGGTCAGACTTCCCAGGTGTTTTCAGCATTATACGACAATTCCCGCAAAAATTCACCCTTTTCCCGCCAGCCAAGGTTTCAAATCCTGTCGAAAGATAAATCTGCAAAAGCCAAAAGCCACATTTACGGCGGTTCCCGGTCGAATTCCCATATCGAATCGCCGGGCGCGCCATCGTTCCAGCTTATGGCCTGAGTTTGTACAATACGCTAACCTGGGCTAAAATATACAGCCATGTGTCTAGCAGTTCCGGTCAAGATAGTTTCCATCGAGGGAGACGAGGCCGATACAGAAATCGGCGAGGTGAGACGCCGGGTCAGTATCGTCTTTACTCCCGAGGCCAAAGTGGGCGACTACGTGTTACTCCACACCGGATATGCCATAGGTGTCGTGGATGCAGCCGAGGCCGAGGAGACCCTCAAACTCCTGGAAGAGATGGCAAACCTAAGTGAAGTTCATTGACGAGTATCAGGACAACAGACTGGCCGACCGGCTAGCCCGCAGAATCGCTCAGCACTCGACTAAACCCGTGAGGCTAATGGAGTTTTGCGGTGGTCACACGCACGCGATACTGCGCTATGGAATTCGACAACTGGTCCCCAAAACGGTGGAAATGCGCTCCGGGCCGGGCTGCCCTGTCTGCGTTACAGCGACCGCTGACCTGGACAAAGCCATCGCGCTGGCGCATCTACCCAACGTCATCATCACCACATTTGGGGATATGATAAGAGTCCCGGGGAGCTACTCGAGCCTGCAACAGGCGAAAGCTGAGGGAGCAGATGTCCGAATCGTATATTCCACCATGGACGCTGTAGAGATAGCTAAGCTCAATCCCGGCAAGCCGGTCGTCTTCGTCGGCATCGGCTTTGAGACCACCGCGCCTACCATAGCGGCTTCCATACTCGACGCGCAGCGGGGGAAAATAGAAAACTTCCACGTTTTGCCCCTCAATAAGCTGACCCCACCGGTGATGAAGGCGCTGCTCGACTCAGGCGAAATAAGGCTAGACGGCATCGTTTGTCCCGGCCATGTCAGTGTCATAATTGGCTCACATCCCTACGAGTTTATCCCCCGCGACTATAGTGTGGCCTGCGTCGTGTCGGGATTTGAACCGTTGGATATCCTGTTGTGCATAGACAAGCTGGTCGAGCAGATCGAAAGCGGCGAACCCAAAGTGGAAATAGCTTACCCGCGAGGAGTGAAGCCGGACGGAAATGCCAAAGCCCGGCAGCTGATGGAGGAGGTCTTTGAGGTTGGCGAAGCCAACTGGCGGGGAATTGGAGTCGTCCCTCAGAGTGGCCTGCAAATCAGAGACAAATACCAGCAATTTGACGCCGGCAAGGTTTTCTCGGTGGTCACGGGGCCCGCTCGCGAGCCTAAAGGGTGCCGCTGCGGCGATGTGATCCGTGGTGTAGCTACGCCGCTCGAGTGCAGACTCTTCAAGAAAGTCTGCACCCCGGAAAGGCCGGTCGGTCCCTGCATGGTCTCCAGTGAAGGCGCCTGCGCCGCCTTCTACCAGTATGAGACTCTTGAGACCTCCCAGAGTGAACAGCGTACAAAGCAGACACATGGACGATAGCATCCTACTGGCCCACGGCAGTGGCGGCAAACTGAGCCACGAGCTGGTGGAGAAAAGAATCGTCCCTTTCCTGGCTAACCCGGCGTTGAACAGGCTGGACGATTCGGCCGTCTTCGAAGCCAGTGGACGCCTGGCTTTCACCACCGACGGCTATGTGGTAAATCCCATTTTCTTTCCGGGTGGTGACATAGGCAAGCTGGCCGTTTGCGGAACGGTGAACGACCTGTCTATGAACGGGGCCAGACCGCTATGTTTGAGCCTGGCCGCAATCATAGAAGAGGGCTTTCGCTTGAGCGATCTGGACCGAATAGTGCAATCAATAAAGGAAACCGCCCAGGAAGCAGATGTGAGCATAATCACCGGCGACACCAAAGTTGTGGACAGAGGACAAGCTGATAAATTGTTCATCACCACCTCGGGAGTAGGCATAATCCCCCGGGGAGTTGATATCTCTGGAGCCAACGCCAGGGTCGGGGACAAGGTCCTGCTCAGCGGGACGATAGGTGATCACGGAATAGCCATAATGAGTCAGCGAGAGGGGCTCAAGTTCTCCGTGACGTTGAAAAGCGACTGTGCTCCGCTGAATAAGCTAGTTTCTCAGATGCTGGACGCCTCGCTGAGAATTCACTGCCTTCGCGACCCCACCAGGGGCGGGTTGGCTACCACTCTGAACGAATTGGCCCGGCAATCGAACGCGGGCATCGCGATAGAAGAGAACAAGATACCCATCAAAGAGCCCGTCAAGGCTGCTTGCGAGCTTCTGGGACTCGACCCCATCTACGTTGCCAACGAAGGCAAACTGGTAGCCGTTGTGGACGCTACGGATGCCGATAATATCCTTGCCGCGATGAAGAAGAACGTCTACGGCAGAGATGCCGCTATCATCGGCGAAGTGACCGACGCGCACCCCGGAAGGGTGACGATGAAGACCAAGTTCGGCCCCTCCCGAATCGTGGACATGTTGTCCGGCGAATTGCTGCCCCGTATCTGCTAATGTTTGACACCCGGAATTTGCCGGTGCTACACTTCGCTCGCCTGTGAAACGTATTGGTATTCTATATCATCCTCTGCGACCGAAAGCCCGACATTTAGCTGAGAAGCTGGAGCAGTTCTTATCGTCTCACGGTGTCTCTTCGTGGCGATGCTCCACAGGGCACGAGGAGGAAGCCAAATCCCACATGCCCGATACCGAGCTGATTCTCGGCATCGGTGGAGACGGCACGATACTTCATATTGCTCGCATCGTAGCTTCCTTTGCCGTGCCAATCTTAGGCATAAATCTGGGCAGGCTGGGGTTCATCACAGAGATGGATGGCGACGAGGTCCTATCTCGTTTGCCGGACTTGCTCAAGGGCCGCGGCCGGATCGAGGAAAGGGCGATGCTCGAGGCCCAAGTTGAAGAAAGGACTTTCCAGGCCTTGAACGATGTCGTTCTCCGAAGCGTGGCGGTCCGCCTGGTCAATATAGAAGCCGAAGTGGACGGCACGCCGGTCACCACCTACCGGGCCGACGGCATAATTGCAGCCACGGCCACCGGCAGTACCAGCTACTCTCTGGCATCGGGTGGGCCAATCCTTCATCCCCAATCCAAAGAAATCGTCCTCCAGCCCATATCCTGCCACCTGGGTCTGAGCCATGCGCTGGTCTTGCCGCCCCAGAGCGTACTCGATTTGAAGGTTGCCCGCAGGGAAAAGGTCGTGCTCAGCATGGACGGACAAGTCGAAGTGCGGTTATCCGATGGTCAGAACGTCAGGGTGAAACTTAGCCCCTACACAGCGCGGTTCCTTAGAATTCACGAGCCAACCTATTTCTATGGCTCGCTGTGGGAGAAGTTGGGAGGAAGCGAAAAGAAGGTTGACAGAAACTCGGGGCGGACGTAACCAGGCCATGCCAGAGCCGGAAAGGAAGCTATCCAGCCAACAGATTTACAGCGGCCGCGCGATAAACGTGCGCGTGGACACCGTGGAAAAGGCCGGCGGCTCAAGAACAACCAGGGAAATCGTTGAGCACAGCGATTCTGTGGCCGTAGTTGTTCTCGACGAACAGGGCAGCATCCTCTTGGTCCGGCAGTACCGGCATGCGGTGGGCAAGGCTCTCCTGGAAATTCCGGCCGGCGGAATCGACCCCGGTGAACAGCCGCTTGAGGCTGTACGGCGTGAGTTGCAGGAGGAGACCGGCTACTTCCCCCGCCAGATAGACAGATTGGGCGGTTTTTTCGCCACCCCGGGCTACGGCACCGAGTATCTCCACTGTTTTCTGGCTAGCGACCTTGTGCCCGCTCGTCTCGTGGCCGAGGATACCGAAGACATCGAACTTGTCCGTATTTCCGTGGACGAGATACCCGGACTCATTGCCTCGGGCGACATCTGCGATGCCAAGAGCATCGCCGCCCTGCTTATGTTCCTGCTTATTCGACGGAGACAGTAGGCTACCCTTCAGGCGACGTCTCGATCGGCACAGTGCAGAATCCAGTCACCTCAGTAGTATGATATAATACTACCGTTATCAGGAAATGGTAGGGAAACTAGACCGCTATACAAGGGTTGTCGCCGTCCTGGTTCTGGCGGCCCTGATTGCAGGGGTGGCAGGGTGCACACCACCCTCACCCACGCTGCAAATACGAACGTGGTCTGATCTGGATGGCGTCAGGAACAACCTCGACGCCACTTACGTGCTTGTAAACGACCTCGATTCCACTACTGCCGGCTATGATGAACTGGCAAGCTCGACAGCCGATGGGGGGAAGGGCTGGCAGCCGATTGGAACCATTGATAGTTCATTCCACGGCAGTTTCGACGGGCAGGGGCACGAGGTAAGAGACCTGTTCATCAACCGGCCTACCGAAAGAGACATAGGTCTTTTCGGCGCCGTTTATAACGGGACCACAATCAAGAATCTCGGGGTGGTGAACGCCGACGTGACCGGCCAGTTGTACGTTGGTATTCTGGCGGGAACGAACTATGGCACCGTGAGTTCCTGTTATTCCAGCGGCGACTTGACCGGCAACGAGTATGTTGGCCTGCTGGTGGGAGGAAACGCCGGCACTGTCGGCAACTCCTATTCCGAGGGCAGCGCGACTGGCGGCACACTGGTGGGCGGGCTGGTGGGAGGTAGTACGGGCGCCGTGAGCAATTGTTATTCTATCGCCAGCGCAATCGGCAATTCCCGAGTCGGTGGCTTGATGGGCGGCAATGGCGCAACTTTGAGCAATTGTTATTCCGCGGGCAGCGTTGCCGGCAACGACGACATCGGCGGTCTGGTGGGAGCGGACCTCGAAGGGACTGTGACAAACTCTTTCTGGGACACCGAGACCAGTGGACAGGCCACTTCTGGCGGCGGGACAGGCAAGACGACGGCCGAGATGAGGCAGACGATCACGTTCTCGGGCGCGGGCTGGAACATAATCGGAGTCGCCAATTCCGACATACGCAACTCTTCATACACCTGGAACATCGTCAACGGCTCGACCTACCCCTTCTTGAGCTGGCAGCCTTAGTTGGGGTCAACTCTATCTTTCCAGCTTTACATGCACCGGACGGGATGCCAGAAAAATAGAGTTGACCCCATTTTTACGCGAAGTTGGCGATAACGGCCTGACCTAGGGAAACGCCGCCGTCATTACACGGCACCTGTTTGTGGGTCAGGACCTGAAAACCGCTGTCTTCCAGTAGACGAACCGTTTTTCTCAACAGCAGGCGATTTTGAAATACGCCGCCGCTCAGGGCGACTCGAGTGATGTCGGTTTCAGTGGCTATGAAGCGGCACATCTCGTTCATCATACGAGCAATGGTGTTGTGAAATCTGACCGATATCTTCGCCGTTGAGATATCCTGATGCAAATCCTCCAATACGGCTGAGAGCAGGTCCTTCAGGAGCACTATTCTCGTACCTCCGTCTTCCACTATGCGATAGGGGTAGGTTTCGCCCACGTCAGAGAGTCCCTCGTCCAATGCCTTCGCTGAAGGAGTCCTCGCAACGACAGGGTAGGCAGCCATCTCCAGTTCGATTGCCGCCTGCCCTTCATAGTCTATCTCGCCCCTTATGCCTGAGAGTGCCGATATAGCATCAAAAAGACGCCCCATGCTCGAATTGAGCGGTGAGTTTATCTTTCTTTCTATCTGGCGCTTGATAATCTCTATTTCAGCTCCGCTGACCTCCACGAGAGAAGTCCCTTGAGATTGCTTCGTCCCGATCTTATCGGGACTCGCAATGACAGTGTTGAGGGCATCTTCACCCAGCAGAGTGAGAATATAGCCAATGGCAATGCGGTAGGGCCTTTTTATGGCCGCGGCCCCGCCCGGCAGAGGCAGATACTCAAGGTGCCCTGCCCGGCGAAAACCACGGTAGTCAGCCACCAGGAATTCCCCTCCCCAGATATTCCCGTCCGTACCCATGCCAGTACCATCCAGGGCCACGCCGATGACCGGACCCTCGACCCCGTTATCAGCCAGACAACTCGCGATGTGAGCATGGTGGTGCTGCACGGGGACGAGCTTCGCGCCGGACCGGCCCAACTCTTGTGCGTATTTGGTGGACAGGTAATCAGGGTGCAGGTCGTAAGCCACCGTCTCTGGGTCAATATGAAAAAGTCCTTTATACAAAGATATGGTCTTCTGGAAGTGCTCCAGGGTCTCCATGTTCTCCATGTCGCCGATGTGCTGTGATACGAAGGCACAGTTGTCCCGGGTCAGGCAAAACGTATTCTTGTCCTCGGCGCCGCAAGCAAGCACCTGTCTAGCCTCAAACGGCAGCCGGATAGGATACGGCGCGTAGCTACGCGCACGCCTCAAAAGCTGGCGGGTGTCCCTTTCCACCATGGCCACGCTGTCGTCATAACGTGAGTAGATGTCCCGATTATGCACCAGAAAGTAGTCGGTGATGCCGGAAAGCCTCCTCAAGGCTTCGTCGTTATCCCGGGCAATCGGTTCCTCGCTGAGATTGCCGCTGGTCATCACCAGGGGACAACCCGTGTCCCTGAGCAGGATGTGGTGCAGCGGAGTATATGGCAGCATGACCCCCAGGAATCTCAAATTGGGGGCTACCTCCCGGCACACGGATGAATCTTCTCTCCATCTCATCAGCACGATCGGACTTTGAGGCGAGGTCAGCAGCTTCTCCTCCTCCGGCGAGACATAGCAATGGCGCTTCGCTTCGTCCAAGGTGGCGACCATTACGGCCAGAGGTTTGGAAGGGCGCCCTTTCCTCTGCCGGAGCAACTTGACCGCGTCCTCGTTGGTAGCGTCGCAGGCCAACAGGAACCCGCCCAATCCTTTCACGGCCATGATTTTCCCTTCCCTGAGGAGCCGGCTGGCGGCTCTTATCGGGTCCTTTTTTGTTACCAGCTTGCCGCCGCCATCAACGAGCTCGACGTGTGGACCGCATTTCGGGCAGGCATTGGGCTGGGCGTGAAAGCGGCGGTCGAGCGGATTATCATATTCAGCCTGACACTCGGGGCACATTTTGAAATAGCGCATGGTCGTCTTGGCCCTGTCGTAGGGCATGTCCTCGATTATGGTGAAGCGCGGCCCACAATTGGTGCAATTCGTGAAGGGATAGCGGTAACGGCGATCTGCGGGATTCAGCAGCTCTCCCAGACAGGGATGGCAAGTGGCCACGTCCGGGGAGATAAGCTGGTACTTGCCTGTCTGCGCCTGGCTTGAGCGAATCTCGAATTTTCCGTACCCCCGCACCGGTTGATACTTGATGGTTACCTTTTCGATGTAGGCCAGCGGCGGGGCCTTTGCCTTCAGCTCCTGTTCAAACAGCTTAATAGCATTCGCTGAACCCTCCACCTCAATCCTGACGTCCTCCGAGGTGTTGTAGACAAATCCCTTGAGGTCATGCCTGACAGCGAGCCCGTAAACGAAAGGCCTGAAGCCGACGCCCTGCACAATACCACGAACGCTAATAGAAGCCGATTTGGGGAATTGTTTCGCCGCTCTCGCCATACGCTACCCCTGAAAATCCCAGGATTTCCGCCGCAACCGCCTGATCCGACATAAGAATTCGCTGGAGGCTACTCTATGAGAAGATTCCCGGGGAATGCAATGATGCCGTGAAACCTACACCAGCGCGCTCTCGATTTCAGCCATAATCTCTCCGTCAACGCAGTGATCAAGATTAATCGCCGCGCTGGGGCAGGCGGCAACGCACACGCCGCACCGCTTACACCTGCGGTCATCTATGACCGCCACAGATACGTCCCCGGACTTCTCCAGTTTTATGGCATCATAGCTGCACAGGAGTACACAGACTCCGCAGCCGCTGCACAGCTCCCGATTGACTTCAATCTTTGCTATCTCAGGCTGAAGACCCAGCATTACGCACGCTTTGCAGCTCTTGCACGGGCCGCAACAGAGACACCTGCCGGCTTCCTTCACCGCCTCTTCCAGAGTAAATCCCTTCTCAAACGGTTCAAAGTTCAATCTCTTCCTGGCCGGCAAACACACAACCTCCGGCTGGGGCTTGTAAGTCGTAGCTCTGGGGATGGCCGCTTTCTCGTACTCTCTCACTCTTCCCGCTTTGAGATCCTCGCCCTTAAGATACCGGTCTATGGACTCGGCGGCAATCATCCCTTCTCTCATCGCCTCCGAGGCGAAGCCTATTCGCCTCGCGTCGCCCCCGATGAAAACCCCTCTCGCCCGATTGCTCATGAGGGTAACCGGATCAACATCCAGCCTGCCTCTTTCATCCAGCAGCCCGGCTTCCTGAAACAGTTTTCTCTCCGACCCCTGCCCGATGGTGACAAGGAGCACATCTCCCTTGACATATATCACGTCGCTCTTGTCGAACTTAGGATTGAACCCGACGTATCCCATCTGGTCGTAGACCGACATGCACCGCGGGCACTTTATCTTCCTGAACTTGCCCTTCTCGCCGATTATTTCTTCCACGCCACGGGAATAGATAACTTCGATGCCTTCATCGCCGGCCTCCTCTATTTCCTCTATATCGGCGGGTATTCCGTCTTTAGAACTCTTGTCCTCGTTCTCCAGACAAATAAGGGTCACTTTTCCGCCCAGTCGCCGCGCGGTCCTGGCGGCATCGAATGCGACATTGCCGCCTCCGATTACTATCACTTTCTTACCCTCGAACAGTCGAGGCTTCACCTTCCGCTGGCTCACGTCAGAGAGGAGGTTCAGACCGAACACGACTCCGGGCAGGTCTCCTCCCGCCACAACTTTGCCCTCAAAGCTGAGCGGCCTCGGAGAAGGAGTGCCTGTGGCAATAAACACGGCCTGATAACCTTCTTTTCGGAGCTCCTCCAAGGTCTTCTTGCCGTCCTCTATATTGACTCCGAGCCTGACTTCAATATGTGCGATCCTGACCAGATTATTCAGGGCAGCATCCATGACCTCTTCAGGAAGGCGATATTTCGGGATCAACCTCAGGGCGCCCCCCAAAACGAAACCTCTCTCCAGAACGGTGGCCCGATAGCCATTCCTGCTCAAAACGTAAGCGCACATCAACCCTCCCGGTCCTCCACCAACCACCGCCACCTTTTCCCTGGCGGGAGCGGCAAATGCAGCCTTTGTTTCCAAATAGGGCAGATAATGGTCGGCGATGAATCGCGCCAGCAATTTTCTTCTCACGGCTCCGGTTTCATCCTTGTAGTTACACTCTTTCTCGCAAAGTCCGCAAACGTAGCCACACAGTACCGGGAATAAGGGATTCTTGTCGTAAATCTCGTCGCCTATCTTCACTATCTGGCTGGAGGCCGCCTCAGCATCCGCTGGAAGGCACGAAATCATGACGTGATTGCGTTGAATATCTACCTTAAGGGGGCAGCGAACCTGACAGGGAGGTAAGTACACCTCGCCATTAGCTTCATCCATTACTTCCTCAGTTAGAGAAGCAACTTTGTCTGTCTCTTTAGCCATGTACGTGAAACCTCCTTACAAATTCCGCACGTCGGTTCATGAAGCCATTGTCTCTAGAGTCAAGCGGCAAGACGTCACCAGTTGGCAAGCTGACGACACGGCCGACATCCTCGCACCCCGGCTCAGTTCGGTCCGATTTGACGTCGCCAGCCCTATGCATAACAACGTCCCATCATACCTCATATCATGGTTGCTGACAAGTTAAGGCTGCGGCGGCCACCGATTGGCTGGGCCTTTCCGCTTGGCCACGAGAGCTTGCACATTTGACCGTTTACCCGTAAAATGGCTGACGTTGCCCCCATCGTCTAGCGGCCTAGGACATCAGCCTTTCAAGCTGAAGATCAGGGGTCCGAATCCCCTTGGGGGCATTCACAGTATTGCTCCAGTCCCTACTCAAAGCCATACCAGGCGCTAACACTCTCCAGCGGCTCTCTTTCCGAGCGAAGCTGATTCACCGGGTCATCCCGGTCGGGATAGCCGACGGCTATTCCCAGCACGATAACCTTGGAATCCGGTATGCCTAAAACACGCCTCAGCACGTCAGGATAGGCAACAGCCTGTATCTGAGCGATAGTTCCCAGCCCGTGCGCCGTAGCCAGCAGCATGATGTTCTCGGCCACCAGGCCGCAATCGAATAGCGGCCAGATATTCAGGCCTTCACCCTGCTGATAGAAGGAGCGGTCAACATAGATATAGATGACGCAGGGAGCTTCAAACGACCTCAGACCCTGCAAGCCCCACCATTTCCTTTTCTCTTTGTCCTCTCTGTTTATTCCCTTTAGCTCGAGGACTTTCCTGCCTAAAGTTCGACGGCGGGTGTCATAGGGTTGAGGATATTCTCGAGGATGAGCGATGTCTGGATTCTGTTTCTCCTCTATCTTTTGAAAAAAGGCTTGCCTTATTTCTTCCAGCTTCTTCCCTGTGACTACGGCGAATTCCCAGGGCTGCGTATCTTCCCAAGAAGGAGCTCGTAAAGCCAGCTCTATTATCTCCTCGAGGATTTCTTTGGGCACAGGGTCGGATTCGAAAGCCCTAATGCTCTTTCTTTGATTGATAGCTTCAGTGATATCCATTTGTACTACCTCCGTCCCGAGTCTAGAGTTCTCCGTCAACCTGTCTTCTTGAGCTCTTCAATAAGGCAGGGGAGAACCTCGCCCAAGTCGCCGACAATCCCGATGTCGGCCACCTGGAAGATAGGAGCCTGCGGGTTCTTGTCCACGGCCAGGATTACCTGAGAGCCGGTGAAGCCCGTAGTGTAGTGCATGGCCCCGGAGGCTCCCAGACTTATGAAGAGCCGCGGCCTGACGCTTCGGCCGCTCTGGCCTATCATCTGGTCCTCACCAACCCAGCCTCTATCCGTGGCCGGTCTCGTGCCAGCCACGACTCCTCCTATCACGCCCGCTAATTCTTTTGCCTTCGACAAGTCCCCCAGGGCATTCATGCCCCAGCCCGCGCATACCACGATCTCAGCCGGCTCCAATGGAATCCCTTCGGCCGTCTCCTCGACTACCTCGACGGTCTCCATCCGGCTGAAATCGTCGGCCCTCAATCGGGGTTTCACCCTGACTATCTCGCCCTTGTTATCTTCGTTCCTTTCCGGCTTCGGCAATATTCCCGGCTTCACCGTGACTATCTGCGGCCTCTTCTCCGAGCAAACAACGTGCATGACCAGATTGCCTCCCCACCCGGGTACCATATGAACAAGTCGAGGAGTACCATCAACCTCGTCAATATGAAGGTCAATGCAGTGAGCCGTTAGGCCCGTCCCCAGTCTTGCAGCTACCCTGGGCGCCAACTCTCTACCAATCTCGGTGGCACCAATCAGAATTATCTCCGGCCCGTGCTCTCTAGCAATATCGGTGAGCAACCTGGCATACGCGTCACCCTGGTAGTAACCGAGCCGCTCCTCTTCAAAGAGGTAGACCTTTTCGGCACCATGAAAGACAAGCTCATCCGCTGCCCTTTCAACCCCGTCCCCCAATAACACCGACGAAAGGGTCAGGTCCAGTTCTCGCGATAGTTTCCTGCCTTTCCCCAGAAGCTCCAGCGAGACCTCGGCGACTTTGCCCCCCCGCTGCTCGGCGATGACCCATATCTCGCCCGAGCTGCCCATTTCCCGCCCCGTCATATTGCTCCCAACTCTCGGAGCCGCGTCACGGCCCTCCGGACCTTCTCTTCGGTAGAGCCCTGCATTATTTCACGCCTGCGTCCTGACTTGCTTTCGTAGACGCCAACGGCGCAGGTCGGCGAGCCTTTGAGCCCAACGTGCTCCCGGGGAGCCCCGATGTCCGTCGCCGTCCAGGTAATCATCTCTTTGCCGGCCACCTCCATAATGCTCTGTACCGTGGGGAGCCTCGGCTGATTCGTGTCCTTGGTCACGCAGAGCAAAGCCGGGAGCTTCAGTCTCACTCTCATGTAGCCGTGCTCCAGGACCCGCTTAACCTCCAGGGTATTGTCGCCAGTGTAGCTGACCTCTCGAACGCCGCTTACTTGAGCGATGTCAAGGAGTTCCGACAGTTGGGGACCGACCTGGGCGGTGCCGCTGTCCACCGTCTCGTTCCCGCAAAAGATGAGGTCAAATCTGCCCAGTTTTCGGACGGCACAGAACAAAGCGGTGGCGGTTGCCAGAGTGTCGGCCCCGGCAAATGCCGTATCGCAGAGCAGGACGCCTCTGTCCGCACCCACCGCCAGGGCTTCCTCCAGGGCTTTACGGGCCTGGGGAGGGCCCATGCTTATGGCGGTTACTTTCCCCGATACCTTCGCCTTAGCTCGGAGTGCCTCTTCAAGAGCATTGCGGTCCAGCGGATTGATTATCGCCGGGATGCCCTCCCGGACAATGCGCCCGGTGCGCGCGTCAAGCCGGACTTCAGAGAAGTGGTCAGGGTCCGGCACCTGTTTGATACAAACTAAGATGTCAAGTCCCATAGAGCCGGACTACCTTGTGATGGTTGCTCCAATGGTAACTCTCATTATCTCCTGGCTGCCGGCAGCCACCCCCAGCTCCAGAGCGTCTCTAAGCAGACCGATGACACGGTACTCGGGAGACAAGCCGTAAGCGCCCATGATATCCACCGCCCTATAGGCGCAGCGGTTAGCAACGTCAACGGCATAGAGCTTGCATCTGGCTATATCCACCGCTAAATCTCGTGATGTCTTGCCTTGGTCAAGCTGCCAGGCCGTGTTGTAGCAAAGCCACTTGGCAGCCTCAATTTCCACGTTCATATCGGCCAGCATGAACTGTATCGCTTGCAGGCCGGCTATGGGCTTGCCATACAGAACACGCTCTCTGGCGAACTTCAAGGCCGCCTCATAGCAGCCACGGGCGACGCCCAGCGCCACCCCGGCCGCACCTGTTCTACCGATGGTGGCAATGGTGGTCAGAGCGCAGACAAGGCCGCGTCCCTCTTCTCCGATGAGGTTTTCTTTGGGTAGTCGGCAATTAGTCAGGGCAAACTCGTTGACCGGCAGCGACCGCAGTCCTATCGTCTCCTCTCTCCGGGTGACCTCAAACCCCGGTGTGCCCTTCTCCACGATGAACACGCTAAATTTATCACCGGTCTTGCTGACAAAACCCACAAAATCCGCCGGCTCGACACCGGTAATCCACATTTTTCTACCATTAACCACATAATAATCGCCGTCCCCGGTCGCTTCCGTCTGCAAACCGGCCGCATCAGAACCGCCGCTGGCTTCAGTCAGTGCAAAAGCACTCACCTTCTCACCTTTACATAGCGCAGGCAAATACTTCTTCTTCTGCTTGTCGCTGCCAAAGGTCTCAACGGCGTACATGAACAGATTGCCTGTCTGGTGGAAGAAGCCCATCGGCGGATAGACCCGTGAGATTTCTTCGATGAGAATCATCCGGGCCAGATGCCCCATGGCCGTGCCGCCGTACTCCTTGGAGTTTATCACGCCGATAAGGCCCAGCTCGCCCGACCTTCTAACCTGTTCCCAGAAAAACTCCCTTTTGTTATCCAGTTCCAGGGCGCGGGGCGCCAGTTCCTTGTCAGCGAATTCCTTTACCATGTCTCTCAGCATTTCGTGCTCGCGACTCAGGCTAAAATCCATCTTTCACCTCCGATAGTATCTCTGCAGTGGTCTCACCACGGTAATTCGAGTTCCCTGGATTCGAAGCAGTAAATATGAACCGGTGCTTTCCATTCTAACCCACAGGGCAGCGACTTTGATAGCTCGCTGCCCACCGTGCTTCACGGAAACCCGCCACGCAGTCCCGGACGGCAAAGTCGCTTTGTCTGGGTGGCAAGGATTACGGTTGTCGAGTTTTCTTGAGAATCCGAGCGGTGGTTCACGCCGGCCAGGCGCCTTCACCAATGAGGGGCACGAAATAGCAGCCGCCCAGGTTCTCCGTCTTGTTGCCCTTCCTGAGCTTGGTGACCTTGAGGAGCTCCTGCTGCCATCGGGAGCCGACGGGGATGACCAGCCGTCCACCCCAGGCCAGCTGCTCCAAGAGTACTTCGGGTACGCCGGGAGCTCCGGCGGAGACTATGATGGCGTCGTACGGTGCGCCCTCCGGCCAACCCAGGGTCCTGCCGGCCGTGTGGACTTCAACGTTGGCATAGCCAAGCCTGTCCAGGACTTGCCTGGCTGATTCAGCCAGTTCAGGTACGTATTCCACGCTGACGACTTTCTTTGCCAGCTCCGCTAATATGGCCGCCTCGTAGCCGCTTCCAGTGCCCAGCTCGAGCACCTTCTCCTCCCCTTTGAGTTCCAGGGACTGCACCATGAGGGCCACTATGAAGGGCTGGGAAATCGTCTGCCCGAAGCCGATGCTCAACGGATGGTCTTCGTAAGCGAAATCATGTTGCTCCGCGGGCACAAAAGCCTCCCGCGGAACACGATGCATGGCTTCGATTACCCGTTT
>Ga0172364_10000985_pt1 | contig 21294 bp, 20 predicted proteins | sample LakKivSesite10cm_FD_114545 | JGI IMG/M metagenome (GOLD analysis project Ga0172364, IMG submission 114545) | Sediment microbial communities from Lake Kivu, Rwanda - Sediment site 10cm | ecosystem: Environmental > Aquatic > Freshwater > Lake > Sediment | place: Rwanda: Western Province, Lake... | reverse complement strand
GCCAAGGAACGGGCCGAGCACCTGATGCTGGTGGACCTGGGCCGCAATGACCTGGGCCGTGTCTGCTCGTATGCGAGCGTCAAGGTCGATGAGTTCATGACGGTCGAAAAGTATTCCCACGTCATGCATCTTGTCAGCAACGTGACCGGCCGCCTGAAGAAGGGCAAGGACGCCTGGGACGCGCTCGTGGCGTGTTTTCCGGCCGGGACCTTGAGCGGCGCACCCAAGATACGCGCCATGGAGATCATCGACGAGCTGGAGACGGTGCGCCGCGGGCCCTACGGCGGCGCCATCGGGTATTTCAGCTTTTCCGGGAACCTCGACTCCTGCATCATCATCCGGACCATTGTGATCAAGAAACAGCGGCTCTACATGCAGGCGGGGGCCGGCATCGTCGCGGCCTCTGACCCCGATCGCGAGTACCAGGAGACCGTCAACAAGGCGCGCGCCCTCATGGAGGCCGTGCGCGGTTGCTGAATTGAGACTTTTTGACCAGGTCAAAAAGTCTCAAATAGTGAGACTGAAAGACCAGGTCAAAAAGTCTCACCTTAACTAAGGAGGAAGCCGAATGGCAGTAAGTATCAGGCTCAAGAAGGTATCCGACTCGGCCAAGAAGCGGTACAACTTCCGCATCGTCGCGATCGAGGACAGCGATCCGCGCGACGGCCGAGTGCTCGATGAGTTGGGCTACTACGACCCCGCCAAAGAACCGGCGGCGTTCAAGGTCGACAGGAACAAAATCGCCTCCTGGGTCCAGAAGGGGGCCCGTCTTTCGTCGACGGTCAAGAGCATCGTCAAGAAGGCCGCCAAGGCGTAGGCCGCTTAAGAGACGGAGGAAAGATGACACCCGACCAGATACTGCTGCTGCTCGTTATCTTTGGAATCTTCTACTTCGTGTTGATCCGGCCGCAGCAGAAGCAGCAGAAAGAGTTCAAGGACATGCTGGACAGCCTCAAGAAGAACGACCAGGTGGTGACCGTGGGTGGCGTCCACGGCACGATCGTCAACATCAAGGAAAAGACCCTCGTCATCCGCGTCGACGACAACACGCGTCTGGAGATCGACAGGACGGCCGTGGCCCGCAAGGAGAAGGCGGCCTGAAGGAGATTCCATGCAGAAGAACCTGTTAGGGCGCTTCCTCATCATTGGCGCCGTCCTGCTCGCGGCGGTGTTTCTGGCCTTTCCCCTCGACAAGCGCATCAATCTCGGCCTGGACCTGCAGGGCGGCATGTATCTCATTCTTCGCGTTGATACCTCCCAGCTCGAGGAGGACGCGCGTCATGACGCGGTGGAGCGGGCGCAGGAGATATTGCGCAACCGCATCGACGAGTTCGGCGTGCGCGAACCGATGATCCAGATCCAGGGTGAAAATCAGATCGTGATCCAGCTGCCCGGGATGACGGACCGCAAGCGCGCCCTCGATCTCATCGGGCGCACGGCGCTTTTGGAGTTTAAGCTCGTCAGCGACGATGTGAAGGCCCTCTCCGAGGCGATCGAAGGCAACGTGCCGCAGGGTTATGAGCTCAAGGAGTTGGACAAGGAGAATATCCTGGTCAAGACCACCGCCGACCTGACCGGCGATTACCTGGAGACGGCGGACGTGCGCTTCGACCAGGGCGCCTACGGCCAGCCCATCGTGGCGATGAAACTGAAAGGCGAGGGGGTCAAGCAGTTTGCCCAGTTGACCAAGGAGAACGTCGGCCGGCTCTTGGCCATCGTCCTCGACGGCAAGGTATACTCGGCCCCGCGCATTAATGAACCCATCCCCAGCGGCGAGGCGGTCATCTCCGGCCGCTTCACGCCGGACGAGGCGAAGGACCTGGCGATCGTGCTGCGTTCCGGAGCGCTGCCGGCCCCTCTTATCATTGAGGAAGAACGGACCGTGGGGCCCCTGTTGGGGCAGGATTCCATCCGCACCGGAATCGCGGCCTGCGTGGTGGGTGGTTTTTTGGTGTTGTTTTTCATGGTTTATTATTACGGCGTGACGGGCATGGTCGCCAACCTCGCCTTAGTACTCAACGTCTTGTTGATCATGGGCGGCCTGGGACTTTTTCATGCCACGCTGACCCTGCCGGGCATCGCCGGTATCATTTTGACGCTCGGCATGGCGGTCGACGCCAACGTCTTGGTCAATGAGCGCATGCGCGAGGAGCTTGCGGCGGGCAAGACGCTGCGCATGGCCGTTTCCCAGGGGTATGACAAGGCCTTCACGGCCATCTTTGATTCCAACATCACGACGCTGATCGCCGCCTTTTTCCTCTTCCAGTTCGGCACCGGGCCCATCCGCGGTTTTGCCGTGACCCTGACCATCGGTTTGATCGCCAGCTTTTTTACGGCCGTTGTCGTCACGCATTTCGTCTTCGACTTTTTGCTGTTCAAAAACATGTTCAAGGGCGTGCGGTTCAGGAGTTTCTTCAAGGCCGGAACGCATTATGATTTTATCAAAGCGCGTATTTTTGCCTTCGTGTTCTCTAGCTTGCTTTTTGTTGCGGGGATGGCGGCCCTGATCCAAAAGGGCGAGGGGGCCTTCGGGATCGAATTTACGGGCGGCGAGGTCCAGGAATACCTGTTTCGCAGGCCGCTGCCTTTGGCGACGGTCCGCCATTCCCTGCAGAACGTCGGCATGGGCGATGCCAACATCCAGCAGGTCAAGGAAGACCCCCGCAAGGTCATCATCCGGGGCGACCAGGATTCCGCGGACATGGTCCAGGCGCAGTTTCGTCAGGATTTCACCGATAACCCTTTTGACATTTTGCGGATCGAAAAGATCGGGCCGACCGTCGGCAGCATGCTTAAAAGAAAGGCCGTTCTCGCTATCGTCTGGTCGCTGTTGGGTATCCTTGTCTATGTGGCCGCGCGCTTTAAGCATCTTGACTTTGCCGTCGGCGGCGTCTTTGCGCTCCTGCACGACGTGGTTTTGACGCTGGGTTTCGTGGTCCTGATCGGCCGTCAGGTGCACCTCCTCCTGGTGACGGCGCTCTTGACGATCGCTGGTTATTCGATCAACGATACGATCGTCATCTATGACAGGGTGCGCGAGCTCGTGCGCGTGCGGCACAGGGAGTCCCTGCGCGACGTCATCAATCTGGCGCTCAACCAGACGTTGCCGCGCACGATCCTGACGTCCCTGTCGACGCTTTTGGTGGTGATCTCCCTGGTCGTGCTGGGCGGTCAGATCCTGAACACCTTTTCCCTGGCGCTGCTTTTCGGTTTCGTGATCGGTTGTTATTCGACGATGTTCATCGCCAGCCCCATCGTCCTGGCCTGCCGGTCGCTGATGCGCCCCGGTCATCGCCGTTCCTAGCCCGCGATATGTTCCGATCTTTCAAGTTCTTCGTCGGCCAATCCATAGAGGTCGCGGCCTTTTGCCGTTCTTTGTCAGATCTGGGGTATGGTTTTCAGGACTCGGTCCAGGAAGAGGGGGACTTCGCCCGGCGGGGCGGCATCGTCGACGTCTTCCCCGTGACCTTCGAGCTGCCCGTGCGGGTCGTCTGGGACGCCGGCACGATCCAGTCGGTCAAGAGCTTCGGCCTCGAGACCGGGGAGTCGGTCTGGGAGCACCAGATCGTCATCGTCCTGCCGCGCCGCACGCAGATCCACGTGGAACCGGGCGGCATCCCATGCGAGGTGCCGCTGGCGAACTTCGTCGACATCCAGAGGGGCGACCTCGTCGTCCACCAGCAGTACGGTATCGGTCGGTTTCTGAGGATGGAGAAGGTCGCGCGGCCCGACGGCGTGCGGGACCACATGGTCATCAAGTACGCGGGCGAAGACACGCTTTTCGTCGCCGCAGACCAGATGCACCTCGTCCAGAAATACGTGAGCCTGGGCGGCCGCCGGCCGGCCCTGCACCGGCTCGGCTCGGCACAGTGGCGCCGCGTCCGCATGCGCGCCCAGCGCGCGACCATCAAGGTGGCGCTCGACCTCTTGAAGCTTCAGGCCATGCGCAAGGCCATGGGCGGCTTCGTCTTCTCGGCGGACAAGGAGTGGCAGAAGGCGTTCGAAGCGACCTTTCCCTTCAAGGAGACGCCGGACCAGAAGGCGGCCGTGGCCGCGACCAAACGCGACATGGAGGCACCCTACCCGATGGATCGCCTCCTGTGCGGGGACGTCGGCTACGGCAAGACAGAGGTCGCCATGCGCGCGGCCTTCAAGGCCGTGATGGACGCCAAGCAGGTCGCCTTCCTCGTGCCGACGACGGTCCTCGCCGAACAGCACTACCAGAATTTCATAAAGCGCCTGAAAGATTTCCCGGTCCGTGTGGAGATGCTCAGCCGCTTCAAATCCCCGGCCCAGCAGAAGCAGATCATCGCCGACCTCGGCCAGGGGAAGGTCGACATCGTGATCGGCACGCACCGGCTCTTCTCCGGGGACATCGCGTTCCGCGACCTGGGGCTTGTCATCATCGATGAGGAGCAGCGGTTCGGCGTCAAGGACAAGGAACGCTTGAAGCAGATGCGCGCCCTGGTGGACGTCTTGACCCTGACGGCCACGCCCATCCCGCGCACGCTCTACATGGCGCTGATGGGCGCCAGGGACATCTCGATCATCAACACGCCGCCGCAGAACCGGACGGCGATCGCCACGCACGTCGTGGCGCGCGACGAGGCGCTGGTGAGCCAGGCCCTGCACCGGGAGCTCAAGCGCCGCGGCCAGGTCTTTTTCGTCCATAACCGCGTCGAGGACATCGAGGAGGTGGCCGCAACGGTTCGTCGCCTGGCCCCCAAAAACGCGCGCGTCGTTTGGGCCCACGGCCAGATGCCGGCCAAGGCGCTCGAGAAGGTGATGATCGATTACCTGAACGGCGCCATCGATGTCCTGGTGGCGACGACCATCATCGAGTCCGGCATCGACGTCCCCAACGCGAACACGATGATCGTTCACAACGCGGACTGCTTCGGCCTGGCGGACCTGCACCAGATGCGCGGCCGCGTCGGCCGCTTCGACCGCAAGGCGTACGCGTACTTCGTCGTCGACGAGACAAAACCGTTGACGCCGGAATCCAAGAAGCGGCTGGAGGCCATCCACGCCTACAGCCAGCTGGGGTCGGGCTTCAAGATCGCGATGGAGGACTTGGAGATCCGGGGGGCCGGCAATCTCCTCGGCGTCCAGCAGCACGGCCACATCGCCCAGGTCGGGTTCGACATGTACTGTCGGCTGTTGCGCGAAGCGGTCTCGGCATTGGAGAAGAGCATCCCATGAGGCGTTTCCTCGTCGTTCTTTTTTTCTGTTGCGTTTTGTCGCCGCCGGCCTTCGGCCAGAGGATCGACAAGATCGTCGCCATCGTCAATTCGGACGTCGTCACGGAGCAGGACCTGGACGTCTTTATGAAGGTGGCAGAGGTTTCCCTGGAGGATGCGGACGTCGACGCCGAGGCCGCGCGCCAGCTCTTGATCGAGCGGCTCGTCGAGGACCACCTGATCCTGCAGGAGGCCAAGGTCCAGCAGCTGAAGGTGGACGAAGAGGCCATCGATGAGCGCATCCGCAACCTGAAGTTCCGTGCCGGCAGCGGGGTGGCCTTTGACCAGGCCCTGCGCAGCCAGGGGCTCTCCTTGGCCGAGCTGCGCGCCAAGCTGCGCGAGCAGTACCTCGTCTATGCCGTGATCCAGCGCGAGGTGCGCGAGAAGGTGATGGTGACGCCCCGCGAGGTGACCGATTATTACCAGGAGCACACGTCGATGTTTTCGGTGCCCGAGTCCGCTGTCGTGGACACGGTCTTTGTCAAAGACCAGGAGACAGCCGCCGCTGTCCGGGAGGCGCTGGCCAAGGGCGAGTCCTTTGACGTCGTCTTTGAAAAGCATTCCCAGCGGGCCAACCTGGGCTCGGTGCGCCGGGGCCAGCTCAAGAAGGAGTTGGAGGATTTCGTCTTCGGCCTTGAGCCCGGCGTCCCGTCGCAGCCGTACGCGTTTGACGACGGCTACTACGTCTTTGTGCTGCGGCGCATCGAGGCGCCCACGCGCGAACCGCTCGACGAGGTGAAGGCCGAGATCAAGAAGGCGCTGGAGGCCGAAAAGTTCGAGAGGGCCTACAAGGTGTGGATCGAGGGCCTCAAGCAGAAGGCGTACATCTCCATCAGGGAGGAATGAAGACCACTTCTGTCGCGGTCACAATGGGCGACCCCGCCGGGGTCGGTCCCGAGGTGTTGGTCAAGGCCTTGCGCCGCGCGCGTCGCATGAAGGGTGCGGCCTTTTTTGTTTTGGGCGACGCCCCTCTCCTGAGGCATTACGGGTTTCGGGCCGGCGACAACGTCCGCCTGCTCGACTATCATGCCGCCGCGTCCGTGCCCCTTCATTCGGCCGGCAGGCCGTCGCGCGCCACGGCGGCGGCAAGTCTTTTTTATCTCGAAGAGGCCGTTTTTCTCCTGCGTCAAAAGGTCTGCGCCGGCCTCGTGACCGCGCCTGTCTCCAAGCGCGGCATCCAGGCCTGCGGCGTGCCGTTCAGCGGCCACACGGAGTTCCTGATGGATCGCTTTGGCGTCAGGGACGTCGCGATGGTCTTTGCCGGCGCGCACCTCAAGGTCGCGCTCGTCACGCGGCACCTGGCTTTGCGCGAGGCCGTGCGCGTCCTCGACCGCAAGCGCATCGTCGCGTGCGGCCGACTTACACTGGGGCTGCTCAAGGACCGCTTCGGCGTCAAGAGGCCGCGCATCGCCGTCTGCGGGCTGAACCCGCACGCCGGTGAGGCCGGGCTCTTTGGTGACGAGGAGGCGCGCCACATCATCCCCGCCATCCGCGGCCTGAACAGGGAAGCGACGGCCTGCTTCAGCGGCCCCTGGCCGGCGGACACCGTCTTTCAGGCTGCCTGCGCCGGCAGGTTTGACGCCGTCTTGGCAATGTATCATGACCAGGGGCTTGCGGCCTTCAAGGCGCTGGACTTTTCCACCGGCGCGCAGATCTCCGCCGGCCTGCCCTTTGTGCGCACCTCGCCGGTTCACGGCACGGGCTTCGACATCGCGGGAAAGGGCAGGGCCCACCCCGGCTCGATGGAGGCGGCGCTGCGGCTGGCCGCGGAGCTCTGCAGGAGGACTTCCTGATGGCCGGCGGGCTGCCTCCTCTGCGGCGCTTCGGTCAGCACTTCCTCGTCGACCCGAATATCCAGCGAAAGATCCTTGCTTGTCTCGACCTCTCTGTCCGCGACGTCGTGCTCGAGATAGGCCCTGGAGACGGTGCCCTCACGCGTCCTGTCATGGAGCGCGTGCGCCGCGTCGTGGCTGTTGAGGTTGACCGGGGCCGCGCCGCGGCCTTGCAGGCGTCCCTCCCGAAACGCTGCCGCACCACCGTCCTGTGCCAGGATATCCTCAAGACAGACCTTAAAGAGATCGCCCGCCGCTTTCGCGCCGGCCGGATCGTTGTTCTCGGTAATATACCTTATAATATTACCTCCGCTATCCTGGAGTTTCTGTGCGCGGCGTCCCCCATCGTCAAGACCGCCTACCTGACCGTCCAAAAAGAGGTGGCGGGTCGCCTCAGTGCTCCGCCAGGCACCAAGGCCTACGGCTCTCTGACGTGTTTTGTCCGCCACCACTTTGCTGTCAAGGCGCTCTTCTATATCCGGCCGGGGTCATTCAGGCCGGCGCCCCACGTGACGTCCACCTTCATGCGCCTGACGCCCCTGGATCGCCGGCGGTCAGGCGCGAAATCCGAAGCGCTCCTTTTTCAGGTCATCCGCACGGGCTTTGGCCAGCGCCGCAAGCGGCTGGCCAAGGCACTGAAGGCGCTGGTCCCCGCCACGCTTTTGAGCTCGGCCAATGCCGCAGGGTTCCTCGGCCGGCGCGCCGAAGAGCTGAGCCTGGAGGAGTTTACGGCACTGTCCAATCTAATTTTTGACATTCAATTCCGGCGATGATATAGTGAGCGAGTTATGCCTATTTCAAAAGACGAAGTCCGTTATATCGCGCACCTCGGCCGCCTGGGGCTGACCCCTGAAGAGATCGAACATTTCCAGGGGCAGCTGGAAGGGATCCTGGCCTACATCGACAAGCTCAAGTCTTTGGATGTCAAGGAGGTCGAGCCCACGGCCCACGTCCTGGACATCAGCAACGTCCTGCGGCAGGATGCGCCCCAACCGCCGCTGGAGACGGAGAAGGCCCTGCGCATCGCGCCGCAGAGAGAAGGCGACTTTTACAAGGTCCCGCGGGTGATTGAATGAGCTTGAACGCCCTCACCGCAACGGCCCTCTTGGAGCGTCTGCGCGTCCAAAAGGCGACGCCTGAGGCGCTGCGCGCTGACTTGAAGAAGCGTTTCGCCGGCGTCGAGCAGAGGGTGCGCGCCTTTGCGCGGCCGCCGGACTTTAAGGCACCCCCCGCCTCTGCCGACGGGCCGCTCAAGGACATCCCCGTCGTCATCAAGGACAATATCTGCAGCAACGGCGAGGCGACAGAGTGTTGTTCGAAAATACTGGCCGGGTTCGTGGCGCCGTACGACGCGACGGTCGTGACAAAGCTTAAAGAGGCCGGCGCCTTCATCCAGGGCAAGGCGAACATGGACGAGTTCGCCTTTGGTTCTTCGTGCGAGACGTCCTGTTTTTACCCGACGCGCAACCCGTGGGACCTAAAGCGCGTGCCCGGCGGGTCGAGCGGCGGTTCGGCGGCCTGCGTGGCCGCGGACGAGGCCGTGATGGCGCTTGGTTCGGACACGGGCGGATCCATCCGGCAGCCCGCCGCGTTCTGCGGCGTGGTGGGGATGAAGCCGACGTACGGCCGCGTCTCGCGCTACGGCTTGATCGCCTTTGCCTCGAGCCTCGATCAGATCGGGCCTTTGACCAAAGACGTGAGGGACAACGCGCTCCTGCTGCGCACGATCGCCGGCCGCGACGAGCGTGACGCGACCTCTGTCAACGTCCCGGTCCCGGATTACACGAAGGCGCTGGGACGCGACGTCAAGGGCCTGCGCGTGGGTCTGCCGCGCGAGTATTTCATTGAAGGGATGGATCCCGAGGTGCGCGCTGCGCTCGATGGGGCGGTCGCGCTCCTGAAGAAGCACGGCGTCGCCTTCCTTGAGGTGAGCCTCCCGCACACCGAGTATGCGGTGGCGACGTATTACATCGTTGGGACCGCCGAGGCCTCCTCGAACCTGGAGCGATACGACGGCGTTCAGTACGGCCTGCGCCGTCTCGACCCATCCAACAAGGAAGACGCCGCGCTCGCGGCCATGTACAAGAAGACGCGCGGCGAGGGCTTCGGACCCGAGGCCAAGCGCCGCATCATCCTGGGCACGTATGTCTTGTCGAGCGGTTACTACGAGGCGTACTACGGCCGGGCGCTCAAGGTGCGCACCTTGATCCGCCGCGACTTCGAGGAGGTCTTTGCCGAGTGCGACCTCATCGCGACGCCGACATCGCCTTCGGCGGCCTTTCGGCTGGGCGAGAAGACGGACGACCCGCTGTCGATGTACCTCTCGGACATTTACACCATCTCCGCGAACCTGGCGGGCCTGCCGGCGCTTTCGGTCCCGTGCGGCATGACGAAGAGCGGCCTGCCCATCGGCCTGCAGATCTTGGGCAGGCCCTTTGACGAGGAAGGCATTTACCGCCTGGCGCACTTCTACGAGCAGAAGACGCCCTGGCACACGATGAAACCGAAGCTGTAGCGTGCTACTCGATCGGCACGGCCATTCTTTCTCTCGGGGCCTGGGGTCATTTTTGCCCCCCGGTCCCCCTTGGGGAACCCTCCCGTGGTTCCCCCCGGCCTCGTGTGAGCCAGGGTCTCCCCTCCGCTACGGGGGGCTGCGAACGACCCCAGGCCCCTCGAGGGCCAACGGTCGCACCGGCCGCTGAGAGGCAAATTACTTATGAGCTCACAAAAATTTGAGCCGGTGATAGGGCTGGAAGTGCACGTTCAGCTGAAGACGAAGACGAAGATTTTCTGCGGCTGCGCGAACGGCTTCGGCGCGCCTGAGAACACGCAGATCTGCCCGGTCTGCCTCGGTCTGCCCGGCTCGTTGCCGGTCCTGAACGCCGAGGCGCTGCGCAGCGCCGTGAAGGCGGGGCTGGCGCTGGGCTGCACCGTTCGGCCCTTCACGAAGTTTGACCGCAAGAACTACTTTTATCCGGACCTGCCCAAGAACTTCCAGATTTCACAGTACGACCTGCCGCTCGCCGAGCACGGCCGTATGGCGATCAAAGGCGGTAACGTCTCGAAGGAGGTCCGTATCAGGCGCGTCCACCTGGAGGAGGACGCAGGCAAACTCCTGCATCCGGAAGGCAGCGGCTCGAGCCTCGTGGATTTCAACCGTTGCGGTGCGCCGCTGCTGGAGATCGTCTCGGAACCGGACATCTTTTCTCCGGAGGAGGCCTATATCTATCTGACGGGGCTCAAGCTCTTATTGCAGTATCTGGGTGTCTCTGACTGCGACATGGAGAAGGGGACCCTGCGCTGCGACGCGAACATCTCGATGCGGCCGGCTGGCACGAGGGGCCTGGGCACCAAGACGGAGCTCAAGAACATGAACTCGTTCAAGGCCGTGCGCGCGGGCCTTGAGTTCGAGATCAGCCGCCAGACCGGCGCGCTGGAGGCCGGCGAGCCCCTCACGCAGGAGACGCGGCTCTGGGACGAAGAGAGCCAGATGACCCGCTCCATGCGTTCAAAAGAAGAGGCGCACGACTACCGCTACTTCCCCGAGCCAGACCTGCCACCCTTTACTTTTACCGCTGCGGACATCGAGAAGCTGCGGCAAGAGCTGCCCAAGCTGCTGCCGCTGGAGCGGGAGAAGCAGTTTTGCGCGGATTACGGACTCGCGCAAAAGGAAGCGGCGCTCTTGGTCGGCACCAAGTATATGGCTGATTTTTTCGAGGAAGGGGTCAGGCTCTATAAAGAACCCAAAAAGATCGCCCATTGGTTGATGGGGCCGGTCCTGGCGCAGTCGAACGCGCAGGGCGTCGCATGTGATCGGCTGGCGTTGACGCCGGCCTCGCTCATCGAACTGATCCGGCTCGTCGATGACGGCGTCATCAGCCATCTGGTGGGAAAGGACGTCCTGGTCCGCATGCTCGCGTCCGGCAAGGGCCCGGCGCAGATCGTCAAGGAGAAGAACCTGGCGCAGATGTCCGGCGAGGAAGCGCTCGCCGCGATCGTGGACGAGGTCCTCAAAAGTAACGAAAAGACGGCGGCGGAGTACCGTCAGGGCAACACAAAGGCCTTGATGTTCCTCGTCGGCCAGGTGATGCGGTCCTCCCAGGGCAAGGCCAACCCCAAGGTGGCCCAGGAGCTCTTAAAGAAGAGGTTGACGTTATGAGATTTTTGCGTTTCTTGACAGCGGCGAAAGAGATCTTCGTGCTTTTCTGTATCGTGTTTTCGGTCTTCGTCCTGGCGGGGCTGGCCGTCTCCGCGGCCGTCTCGCAGAAAGAGAAGGACGCGACCTACAAGGAGCTCGAGCTCTTTGCGGACGCCGTCGCCTTCGTCCAGACCCAGTACGTCAAGGAGGTCGACACGAAGGAGATGATCTACGGTGCGATGGCGGGGCTCTTGACGAATCTGGACCCGCACAGCCAGTTCATGACGCCGGAGGAGTACGAGGAGCTCAAGATCGACACCGAGGGCAAGTTCGGCGGGGTGGGCGTCGAGATCACGATGAAGGACAGCCTTGTCACGGTCATCACGCCCATCGAGGGCACGCCCGCCTGGGAGGCGGGGCTGAAGCCCAACGACCGGATCGTCAAGATCGACGACACCGTGACACGGAACTTCACGCTCAACGACGCGGTCAAGAGGCTGCGCGGCAAGCCCGGCACCGAGGTCGAGCTGGTGATCTGGCGCGATAAAGAGGAGGGCCTGAAGTCCTTCAAGATCAAGCGCGCGATAATCAAGATCAAGGACATCCGGGAGGCGCGGATCCTGGAGGAGGGGATCGCGTACCTGAAGCTCGTCGAGTTCCGGGAGGAGACGCCGCGCGAACTCGACCGCGTGCTGCGCGAGTTTAAGGACCAGGGAATGTCGAGCCTGATCATCGACCTGCGCAACAACCCCGGCGGGCTTCTGGAGAGGGCCATCGATGTGACACAGCGCTTCCTGCTCCCCGGTTCGGTTTTGGTCACGGTCCAGGGCCGCGACCCCGGGCAACGCGAGTCCATCTCTTCGAACTTCGGCCATCCGGATACGACCACGCCGTTGGTGCTCCTCATCAACGAGGGCAGCGCCTCGGGCAGCGAGATCATGGCCGGCGCCCTGAGGGATTACAAGCGGGCCGTCCTCATCGGCGCCAAGACCTTCGGCAAGGGTTCCATCCAGACGGTCTTCCCCATGCGCGACGGCTCGGCCCTCAAGCTGACGACGAACTATTACCTGACGCCCTCCGGAGAGCGGATCCAGGAGAACGGCATCGTCCCGGACATCCTCGTCAGCGAAAAGGCGCAGGAGCCCAAGCCGCCCGTCTCCGACAACGTGGAGAAGATCTTTGAGGAGGTAGAGCCGCTCCCAGAAGAAAAGGAAGGGGAGGCGGCGCCGCCGGCCGAGGCCAAGACGCCGTCGGCGATTGAGGATCCTGTCCTTGTTCGGGCCGTCGACCTGCTCAAGAGTCTGAAGGTCTTCGGAAACTTCATCGGAAGCCCGGGGAAGACGTCTTCTTGACGGACCGCGTCCGCGCATTTTTTATCCCGCCTTCGCAGATATCCTGCTTCGGCGGGATGTCAGGGATGGGCAAACCCTTCTCAAACGATTGCAAGAATAGGGTGCTGCGGGTTTGCCCCGGGGGTTTTCCATGAACAACTTCAAGAACACCGTCATCCTTCTTTTGTCCACCATCGTGCTGGTTGAGTCCGCCGTCCTGATTTCTGTTCTTTTCCGTTCGCAGCGGCGGCCGGCCAAGCCTGTCGAGCGCGCGGTCCCGCGTCCGGCACCGGTGCCGGCGCCGCCGGCCGAGGAGGCGGCGCCCGTCGCACAGAGAAAAGAGCCGCAGGTGCCCCTGCAGGGCAAGATCGTTTTGATCCTCGACGACTGGGGATACAACTTGCGCCACCGCCCCTTTCTCGTGGACAACGACTTCCACGTCACGATCTCGGTTTTGCCGTTCAAGCCGTATTCGGGCACTGTCGCGAAGCTCGCCAACGACAAAAACAAGGACGTCATCGTGCACATGCCCATGGAGCCACACGACAAGGAGAACTACGGCCTGGAGGAGAGAATGCTCTCTGTCGAGATGCGCCCTGCCGACGTCGTCAAGTTGCTCGCCGAGGCGTTCGTCTCGGTGCCTTTTGCCAAGGGGTTGAGCAACCACATGGGCTCCCGGGCCACCGAAGACGCCGCCCTGATGAGCACGGTCATGATCTATTTGAAAAAGAGGAACCTCTTTTTCGTGGACAGCCTGGTGACGCCGGCGAGCGTCTGCGCCGAGGAGGCTCGCCGCCTGGGTGTCGCCTTCGCGCAGCGCGACGTCTTCATTGACAATGAGAACGACGACGCCGCCATCCGCAGGGGTCTGGAGGAATTGGCGCAGAAGGCCCGGGCCCACGGCGTCGCCGTCGGCATCGGCCACGACCGGCCGCTCACGATACAGGTACTGGAACAGGAGATACCGAGGCTGGAGCGGGAGGGTTTGCGTTTTGTCACCGTCAGCGAGGCCCTGCGGGAGAAGCCGTGAAGAGGCGGCCCCTCGTCCTTGGGATCGAGAGCTCTTGCGATGAGACGTGCGCGTCCGTCGCCGAAGGGCCGCACGACATCAAGGCGCACGTGATGGCCTCGAGTCTGAGCCATCACGCGGCGTACGGCGGGGTCGTCCCGGAGATCGCCTCGCGCGCGCACCTGGAGTCCATCGTGCCCGTGGTGGAGGAGGCCCTCTGCCGCAGCCGGATCGCGCCCCGCCGCCTGGACGCCGTGGCCGTCACCGAGAGGCCGGGCCTGATCGGGTCGCTCTTGGTGGGCACGTCCTTTGCACGGGCCCTGAGTTGCGCGTGGAAGCGGCCGCTCTTTGTCGTCGACCACAGCGAGGCGCATTTGTACGCGGCCTTTATCGAAAGGCCGGTGCACTACCCCTTTGTGGGCCTCGTCGTCTCCGGCGGCCACACGACTCTTTATAAGGTCGCGGGCCTGGGCCGCCAGACGGTCCTGGGCGCGACGCGCGACGACGCCGCCGGCGAGGCCTTTGACAAGGTCGCAAAGATTTTGGGGTTGGGATATCCCGGCGGGCCGGCTGTCGAGCGCGCGGCCGAGCACGGCCGGCCGCACGCGTTTACGTTGCGCTGCACCTGCGACGGGTCGGACTTCAGCTTCAGCGGCATCAAGACCGCCGTCTTGTACAAGGTGCGCGAACTTGAAAAAAGGTACGGGAAGCTGGAGGGGGCCTTGGTCGCAGACCTGTGTGCCTCGTTCCAGGAGGCGGTGGTCGACGACCTCGTTGAGAAGTCCGTGCGTGCGGCGCGCCGCGCGCGGGCCCGCACACTGGCGGCCGGCGGCGGCGTGGCCTTCAACGGATATCTGCGCCGTCGGCTGAGGGAGGCGGCGGACGCGGCAGGGGTGGACCTGGCGATCGCGCCGAGGCCCTACTGCCTGGACAACGCCGCGATGGTGGCAAGTTTGGGGTGTCGAATGATGGGAGGTTAGCATGTTGACGGATCAAGAGATGATTTTTCGGTTGACGGTGGCGTTTCTCATGAGCGGCCTGATCGGCCTGGAGCGCGAGTGGCGCCGCCATGAGGCGGGCCTGCGCACGCACATCATGGTATGCCTGGGCTCGACCCTCATCATGTTGACATCGCTGCATGTTTTTGATATATATAAATCGCAAGGTGTCGTCGATCCCACCCGCATCGCGGCAGGCGTGATCACGGGGATCGGCTTTTTGGGCGCCGGCACCATCATGCGTTCGCAGGAACACATCCGCGGCCTGACGACCGCTTCGACATTATGGGTCGTGGCGGCCCTGGGGCTGGCGATCGGCTGCGGTTTTTTCAAGACGTCCGCCTACGTCACTTTCTTGGTCCTTGTCGTGCTGCTGTCCCTGCGGCGCATGGAGTTTCGGCTGCACAAAAAAGGAGAGAGCCATGGCGTTGAGAGAGAAGAAGAAGGAGACTGATGACGGCGTGATCACCGTAGATTCCGCAATGCAGGGCTCCCTGACCTTCAAGGACCCCGTCCACCTGAGGATCAACGGCAGGTTCGAGGGGACGCTCGAGGCGCAGGGGGTCTTGGAGATCGGCGAGGAGGCGACGGTCGAGGCGACGATCACCGCCGAGGACATCCTCATCTTCGGCAAGGTGCGCGGTGACATCGTGGCCACGAAGCGCGTGGCGTTGCGTTCCCACGCGGTCCTGGACGGCAACATCAAGACGCCCACCCTGACGATCGAGGAGGGCGCGCTCTTCCAGGGTCGCTGCGCCATGCTAAGCGACGTCTTTGACACCGAGGGGCTGGCGCGTTACCTCGAGGTGGACATGGCCACCATCCTGGACTGGGCCAACAACGGAAAGATCCCGGCGTTCAAGGAGTCGAACCACTGGCGCTTCGAGCGCAAGAAGATCGACGAGTGGGTCTCTTCGAACAAGCTGGGTTAAGTTCCGATAAGGGCGTGTCTTCATGACCGGAAAGCTGCTGGCGATCCGCGAGGTCGCCCAGTATTTGAATATCACGGAAAAGGAAGTCATCGAACTGGCCGAGAGGGGCGTCATCCCCGCGTACAAGGTCGGCGGGGTGTACCTGCGCTTCAAGAAGGAGCAGATCGACGCCGTCCGGCCCAAGATCAAGCCCAACGCGACCCTGGTCTCGATCCAGGGAAGCATCTTTGAACGCCTCCGAGATTTCGTCTACCACTACGACTTCTACCTACTGTCGCTCGTCCTCATCGGCCTCCTCTTGTATTTCATCGTGACATTATGAAGCGCGCCTGTTACGTGGACCTGGGTTTTGCTTGCGTGGACACCGACAGGCAAAGGCGCCGGGGATTCCCCGAGGTGGTCTTCTGTCAAGACAAGTCCCCGCGTGAGATCGTCGCGATCGCGCGCGTCCTCTTGAAAGACAAGGGGGCGCCGCTCCTCTTGACGCGGCTCTCGCAGGCCGCTTTCCGGCGTGTCCGCCGGTCCCTCAAGGGGTTGACCTACGACCGCCGGGCACGGCTGGCCTATGGCCGTCGGCCGCGGCGCCTCAAAGACGCGGGGGTCCTCGTCGTGACGGCAGGCACGAGCGACATCCCCGTCGCCGAAGAGGCGGTCGCGACGCTCGCGCTCATGGGCCTGGACGCGTCGCGCCTCTATGACGTCGGCGTCGCCGGCGTGCACCGCGCCCTCGACAGGAAGGCCCTGTTTCAAAAGGCGCGCGTCGTCATCGTCGTGGCAGGGATGGAGGGCGCGCTCGCGAGCCTCGTCAGCGGCCTCGTCGCATGCCCGGTCATCGCCGTGCCCACGAGCTGCGGCTACGGCGCGCACTTCGATGGGCTGGCGGCGCTTTTGACGATGCTCAACAGCTGTTCGCCGGGCGTCGGCGTCGTCAATATCGACAACGGCTTCGGCGCCGGCTATCTCGCCGGGGCCATGATACGCAGCGCACCATGAAAACTCTCTACTTTGACCTCATCGGCGGCATAAGCGGTGACATGACGGTGGCGGCCCTGGTGGACTTAGGGTTGCCGCAGGCCGTCCTGCGCCGGACGCTCGCTGGCCTCAAGATGAAGGGGGTGGACGTGCGGTTGCGCACGGTCGAGCGCGGCCACGTGCGGGCGCGCGCCTGCGATGTGACCGTGAAGACGCCGCGCAACTATGCCTACGCCGAGATCGTGCGCCTCATCCGGGGAGCGCGCCTACCCCAAGGTTGCCGCCAGCGCGCCCTCAGGGTCTACGCCGTTTTGCGCGACGCGGAGGCCAAGGCGCACGGCCACGCCGGCACGCGCTTCGACCAGCTCGGCGATGCGGATTCGCTCTTCGATGTCGCGGCCGTGTCCGCGGGGCTCGATTATTTAGACTGCGACGAGGTCCTGTACGGCCCCCTTCCGCTGTGCCAGCGTTTCGGTCCGGCCACCGGCGTTATGCTCGAAGGAAAGGACGTTTTCTTTTTGCCCTATCTTCATGAAAACGTGACGCCGACGGGCATGGCCCTTCTTGCGGCCCTCGGTCGCCAGGTCAGGCCGCCGGCGTCGGCAACGTATGTCTTCGGCCGCTGCGGTTATGGCGCTGGGTCCCTGGATCCGGCGGGCCTTTCAAACGTCCTGCGCATCGCCGCCCTCGAAGGCCGGCCGACGTGGGAGCGCGACCGCGTCTGGGTCATCGAGGCGAACATCGATGACATGAATCCGCAGTTTTTTGAGGACGCCTACGAGCGGCTCTTTGATGCCGGGGCGCTGGACGTCTCGGTCACGAACGTGATGATGAAAAAGTCGCGGCCGGGCTTCCTGTTGACGGTGTTGTCGCGGCCCGCGGATTTCGATGCGATCACGCGGATCATCCTGAGGCGCACCACCACGACCGGCCTGCGCTACAACGAGGCGGGCCGCCTGAAGTGGCCTCGCCGGGAAAGGACCGTGACGTGGCTGGGCCAGCGCGTGAGATGCAAAATCTGCACCCTGCCCGGCGCCGGCACCAAGATCGTGCCGGAGTACGATGACTGCCGCGCCGCGGCGGCCGCGACCGGCCGGACCCTCCAAGAGGTCTACGAACGCGTCCAACAGCAAACGGAGGACGTTTCTGTTCGTCCCTGCTCGCCGGGAAGGCGAGAGGCGGACGAGCCGGGACGTTTTAAGGGAAGGCGAGTGGGGTAAAACGATGGCGCTCTCCGGATTAGACATCTATAAACTGCTTCCGCGGACCAACTGCAAGAAGTGCGGCTTTCAGACGTGCCTGGCGTTCGCCATGCAGTTGGCCAAGAAGGCCGTCAGTCTTGACAAGTGCCCCTTCGTGGCCGACGACGTGCGCGCGAAGCTCGAGGAGGCGTCTTTGCCCGCGATCCGCAGCGTCACGTTCGGCGCGGCCGACCGGGCCTTGACCGTCGGCCACGAGACCGTGCTTTTTCGCCACGAGGAGAAGTTCCACCATCCGACGGTCCTGGGGGTCATCCTCGAGGACGACCTGGGCAAGGCGGACCTGGAGAAGGCTGTCGCGCAGGTCAACCGCCTGCGCTTCGAGCGCGTGGGCGAGACGATCGGGGTCGATGCCGTGGCGCTGCGGCAGAAAGCGGGCAGCGCTGAAAAGTTTGCGGCCTTTGTCAAGGCCGTGCGCGCCAAGACAGACCGGGCCCTGATCCTGATGCCGCGCTCTCTCGAGGCATTGAAGGCGGCGCTGGCGTTCGTCGGGCCGGACAAGCCCCTTGTCTCGGTCACAGACCCCTCGTGGCGCGACGCGGCAGCGGCCGCGTGCCAAGAGTCAGGTATTGCGCTGGCCGTGCGCGCCAACGACCTCGACGGGTTCAGCAGCCTGACCAGGACGCTGGTCCGTGGGGGCCTCAAGGACGTCGTCCTCGACCTTCCGCAGGCCGGCGTGGCAAGGCGTCTGTGGCAGTTGACGCAGATACGGCGCCTGGCCATCAGGAAGTCCGAGAGGAGCGTGGGGTTTCCCGCCATGGCGGTCATCGAGGAGGAGGACCCTGTGCGCGCTGTCTGGCAAGCGAGCGTCTATATCGCCAAGTACGCCGGCATCGTCCTCCTCAAGACGCGCCTGCCGGAGCACATCCTGCCGCTCTTGACCCTGCGCCAGAACATTTTCACGGACCCGCAGAAGCCTCTTCAGGTCGAGCCCAAGGTCTACGAGGTCGGCGCCGCCGGCCGGAAGTCGCCTGTCCTCGTCACCACGAATTTTTCCCTTACCTATTATACGGTCCTGGGAGAGATAGAGGCCAGCCGCGTGCCCAGCCATCTCATCTGCGTGGACACGGAGGGGATGTCTGTCCTGACGGCCTGGGCCGCCGAGAAGTTCACCCCCGAGCGGATCGCGGACTCTCTGGTCCGCTTCAAGCTGGACGGGGTGGTGGCGCACAAAGACCTGATCATCCCGGGCTACGTCGCCATGATGAGCGGCGAGCTGGAGGATAAGTCCGGCTGGACGGTCCACGTGGGCCCGCGCGAGGCGTCGGGCATCTCGGCGTATCTCAAGAACTTTTCCCGTTCGTAGAGAGGCGTCATGAAAAAGAAGTGCAGGGTGATATTTTTTCCGGACCACAAAGAGGCCGTCGTTGACCAGGGCACGACCGTCCTGTCCGCGGCCCTGAGCGCGCATATCCCTCTGACCTCTAACTGCGGGGGCGAGGGCGTGTGCGGCAAGTGCCGGGTCGCGGTGAAGGCCGGCAGGGTGGAGGTGGCCGGCCGCGCCAAGGGCGGGACTCCCGCAGGTGCGCCGGGCACGGTCCTCGCCTGCCAGGCGCTGGTGATGTCCGACCTCAACGTCGAGATACCAGCCGAGGCGCGGCTGGATGTCCACGCGCAGGCCGGCGAAGAGCTGGACCTGAGGGGCACAGGCCTCTTTGAGAGCATCGAGGAAGCGGCGACGCTGGAGGGCAGGCCCCCGCAGCCCTCGGCGCAGCTCGCGCCGGTGGTCACCAAGGTTTATCTGGATCTTCCACCGCCCGATCTGAACGACAGAGTGAGCGACTTCGAACGGGTCTGCCGCGGGGTCGCCCACGAGACGGGCGTCGAGGTCGCGACCTCGGGCCTGGCCAATATCCGGGAGCTGGGGCCGCTGCTGCGTTCCTGCGATTGGAAGGTGACGGTGACGGTCCTCCATGACACCGAGAAGGCGCGCATCATGGCCATCGAGGCCGGTGACCACAGCAGTCACCACTATGGACTTGTGTTTGACATCGGCACGACGACGATCAGCGGCCAGCTCGTGGACTTGCGCCAGGGACGTGTCTTGGGGACCAAGGTGACGTATAACCGCCAAGCGACCTTCGGTTCGGACGTCATCACGCGCATCATCTACGCGCAGGCGCCCGACGGGCTGGAACGGCTGCACGCCGCCGTGGTCGACGCCATGAACGATATGATCCAGGCCTTTTGTCAGGAACACGAGGTGGATCTGAACGACGTATCGGCTGTCTCGGTCGCCGGCAACACGACGATGATCCACCTCTTGCTCAAGATCGACCCCCAGCACATCCGGCAGGAGCCGTACGTGCCTGTGGCGAACATCGTGCCGCTGGTGCGCGCCGCGGACGCAGGCGTCAAGACCGGGCCGCACGGCGTCCTCCTGTGCGCGCCGGGCGTCTCGAGCTATGTGGGCGGCGACATCACGGCGGGTTTACTCGCGTGCGGCATGCACCGCGCACCGGAGGTCTCGGCGCTGATCGACATCGGCACGAACGGCGAGATCGCGCTGGGCAACGACGAGTGGATGATCAGCTGTGCCGCCTCGGCAGGCCCGGCCTTTGAGGGCAGCGGCATGTCGTGCGGCCTGCGCGCGGTGCGGGGCGCTATCCAGTCGTGCCGCATCGACCCCAAGACACATGACGTGACTCTTCAGACAATCGGCAGGGACAAGCCGCGCGGTATTTGCGGCTCCGGATACATTGATCTGGTGCGGGCCCTGCTCGAGACGCGCCTCTTGGACAAGAACGGCAAGTTCCATCAGGAGACCAGGACCGGCCGTCTGCGTCGCGGCCCGGACGGCTGTGAGTTCGTCGTCGCGTGGCAGAGGGAGGCGGCTGTCGACCGCGACATTGTCGTGACCGAGGCGGACCTCGACAACGTGAAGCGCGCCAAGGCGGCCATCTATTCGGGCCTGGCCACGCTCCTGCGTCACATGGACATGACCGCGCAGGACGTGAGGAGATTTTATCTCGCCGGCGGCTTCGGCACGGCGCTCGACATCGAGAGCGCGGTAGAGATAGGCCTGGCGCCGGACGTGGAGCGCGGCCGCTTCGTCTTCATGGGCAACACGTCCCTGGCCGGCGCCCGGTTGCGGTTGCTCAACCGCGAGCTGATCCGTGAGACCGAGGCCATCGCGGCCAATACGACCTACTTCGAGCTCTCGACAGACCCGCAATACATGGACGAGTACATGGCGGCGCTCTTCTTCCCGCACACGGACGCGGCCCGCTTCCCGAGCGCTGCCTACGCCCGGTTGAAGGAGGGGGATGGATGGGGACCCCCTACCGGCAGACAATAAAGAAGTTTTTCGGCAAAAGTCGGCAAGGGATTGCCTTTTTGCCGTAGCGACCCGGTTTAATGGAGCGTAACGGCAAAAAGGCAAACCGTAGCCGACGGCGAAAAACTTCCGTCTGCCGGTAGGGGGTCCCCATCCATCCGAACGCCTCGGCCAGGATTCGCTGGTCGCCCCTCGAGAGAGACTGACCATGGCGGAAGTGATCGCGATAGCAGGCAAGGGAGGCACTGGCAAGACGACGCTCGCGGCGTTGTTGACGCAGTGGCTCGCCGGGAACAAAAAGGGCGG